>Ga0206903_10382_pt1 | contig 10115 bp, 9 predicted proteins | sample Alteio_BWOrgHeat_45_FD_152959 | JGI IMG/M metagenome (GOLD analysis project Ga0206903, IMG submission 152959) | Enriched cells from forest soil in Barre Woods Harvard Forest LTER site, Petersham, Massachusetts, United States -... | ecosystem: Environmental > Terrestrial > Soil > Temperate forest >... | reverse complement strand
TTTTCAACTACCCGGCCTGGTAATGTGTTTGAAGATTTACTGGCATTTATAGTGTCAGTAGTTTGTTTTGTAACGTTGCCTCCTTCATGAGTGGCTGAAGAAAATCCCGCATGCTGCATTGCAATTTTTGCAAATACTTCACCGCGCGTTTTTTCCAGTCCATGCATGGATTTGCTAACACCTGTATCGCCATAGTTTTGTTGAATTTCACGCAAATGAGATCCTGTTGCTTTTGCATCAAGAGGCTTTGCATCCCAGGGCACGACTTCATTATTTATACGCAACGGCGTTTTATTCCCGGCATAAATATCAGCTTCCTGCTGCTGCAGAAGGTGTTAAGCTGATTGCACATGAAGCTGCACATGCTGTGCAGCAACAAGGCAAAAAACCTCCCGGTAGTGAACAGCTGTCAACTACATCTGCAAATGATTCCACAGAGCATGAAGCAGATAAGTTTGCTGATCATGTTATTGCTTCTGCAACAAATAACGGGCCTTCACTTACCAATTCAAACAATACGGGATTAGTGCATCGTGCTATAAGTTTTACGCATGCAAATAACAGGTTTACCACTAATGCAATGGTTGCTGCTGAAGCGGCTACAGGATTTAGCCTGGCATCAGATCCGGCACCTGCATTTCAATGGGATTCGGATGTTACAATTCATGGTGTAGCCGGTGATCCGTTTGCAAACTTCGAGGTTGGTTTTTTACAGGTTGAGCGTGAATTTTATACGAATGTTCATTGGGGCAGCGGAGCCAATCACACAGTAAGAACAGTCAGGCCTGATAGTTTGCCAAGACGCGATGCAACAGCAGAAGCCAATACCTGGTATGATGATGGAGGTCCAAGTTTAGCTGCTGCTTTCGCTGCCAACGGAGATGTGCGCAGTCCTTCATTTGATGACACACCCGGCACAGCAGAAATACCATGGACAAACCCGGTTGCAGGCAGGGCTGGCAATTCAGGATGGTTTAATTATGGCGATGCTTTTGTAACTTATTTAAGTGCGCGTGATACAACTGCCGGAACCGGTGCGGTTGCTTTCAGAGATATAGCCAGTGTTTACTGGAACCTGTCTGCAGGTGGTACTTTCGATGCAACACAACCACTTAACAGCAGGGTAAGATTTACCGGTTCACATACGCCAAGAAGAGGCGGAGTTATACAAGGTGGCAGCGGCGAATTTCCTGCTATGCATGGCGGAACAATTGCTAACGGTCATGATGTAGAAACTACTACGTAAAAACTTTATCCCTGCTGAAACACAATGATTGATCTTGATTATAAAATTATACGAATAAGAGCAGCGGAATTAAAACAGCGTACAACCATTTTGTTGGCTGAGGCATCGCCGCGCCAGGATGTTTTGCAAATGATCGGAAACAGTTTGCCAAATAACGAGGTGCCTTCTGACACACCTGTTGTATTGTTATGGATAGGAAAAGAGTTATTCACATATGACAATATAATTGCAGAGAGAGTTACGAAAGAAGAATTTAATTTTATAATAGATGTTGCTATAACAAAACAGGATGAACCAATACATGCAAATGTTGTAACAGTTCCTGTGGTCCAGGTTTTATTAGGTCAGTTGGCAAGCGGTTCATATCAAATTATTGTTACGGAAAAAGAAGTGAATAAAAAACATAGTTCCCCTGTAAGCACTGCTGTATATAAATTTTCATTCCTGGTTAAATAAATTGAAATACAAATGTTCACTCATTATACCGATAATAGAACAGATAGAACGCACGAAAAAAATAATACTTTTTTTCAGCCAAAGCTATCGGTCAACCAACCTGGCGATGTTTATGAGCAGGAAGCAGATGCAATGGCTGAAAAAGTAATGCAGTCGAGCAATCATCCGCGAAATCAAAATACTTTTTTCAAACCAACCATTTCAGGTGTTCAGCGTAAATGTGCAAAATGCGAGGAAGAAGAAAAAAATCATGTGCAGAGAAAAGAAACTGATACAACAACTACTACAGCACCTTCAAAAACAGAAAATTACATCAGTTCAATAAGCGGCAACGGAAATAAATTGCCTGCGGGTGAAAGAAATTTTTTCGAGCCAAAGTTCGGCAGCGATCTTTCCAATGTAAGGATACATACCGGCACACAGGCAAATGAATCTGCAAAAAGTATAAATGCCCTGGCGTATACGCATGGCAACAATATTGTTTTTGCAGACAATCAATACCAGCCTGGTACTGATTCAGGAAAAAAACTATTGGCGCATGAACTTACGCATGTAATACAGCAATCACAAAATATAGCGCCTGCTATTCAAAGACAACCGGGTGATGATACTGACGCTGATGATAATGCCAAACAAAATGTAGAAAAAAATGAAGTAGTAAAAAAGCTTGAAGAAGACACTTTTTTTAAAAAGCTGGAAAAGAAAGTAAAGGATGAAATAAAAGATGCCATTAAACATGCTCCTGAAAAAATAACTGAAGCAATCCTTGACCAGATCATTGATGCAACGGTAACGGATCCGCAATACAATGCGGGTTTAAAAAAGGCAACAGAAGCAATTATAAAAACAATAACAGGCAAGAAAACCGTTTCAACAAGCAAGTGCGATGCAGTCCCGGGTTTTCATGAAAGCACCTCGCGGGATTTTAAAGGCCAATGTTGTACCGGCTCTTACGATAGCGCACAAACCTGTTGCCCTAAAGATAAATTTGCACCAAACAATGCGTTTTCAAATTGCTGCAAAGCGAATGAGGCTGTAAATGCAGAAGGCAAGTGTGAAAAAATACAAGATGTAGATCCAGCTACTATCTGCGTTGCACCAGGCAAAAAAGATGCAATGGGAAAATGCTGTATGCCACCGTATGAAGTGATTGATGGATTTTGTGCAACGCCCACTCCAAAGGAAGAGCCGAAGCCGCAGTCTTTCAGTTTGAAATTTACGATTGGAGTAATTGATGATTATAATATCGACGATTCAGTAATAAACAGTCGTCAGAAAACGCATTTCGAAGAAGTAAAAAAACAAATACACCAGTTCATGGAAGCCTGCCCTGCCAGCATGGTTACTATAACCGGTTTTGCCGATAAGCCCGGAACGGAAGAACATAATATGGATCTTGGCCAGCGCAGGGCAGATTATATGAAAATGTTGCTTCAGCTTGACCTGGTAAAAATTAATTTCAGTGGTTTATCGCCAATGATCTTTGCACTTTCTGAAGGTGAAAACAATCCTGTTGATGTAAAAGCCGGTGAGAAATATTCTGCAGCAAACAGAAGAGTAGAAATCGAATTCAGTTCTGTATGCCCTGCGCTTGGAAGTGCTGCTACAGCAAAGCCTTTAAGTGATACTTCTTTAAAGCTGGGATCGCCATTGAAATTACGTGAAGGAGTTTTTTAGAATTCAATTTGAACGATGATAATAAAGATGAAATAAGCTATGCATTACTACGGTCATTCTCATACTTGCCCAATAATAAAAAATTGAATTATGTAATGCAAACCCTGCAAAAAAATATCATTCAAAGAAAGCAAACAGCAAAGGATGGAAAAGCTTTCTTTCAACCAAAACTCACCATTGATCAACCCAATGACGGTTATGAACAGGAAGCAAATGCGATGGCTGACCATGTGATGCAGGCGCCAAATAAACCTTTAAATAATAATTCTTTTTTCAAACCTTCCGTATCATCCCTTCAACGCAAATGTGCGCATTGCGAAGAAGAAGAAAAGAAGATGCAGCGAAAAGAGGACGGGACTATACACAAACCGGCGTCAAAAAATGCTGCACAAAAACAACAAAGGCTTATACCGGGAGTATGTGAATTTTATGAAGGCGCACAACTTATGTTAGTGCAATCAAAAGCCAATGATTTAACGAACCTGGTACTTGCGAAGCTTGATTCATTTATTTCAGATGGAAAAGATAAAGCAGTAGCCGCTTCACTCAACGCAAATTTTAAGTCAACAGATCAAACCGTTGCGATTAAGGTAAGAGCTATTTTGAAAATGATTGCTGCTGATCTTGCAAAGGAAGGAAGATATGAATGCCGTGATGATGAGAATGAAAATCAACTCGCTTATTCGTACGGTCAATTTCCAATTGTAATTGAAGACCTTTTCTGGAAGCAGGATTTTACAGGCCAGGCGCTTACGCTTATTCATGAATATACACATTTTCATTCATTCAGCAGTGCAGGCACGGCAAGCGCCGGGATCAGTGATATAAGCTACAATTTCGAAAGATCCGCGCCCTACCTCACCACGAATGAATCATTGCTTAACGCCGATTCTTATTTGTCTTTTGTTGGTGAGCTTACCATTTCAGGGCAACCTTATTTTACCGTACTAAATGATAATATGGTGAATTGTGATAATAGTGAACCGGATAAAAAATTATTAAAGGTTGCCCTGGTGGAAATAGAGAAAAGGAATATTGAATTTCTTTCGAGGGTAACAACATCCAGCCAGGATAACTACCAGCTCTGGTCTGGTGTGCGGTTGAAGGCTTTCAAAGAAGATACCGAAGCGCTCAGGATGCAATTGAAAGCTATTTTGAAAGTAGTAGAAATTAAATTAAACAATCCTCTTTCTATTGCCTGTACGAATGATCCGCGCTTTGTAGCCTACGCCAGTCAAACAGGCATATTGATCAATCCATACCGTGCAAAAGACGAAAGTGCGGACGTTAACCCTTATTTTAATAGTGTTTATGAAGCGCTTGTTGGAATGGCAACAGCAGAGGAACGATTTAAAAAGTACATTCCAAATGTTGCAAAAAAGCTTTATGAAGTTTTTGCGAACCAGGCTCCCCCTGGTAACGAAAACATTACACCGGTTTAAGAATCAAGAGTAAGATAACGGCGACCAAAAGACTCTTCTGGCGACAAAAAAGAAAATTGCCGCAATTCACCCTTTAGTTGCCGCAAGAGACCTTTTGAAATTGATATCATAGTAGCATCTTTACACTCATCACTCAAATTCATTTATAAAATAAACAGTATGAGTAAAAATGCTATGAGACTTGAAATCTACGTTAACTACCCGGGACATTGTGAAGAGGCATTTCGATTTTATGAGCAACACCTTGGCGGCAAAATCACTATGATGATGACTCACCAACAGCAGCCCGCTGGTACCAGTGTTCCGGAGAACTGGAAAAGTGCTATTCTTCATGCCAGGCTGGAAATCGGAGATACTGCCCTGCTTGGGGCTGACATTCCGAATGCAGAACCTATGCGAAGCGCTTACCTTACACTGCAGCTTCAAACGGCAGAAGAAGCAGAAAAAATCTATTCACTTCTTTCCGAAGGCGGCGAGATTTTTATGAAAATGGAAGAAACATTCTATGCCTCCCGCTTTGCTATGCTGCGCGATAGGTTTGGTACATCATGGATGCTACTTGGAGAAAGCAAAACCCCCTGATTACTTTTGTTACAGCCTGCACAGCAGGTACCCGCTGCCAAAAAATTTATTCTTTGCTTTCATTGATTGTTTAACGCATCGTCAGCCTTGTCGTAGCAGGGTCTTCGTCTCAAGGATTATGCAATGCCACGAGATTCTGCGTTTGCTTATGTAAGTTACTGTTAACAAAACGCGGGGTCTCATCCATGCTCATCAGCCATACTATGAAGACCCCCGCTACGGCAGAGCATCTAATTTATTTTAAGTAATAAAAACAGCATTAATCACACCGTTTTTATTCATAGGCACATTTATGGGTTTATTGATTGTATCAGCGTTATCTATATCACCGCTCCACTTAACAAAAGACCATCCCTATGCCTTCATTGGTCTTATGACCAACGAATTCGATTCTGCGAATGATGATTTCGTGTGTGGAATCTTGTTGGTGACAACACCAACAAGGAGAGAGTTTGTATTGCTCCAACAGATCTTGGAATATAAGCCTGATGCATTTTATAAAGTGCTTGATGGCACAATAAATCACAGCCACTCTAACTGTTGAAAATATTTTGTAACATCGGCTTTAATAGCATCTTTATTTAATTCCAATTTTTTGTATTTATCAATTACATCAAACGAATTAATTACTGCACGTGCAACTATTTTCTTCTTTTCAACAAAAAACGCTTTTTTTACAGTTTCGTAATCTAAAATTACATCCCAGTATAGTGTTTTATTAATTTTAGAAAATCTAATTCTATTTTTTACAGCAAAATTGAAGCAGTTAATTACAAAGCATAATTGTATATTCCCGTTGCCATAATTTTTATTTTTTAAGGCATTGCTGATATTCATTTGATTCATTAATGGACTTATCCCGGAATCTTCAATAACGTCACTTGAATTTTTAATAGTCATAAACAAATCTTTTCTTTCCCGACTGTCTCTTTGCGCAGGTTTGTGTGAGGAAAGGACATTGCGTTTTCATGTACGTAATCGTGTCAAATCAATATCTCTCAATTCCATAAAATCAGTTATCATAAATGCCTTGCTCACCAATAAAATAACATTTGCATGTATATGACCTGGCATGATTACATAACCAATTATATAACCACCTTGTTGTTTTAAATGATTGAACCAGTTGTAAACAGTATCATAAGCCTTACAGATTTTAAATAATGGAAGCCAATTGGTGCAGGTGAATGTTATAAAATAAACACCATCTTTTTTTGTTATGGCTTTGCGAACAGGCATGAGTTGAAGTTAAATAAAATGAGACCGTTGCAAAGCAAAAGTAATTCACAGGATGTGAATGGAGGAGAAGGCGGATTATTATTTGCTGAGGTAGAGGAGTGCAAAAAACCAATAAACAAATGAGCTTTACAGAAGTATATGTTTCGCGCAGGAAACTAAAGAGTGTGTTTTTCACTCAGATAGACAAATTGATAAACTGGGAAGATATATCGGTACTGATAAAACAATACTATAGCAAAGGCTTCAGCGTGGCAGGTCGCCCTTCTTATTCCGGTCTGCTGTTATTTAAGATGTGTTTGCTGCAAACATGGTATGGGTTAAGTGACTATGAAGTGGAAGATAAGGTAAACGATTCTTTATCTTTTATGCAGTTTGTGGGTTTACAGTTAGAAGATGAAGTGCCTGACCATTCAGTGATCAGCCGTTTCCGTTCTGAGCTGACAAAGAAAGAAGCTTTTGAAAAAATATTTGAGCAGATCAACGTACAGTTGGAAAATAAAGGATTGATTGTAAAAACAGGTGCCATAGTAGATGCCACGGTTACTGAAAGTCCCCGCAAACCAAAAGGCAAAACCACTTATGCAGTAGCAGATGACCGTAAGGAAGAACAGCGCAGTGAAGAAGATATAAAAGCAGAAAGGAAGCAAAACCAACTTATTAAGCTTACACAGCCCGGAGTGGATACAGAAGCGGCATGGTTAAAGAAAGCGGGCAAACTGCATTATGGTTATAAAAAACATTTGTGTACCGACGATGCTGAAGGTATGATCATGGCAGTAACCACCACGGCGGCCAATGAAAGCGACATGCATCATATCACAGATGTGGTGGATAAATCAAAATTGAAAAAAGGAGCAAGGGTAAAAGCAGATAAAGGGTATGCTTCAACGGCCAACAGGCAGGCTTTAAATGAAAGAGGGTTTAAAGAAAATATTATGCACAGGGCTGTAAAGAATAAACCGCTCACCGTATGGCAAATAAAATTTAATCAGATCATCAGCAAAACAAGATACAAAGTAGAGTGTACGGCAGGCAGTATGAAACGATGGTTCGGGGCAGCAACAGCAAGGTATGTAGGAATACTGAAAACACATACGCAGCATCTGATGGAAGCTATGGCTTACAACTTATACAGGTCGCCTGGTATAGTGGCTAAAAGGCATTACTGATAGACCGAAAATGAAAATTGGAAAGAATAAAACAAAAACCGGTTATTTAAAAAGTAAAAACGAATGAAACAAACCGATGATAATATAAAAACATACCGGGCATAAAGCAAATAACCTCAGTTTAGAATGAATAAAATAAAAGAAGTTTTTTAAACACTCATTTTGCAACGGTCTCAAAATGATGGCCTTTTGTGCTTCGATTGCCGCAATGTCCTTTGCCTGAGCGAAATGGGCTTTGCTAAAGAGACATTGCGGGAAAGGGAACAACGAATTCGATTGAGCGAAGATGATTTCGTGTGCGGGATCTTGGTGGTGACAACACCAATAAGGGCGAGAGAGCGTTTTACCTCAAGGGACTTCAGGGACATTAGCGACAATCCACACCATCAATGCTCTCCTGTTGAGGATTTATAGACAAAGCATTCATACACGTGCGGGACTATGCAAAAAAGGTCAACCGGAATTCATTAGCTTGTAACCAAAATAATTAATTCAGTAAACTTTAATTATCCTTTGCATACACAAATTGCCTGGCGGATGATATATCAGGATGAAACAATAACCTGAACCCGGCATCGGTTAATTTCTGATGGTCAAAACCATCTGTATGCGTTTCGAGTATCAACGTATTTATTAATGAAAGGTCTTCTGCCGTTGCATTATTGATGATCATTTCTTCATATCCTTCAAGATCCATCTTTACAATGAATACAGGCTTATCCAGGTTTTTGATAAATGAAAACAGGTTGATCGACTCAACCGTTATCGGTTCATTCGCATTGGGTAAACAGGACCATCTGCCGCTCCAGTCGCTTTGATCAGGCGGGTACAAACTGAGCGTGCTGTCTTTAAAATCAACTGCCTTCTGGTAAGGTTGTATATCGCCAAAGCTTTGCGCATTTTTATTAAGGTAAAAGAAGCTGTCAGGATTCGGCTCAAAAGAAATTACTTCAGCGTTCTTTAAATAGGTTGAGCACATAACAGAGAAAGCCCCGATGTGCGCGCCGCAATCAATTACATACGTTGAATAGGGCGGCTCCCGTTTGGATATAGTATTTTTTATGCGGTACATATCATGATGGATAACTTCAGGAATTACCCAATGATCATCATCTGTGTTTTTGCGGTGCGCTATATTCATAAATTGTGAGATTTCATTTTTTTCATTTGATCTTTTTAAGAGGAACATAAAGAAGCTGTGTTTATTAAAAAGATCTGCTCCGGGATGTTCATTCGCATAACCACCAACCATATTTGCTGAAAGCATGTAACAGTAAGAGGAAGCATTAAAAAATTTTTCATGTTCTTCGTCACTCCTGGTTGTAAAAAAAGCTTTCGGATCACTCCAGCAAACGGGTTGTATCATTTCAACATTCAGTTCGAGCCAGGCAACATTACTTTTATTAATGGTTGATGTAAGCGCATTGGAACCAAGGGTAAGCCATTCAATTTTTTGGTTTGAACGAAGGATATTGCAAATAGTATTGTAATAAGATGCAGCAATGACGCCTCCAGGTTTTGCCGCCATAAAATTGTTGGATACATAGCCGCCGCGTTCTTTATAACCGGTAAAATCATGTTCACTCGCAGCCTGTAGAAGCGGCAATAGTGATTGCATAACAATACAGTCTGAATCTATCCATAAGCCACCGAATTTTGCAAGTAAAAATGCACGGATAAAATCTGCGCGGTGTGCAGTGCAGAGTTTGCTGAGATCAATGTCTCTGTCGCTATCACGGAGTGCATCAAACTTTACCGGGTCGATCAGCTGCACATTATTACCATGCGCGAAAACAGTTTCATGGCATTTGCTTATCCATGCCGGCATATCGCCTTCCCAATACAACCAAACAGGTAAATTCATTTTGAATTTTTTTATCAGTCTTAATTTTTTTCTTCAGCTTTTTTTATAATGATCAACGTATCAACTTTATCAACAAGAATATATTTTCCTGTTTGCAGTAACTCATTTACAAAAGCTTTTACGCCGGGAAAATAATCTGCATAATCATGAAAAGCTATGTATCCATCTTTATCAACCCAATCTGCAAAATACCAGAAGTCTTTTGATACGCTGGTATAATCATGCAGCCCATCAATGAACAATAAAGAAACAGGCTCATTCCATTGCAGGTCATAAGCATAGCCTTTAAACGATTCAACTATATTGCCTAAACCTTCTTCTTCTATATTTTTTTTGAAGCTTTCGTAAGAAGGAGGAAATTGTTGCAAGCCATCTTCAATTGCGCCAAGCTTCCCGTCATGCATATCAACAGCATGTATTTTACTGCCAGGTGAAAACTT
>Ga0206903_10381_pt1 | contig 10124 bp, 6 predicted proteins | sample Alteio_BWOrgHeat_45_FD_152959 | JGI IMG/M metagenome (GOLD analysis project Ga0206903, IMG submission 152959) | Enriched cells from forest soil in Barre Woods Harvard Forest LTER site, Petersham, Massachusetts, United States -... | ecosystem: Environmental > Terrestrial > Soil > Temperate forest >... | reverse complement strand
ACATTTTCTTACGCTTACTGTTTGTGGCTGGATTGACCTATTTACACGAAAAATATACAAGGATATCCTCATAGATGCTTTCAAGTATGCACAACAACAGAATCAACTGATAATATATGCTTATGTAATTATGAGTAACCATTTACATCTCATGGCAAGAGCTAATGACAAACAAAAGAAGACATTAAGTGATATCATCCGGGATTTTAAAAAATTCACACATCATCAAATGATGCCAATTATAGAAAGTGAAATTGAAAGCAGGGGTGATTGGATGCTTCATCAGTTTGCCTATTATGGGAAATACAATCCCAATAATGAATTGAAGCAAATATGGAGTAATGACAATCATCCTGAGGATGCTTTGCCAAAATATTTACAGACTCGAAATTGAATTATATTCATGAAAATCCTGTACGGGCGGGAATAGTAAACAATGCTGAGGATTATGTTTATTCAAGCGCTTCTAATTATGCAGGTAAAGGAGGAATTTTAGAAGTTGAATTTATTTGAAAAAGTCAGAGACTTTACGCATAGTGCTGCGAAGTCCGGAGCCTTCACGGAGTAGAAATAATATCAATGAAAATGACTAATGACAATAAGATAAAAAATTTTGAAAAGTTTTCTGGCAATTATATTACCAGTCTTCGTGGTTTTCCTTTATTTATATCAGTTGCTGTTATAATTTATTTGATGATCAATGCAACTCAACTCTCATTTTTCGAAAAATTTATTTTTTTTGTCCCTATAATAGCTTTCTATTTTGGTGCTGGATCTGAGGCTTATTATTTTCTCGTATCACCAACGCAATTGGTTATTAAAAATCAACTCTTTTGGTGGGTAAATAAGACTTATGAATTAAGAAATATTGATAAAGTAAGTTTGATTAGTGCTACAAGACAACATTCAAAAGCGCTAAGCATAAATACCAAAGATTCTAAATCAAAAAAATATCCTGCCGGTTCGTTAAGAAAACATACTTGGAAAGAGATCCAAAATAAATTTGAGTCATTTGGTATAAAAGTGCAAAATGAATTTACTTTTTAATCAAATGAAATTAATCAGCCGCAGTGTGCGACGCAACCGTGATGCCATGAAAAACCAAAGCTGACAACAAAAAAATAATTCTTCAAAGTAATTAATGTATGATGATAAACATAACAACACCAGATAATAAAGGCACATATAAATTGCCAAACATTTTTGGTTATTACGGAAACTTCGGCGGTGCATATATTCCTGAAATGCTGCACCGCAATGTGGAAGAGTTGCGTAATAAATATTTGCAGATAATGTATGAAGAGGATTTTCAAAAAGAGTTTCAGCATTTATTGCATGATTATGCAGGCAGGCCAACGCCTTTATTTTTTGCTGAGCGGTTAAGCAAACAATTCAATACAAATATTTATTTAAAGCGCGAAGATTTAAATCATACCGGTGCGCATAAAATTAATAACGCAATCGGACAGGTTTTGCTGGCGATGCGTTTGGGTAAGAAAAGAATTATTGCAGAAACAGGCGCCGGTCAGCATGGAGTAGCAACAGCAACCGTATGCGCATTGAAAGGATTGGAATGTATTGTTTATATGGGCGAAGTGGATATGGAACGCCAGCAACCAAATGTTGCGCGCATGCAAATGTTGGGTGCAACAGTTGTTCCCGCAACAAGCGGTAGCAAAACATTAAAAGACGCAACGAATGAAGCCATAAGAGATTGGATCAACAATCCCAACGATACACATTATGTTATCGGCTCTGTGGTTGGGCCGCATCCTTATCCTGATATGGTAGCGCGTTTTCAAAGCGTGATCAGTGAAGAAATGAAAAAACAACTCAAAGAAAAAACAGGCAATGAGTTACCGGATTATGTAATGGCTTGTGTGGGTGGCGGCAGCAATGCAGCCGGTGCATTTTATCATTTTTTAGATGATCTTTCTGTTCAGTTGGTTGCTGTTGAAGCTGCAGGTTGTGGTATTAACAGCGGAATGAGTGCGGCTACAACTCAACTTGGGAAACCGGGGGTTTTACATGGCAGTAAAAGTTTGGTGATGCAAACAGTAGATGGACAGGTTGTAGAGCCACACAGCATTTCAGCGGGTTTGGATTACCCCGGCATAGGGCCCTTGCATGCGCATTTGTATGAAAGCGGGCGTGCAAAATTTCTGTCTGCAACGGATGCTGAAGCATTGGAGGCTGCATTCAATCTTACAAAAATGGAAGGCATTATTCCTGCGTTGGAAAGTGCACACGCATTGGCTGCTTTGCATCAAATGAAATTTAAACCAAACGATGTTACCATAATTTGTTTAAGCGGAAGAGGCGATAAAGATTTGTCAACTTATATGAAAGCGATGAAGCCCCAACCCTAAAGGGGAGAAATAAAGATATCTTTCAACGAAGACTGAAGCAGACTTTCTCATTCCTCATTCCTTATTTTCTTAATTGAATTATTATGTACTTAGCTACAGTAATGCTATTAAGCTTCGTTGTGTCATTCCCTTGTACTGCATGTTTTTATGGCGGCAATAATGCACACAAAGCAGCAGAGTTCAGCGAAGGCGCAAAGCTTTTTATCGCATAATGCTGACTGATTTATTTGTTGATAAAAGTATCAACTGTACAAGTGTTGCGACGCAAGGGACGATGCCAAAACGTATCAACTGCTGGTCACCAAAAAATAAATAAAACGAAACGTATTTAAATATCAGGAGTACTTCAATCTCAAAATCTCACAATCAGAAATCTCAAAATCCTTACAACATATTTCCTTCTTTCGGAAATACTAACCAGGGTTTAAATTTTTTAGCTGCTTCAAAATCCATAGTGGCATAAGATATAACGATCACAATATCACCTACAGCGCCTTGGCGTGCAGCCGGACCGTTTAAACAAACAGTGCCGCTGCCGCGCTTGCCTTTTATAATGTATGTTTCTAATCTTGAACCATTGTTCACATTCACTACCTGCACTTTTTCATTCTCTATCAGGTTGGCAGCATCCATCAGGTCTTCATCCAGCGTTAAACTGCCTACGTACTGAAGATTTGCCTCTGTAATAACAGCGCGGTGAATCTTCGATTTTAAAATTTCTATTTCCATTGCGGCGCAAAATTAATGAACTTAATTTTATCGGAGCAATCATTGGCATCCTTTAAACAATTGCAATGATTTAGTTTCGTAAACTCAATGTTCCATAATGAAATTATTAACTTCAGGCAGTTCATCATTCCTTATAATAATCATTCCGGTTATTGTGGCTGTCCTCATAATCATGCGGCGAAGAAGAAAATAATTACAACACAATTATTTATTGCTGCTTCCCGCCTTTTAAACCTTACTTACTTATTTTAAGTTTGCACCTGCATGGATTACCAGCTTACGTTCAGGAAAATTTTTTACAGCCAGTATTTATTTACAGGCGTAAGAATTACCGCTGCAGCAATCATTCCTGCATTGATTCTATATCATTACGATGTACTGGGATTAATGACAGCCATTCCTTTAGGTGCGCTGGTGGTTGGTTCAACAGATAGCCCCGGACCGTTTGCACATCGCCGCAATACTATACTGGCAAGCATTTGCATTAATTTTTTGGTAGTGGTGCTTACTATTTCATTAAATCATAACCCAGTTCTGCTAACCATTTTTATTGTACTGTTCGGAATGTTTTTTTCGCTGATAGGTGTATATGGTAACCGCGCCAGTTCCGTTGGTTTGATCGCATTATTTGTTTTTATTTTCAATATAGATAGTAAGGCAAGTTTTGGAAGTCCCTGGTTCAATGGCTTGTTATTTACTGCAGGCGGCATGTGCTATTTTATAATGAGCCTGGTTTTATACCGCCTCAGGCCCTATCGTTATATACAATTGCAGTTGGGTGAAAGCCTGCGTTCCATTGCTGATTATACAGATTCCATTTCCGGTTTATTTAAACCTGAACAAAATAAAGATTACCTGTTTACCAAATTAAGGCAGCAACAAATTACCATTCAGCAGGAGCAGGATAGTCTGCGCGAAATGCTGTTGAACACGAGGGAAATGATCATTGATTCTACAGTGAAAGGAAGAATATTGATGATGATGTTTCTTGATAGTGTTGATCTATTTGAACAACTTATTTCGCTGCAACAGAACTATGATGATATGAACGAAGTTTTTGGTGATACAGAATTGATGACAACGATTGCAGCCACTTTGCAGAACTTCAAAGATGAATTGAATATGCTGGGTTATGCAATACAGTTTAACCATCAGTCAGTTTCAAAAACCGATATCAAAGAAACCATTGATAAACTTTTCAGCATAACACTTGAAGAAAGAAAAAAAAGTCTCACCAAAAAAACACTGCCTTCATTTATTAAGCTCAGGCAAATAAATTTTACGCTTGAAGATATTGACGAGCGCATTAAAAGGCTTCACTATTTTTCAGGCTATGATACAATAACAGCAAGGCTGTATAAAAATTATCCGGGCGCAGAATTGAAAGCAACACAAACTGAAATTTCGCCTGCATTATTCATTTCCAGCTTTAGTCTTCAGTCAAGTCATTTCAGGCATGCATTGCGCGTTACGATTGCTTTGCTTATTGGTTATGCGGTTTCATTCTTTTTTCCTTTAGGTCATGGTTATTGGATACTCTTAACTATTGTAACTATTTTAAAACCTGCTTACAGTATTTCAAGAACACGCAACAAACAACGTTTACTCGGCACGGTTACCGGTGTAATTATAGGCTTTGCATTTTTATATTTTGTAAAGAACAGCACACTGGCATTTTTATTAATGCTTTGTACTATGATCGTTGCTTATAGCCTATTAAAACTTAATTATTATATAAGCTGTGTTTGTATAACCATTTATGTGCTGATAAGCTTTCATTTTCTAAACCAGTCGAATTTTAGTGTTGTTATTACCGACAGGTTAATTGATACAGCAATTGGTTGCGCCATTGCATTCATCATCTCATTAACTGTATTTCCGCTTTGGGAATATGAACAAACAAAAGAATTGATTGAAGCATTTGTTGAAGCCAACAAAAAATATTTTAATACAGCAGTCTCATTGTTATCATCGCCGGCAGGTTTTGAATCAAGATATACATCGGTAAGAAAAGAAGCGTTTGTAACATTAGCCAACTTAAGCGATAATTTTCAACGCATACTTTCTGAAAAACGAAAACAAGCACAATTCGCTTTTTATCACCAGTTCGTTTCAAGCGGGTACATGCTCACTGCACACATTGCTTCTTTAACTTCTTTTTTAAAAAGAGCGGCTGGAAATTTTAATGCAAAAGATATAGATCCGCTTATATATAACGTGAATGAAAAATTCAAACAGGTAGAAGCAGCATTAAAGGGAGAAAATTTGAAAATTTCTTCATCAAAAAGAAATACACCAATTGCAAATAAAGTGAGCCTTTTGTTTCAGCAAAGGCAGCAGGAAATTGAAAGTGGTAAAGCTGAAGCGCAAACAGAAGCGCGTGTTAACCTGCGTGAATTAAAAAGTATTACCGACGAGTTTGAAATAATCGACAGCATTGTTGCCGACCAGGTAAAAATTGTACAAAAGATCATGCAATAAAAACATCCCGGCCCGCAGGACTGTTCCAGAAAAGAAAAAAATTATTTTAACAGCAATACTTACTGTTAAATAAATTTTTGCATTTGTTGATGATAGTCGGCAGCCACATTTGCAGCAGCTTCAGCAAAATCTTTTTTATCAGAAGCATATAAAACATTCCTGCTGATATTTACCAGCAGGCCGCAATCTTTATTCATCCCGTATTTGCTTACATCTTCAAGGCTTCCACCCTGTGCGCCAATGCCCGGTATCAGCAAAAAATTATCAGGAACTATTGTACGGATATTCGCCACTTCTTTTGCCTGCGTGGCACCCACAACAAACATCAGGTTTTCGGGTGTTGACCATGTTGCGATCTTACTGATCACCCTTTCATAAACATATTTTCCATCTTCTGTTTTCAAATATTCAAAATCGTTTGCGCCTTTATTGGATGTTAAGCCGAGCACGATTGTGAATTTATCAGTGTAATCAAGAAAAGGACGGATACTGTCTTCACCCATATACGGCGCTACCGTTACCGCATCAAATTGGTAAGTTTCGAAAAATGTTTTTGCATACTGAGCCGATGTGTTACCGATATCGCCGCGCTTTGCATCAGCAATTGTAAAATGTGTTGCAGGTATATGCGCTAATGTTTGTTCGATTATCTCCCAGCCTTTCGCTCCGTATGCTTCATAAAAAGCCGTGTTTATCTTATAAGCAATGCAATGCTCTTTCGTTGCATTTATTATTGCGATATTAAACTCAAGGATTGCATCGGGAATAGATTGAATATGCTGTGGAATTTTTGTAAGATCTGTGTCAAGGCCGACACATAAGTAAGATTGTTTTTTCCTGATTTGTTCGATTAGTTGAGTTCGATTCATCAAAAGCAAAGTTTTGTGAATTCAACTCAATTAAAAAAAATTATTTAATGTGAAACAAAATAAAAATTAAATAATACAGTTTTGCATGCGCTGAATTAAAGATGAGCTTGTTATCAATTTGAGCATTTTAAAATTACCGTAAACCACTGTATAATTATTTTAGGACTAGGCAAATTGCCTGTCTCCTCCATACCTTCCCCGTACCTGCTCCATACTTTCTCCATACCTGCACCATATTTACTGCGTGGTCTTTCCTGAAATTCCTGCTGCGTAACGTGCCCGGTGTGTAAGAATTGAATTGTCAAAAACAATAACTGGATCTGTGAGTGATAGTGGTATAAATGTAATTGTTTTTTGGTTACTTGTAACGGTTATTTACCCAACACTCTGCCTGTATATATAACTGCCTTCTTACCCTTATTAACCGCCATTTGTGCGGTCTGTGAAGCGAACAACGACCGAACAAATAAGCGGTACTTTAAACATTTGCATCTGTCTTAAAAGATACTATTTTAAATCTTCAGAAGTAAAAGAAGATGCAGGTAAACCGGTGCCATTAAACAACGTTCCGGTTGCGTAAGAATAAAAAGCATATCGTACCGCAACAGGTTTGGTAACATCATTACTTGTTACCACAACCTTGTTTCCATCTATCACACCTGTGGCAGGTTTCCAGGCACCATTAGGTCCTGCAAGCTCAAAATCCTGCAATGGTTTATTGTTTGAAGTAAGCCCACCTTCAGTATTGGTAAATGATACAATTATTTTATTATCCTTAATCTCAAAACTTTTATACAAAGGGCCTGAAATAACAACATTCTTTTCGCCATAAGTTTTATTCAATGCCCAATAAGATAATCGTTTTCCCACGTCCTGCTTATCTGCCGGGTGTATATTATTTTTTTCACCAATGTCCATCGTAACTGCCATGCCGGTATTACTGCTTGCATTTAAAGTTCTTCGTTGCGCATCACGCAAAGCAGCAGCCTGTGTGCTGTCTCCACCGTAATTAAACGGCGCTATCTGTACAAAATAAAAAGGAAAATCTCCTTCATTCCATTGCTTACGCCAATCACTCATCAGTAATGGAAATAAAGTTGTGTACTGTTTTGCTCTTCCAACATTGGCCTCACCCTGGTACCATATTGCTCCTTTTATAGCGAACGGAACTACCGGTGCAATCATTCCGTTAAACAAAACAGCAGGTTGATTGGGAGATGTGCTCATTGCCGGCTGTGGTTTTACAGCAGCCACTTTATAATTCCAGTTACCGCTTAGTGATACCGCACCAGATGAATTGCTATCTGCAGGATATACGCGCAGTTGGTCGGGCTTTCCATAAATTCCGCCACCGCCTCCATTGTCTATCACTTTTACTGCAATAAAATTAGTACCTGCTTTTACAAGACCGGCAGGAATGGTATAATGACGTTCCGTTTGCCACGAACCGTCTTTCATAGTGCTGTCGATTACCCTGCCATTGAACCAGGTAACATCGTTATCATCTATAGGGCCGAGATCAAGATTTAATTCTTTACCCGCCCACGCAGCCGGGATATCAATTGTTCTTTTAAACCAAACGATTCCATCAAAATCCGGAAGGCCTGCACTTTCCCAGAGGGTTGGCAATTGCATATTATGCCAGCTTGTGTCTGTATTTTCTGAAGCGTAGTTACTGTTACTTTCAGCAAGCGCTTTGTTCCATAAAGCTTCATTTTGTTGGTCACGCAGCCTCATTTGCGCGCTGTCGGTTCTCATCGAATCAACTATATTCAGCTCTTTATTAAAATCTCCCATTGTTAGCAAAGAAGCTTCGCTTGTCCAGGCTTCCGCTATCGTTCCACCCCAGCTTACATGTATCAATCCTATAGGTACATGCAAATGGTTGTATAGCTCACGTGCAAAAAAATAAGCAGTTGCGCTAAAGGCGCCAACAGAAGAAGGCGAGCAGGAAGACCAACTGCCTTTTACATTTTGCTGCGGAGAAAATGCGATCTGCTTTTGTCCTGTAAAGGCACGTATACCGGGATAATTTGCATTCACTGTTTCCTGTGCCGAATTATTAACAGGTGCTGATGGCCAGCCTGCAACAGGCATCTCCATATTTGATTGGCCTGAACAGACCCATACTTCACCTATTAATACTCCGTGTAACGTTTTTGCATCACCTGCTTTGATCGTGATATCGTAAGGACCGCCTGCTTTTGGTGTTGGAATTTTTACCATCCATTTGCCATCATTTCCCGCAATGGCCTGTACTGATTTTGATGACCAACTGCCCTTCACTTCAACCTTAGTTCCTGCAGTTGCCCATCCCCATAAAGGGGCATTGGTATTTTGTTGCAGCACCATACTGTCGCTTATAATATCGGGCAATTTTATTTGCGCCGAAGAAACCTTAGCAAGAATAGACGTGATTAAACAAAGAAGAAATAGTTTTTTCATGATGATGATTTTAATCGTTTGTATCATGATCCGTTAATGGCAATTGGATCAAATGTGGCTTGCAATATTAAGCGCTAAATTTATCATTAATCAATTAACGGCTTTACTAAATTTTTATCAGCGATTTGATTATAATTAGCTTATTGCACTCCTTCAGACCTTAAAGACATTTATGAAGTGCCGGCGAATGAAATTGAAATGATCATAAAATGTTTCAACGCTGAGCTTTATATATTTTATATCGGCAGAGATCATAAAAGCATCAACAGGAATACAAGAACAAGCCTTATGCTCGATCACCGGCTTATATCATTAAATCCGCAATTTCATTTGGCAGAAGGTGAATACATATTGAATGGAATTAGATCGCTTGTTAAAGCCCGTAATACTGACCTCCTGATCATCCATTCCAAAAAAACATATGATATTCCATAAATCAAGGTCGGTGGATTTTATTTTTTATTCACATCTGCCTGTAATGGCTATTCATGAAAATGATGTTTCCGAACACGCATAAATGTTTGCATACTTTGTTTCTTTTGTTGCAACCTGAACTTACCTTGATCTGAATTTGCATGTGATGAATATTATATTGCGGATGAAAAGATGTTACACTTAAGATTTATCCGCTATCACATCAACAGGCTTATTGATCTTTGCCTTTATTGCTTCCAGCGAAATTTTATCGTCGCATAACAATGAGTCTTTCCTTTTCAATAGCATAATGAATAACATGGTACGGCAAACGGATTCCGTTAAGCAATAGTCTTCATGATGAATAAGATTATTTAAAAAATTAATTCAGCAGAAACAGGAAGGCGATCTCAATTTATATAATCACATTATCAATCAATCTCACATCTTCAATAAAGGCAGCAGCCAATGCAATTAATTGTTTGCTTCCGGTGTCGCCTGTTACAGGCAGCAAAGTTGCTGCCTCGCAGATCTCCACATAATTAATTTTTTCAAAACCATTTTCAAGAATCATGTCTTCTGCCTGTTGAATAAGCAGGGCAATGGCTTCCTTACCAAAATTTTTCTGTATGAACTGAAGCGCCATATTCAGTGCAGCCGCTTTCCCGCGCGCAGTGCTGCTTAAACGCATGTTGCGGCTGCTCATGGCAAGCCCGTTCGCTTCTCTTGCAATATCAACCGCCTGCACATTGATGGCAGGATAAAACTGTTGCATCATTTTTTTAAGAATAAGGTATTGCTGGTAATCTTTCCTTCC
>Ga0206903_10378_pt1 | contig 10305 bp, 5 predicted proteins | sample Alteio_BWOrgHeat_45_FD_152959 | JGI IMG/M metagenome (GOLD analysis project Ga0206903, IMG submission 152959) | Enriched cells from forest soil in Barre Woods Harvard Forest LTER site, Petersham, Massachusetts, United States -... | ecosystem: Environmental > Terrestrial > Soil > Temperate forest >... | reverse complement strand
TTCCGCTGCTCATATCCGAACGGAATAAACTTATCGGCATGGTGGGCAACGAAAACTCCATGCTGGCGAAAAAAGCTGATATTTTTCTGAATACAACGGTTTCCGAAGAAGCCTGTCTCCATAACCTCGCACCCACCAGCAGTACGACGGCTCAGCTGGTGATGGGCGATGCACTCGCGATCACCTTGATGGAGATCAAGGGATTTGGTCCCGACGATTTTGCAAAGTTCCATCCTGGTGGAACGCTCGGAAAAAAACTCTACCTGCGCGTGAACGATCTCTATATACATAATGCCAAACCAAAAGTTGGCGCGGACGCTTCTTTAAAAGAAGTGATCATGGAGATGACGTCCAAGAGACTGGGCGCAACGGCCGTAGTGGGCGACAAACAGGAATTACTGGGCATCATCACCGACGGGGATCTGAGGAGAATGCTGGAGAAAAATGCGAACACGGCTTCCGTGCATGCGCGCGACATCATGAGTTCAACACCCACTACCATCCAGAAAGATGCGCTGGCGGTGGAAGCGCTGGAAGTTTTGCGCACGAAAGATATCAGTCAGTTGCCGGTGATGGATGGAAAGGTGTATGCCGGTTTTATACACATTCATGATTTGATAAAGGAAGGCATTATTTGAGTGTGGTAGTGTGGTAGTGTGGTAGTGTGGTAGTGATTTTAACGGCCAACCGCCAACCGTTCTCGGCTAAGCCGAGACCAACCGCCAACTATTTAAAGAAGGAACTATATAAAAAGTACTTATGAACGAACACCAGTACGCGGTTATCATGGCAGGAGGGATCGGAAGCCGCTTCTGGCCGATGAGCCGGCAGGATTTTCCCAAACAGTTTCTGGATATTCTGGGTACGGGTCAAACCCTGGTGCAATCCACCTTTCAACGTTTAACCGATTTTATTCTGCCTGAAAACATTTTTGTAGTCACTTCCCACGAATACATGCATATCGTGCGTGACCAGCTGCCGCAGATCCGCAAAGAAAATATCCTCGGCGAACCCTCGCGCAAAAACACCGCCCCCTGTATCGCCTATATTTCGTTCAAGCTGATGCAGAAAGATCCCAAAGCATCGCTGATCGTAGCGCCTGCCGATCACCTGGTGCTGGACCGGATCGCGTTCAAAAAAGTTTGTCTCGAGGCCCTCAGCTTCGTGAATAAACACAATGCGCTGATCACGCTCGGCATTACACCCCTGAAGCCTAATACCGGGTATGGCTATATTCAACGGGAATTGCAGTCGGTGACGGACAATGTGTACAAAGTAAAAACCTTCACCGAGAAACCGAATCTCCAACTCGCAGAAACCTTTCTGGCCAGCGGCGATTTCCTATGGAACGCAGGCATCTTCGTATGGCAGGTGAAAAATATTATCAAGGCATTTGAAACCTATCTGCCGGAAATGTACGATGTGTTCGTAGCAGAAAAGGAAGCATTCAATACGGCGGACGAGAAGAAGGCGCTCGATCATATTTATCCGCTCTGCACGAACATTTCCATCGATTTCGGCATCATGGAAAAAGCCAATAATGTATATGTGATCCCGGCTTCATTCGGATGGAGCGATCTCGGTACCTGGAATAGTGCGTATGAAAATCTGGAAAAAGATTATCTCGGAAATGCAGTGGCGGGAAAGAACGTAATGGTGATTGATGCCGCAAAATGTATGGTGCATTCCGGAAACAAACGACTCCTCGTGCTTCAGGGCCTGGAAGATTTTATCATCGTCGATACGCAGGACGTACTGCTCATCTGCAAACGCGAAAAGGAACAGGAGATCAAGGATTTTGTGGCGGAAGTGAGGAGGAATATTGGGGATGAGTATCTTTAAGCGGAACGCTTTTTCGATGACCAATTATCGATGACCGATGACCGATGACCGATGACCGTTCTCTAATTAAATCGAAGGACTGTCATTATATTTCTTCCGGTGATCGGTCATCGGTCATCGATCAATCACTAACATTATGGAATTCCAAAGCAAACTCCCCAACGTCGGCACTACCATCTTCACGGTGATGAGTGCATTGGCGACCAAAACCAAGGCCATCAACCTGGGACAGGGTTTTCCGGATTTTCCGATGAACGCCGAACTGGTGGAGCTGGTTGCCAAAGCCATGCGCGACGGATACAACCAGTACGCGCCGATGCCGGGCCACCTGCCTTTTCGCGAAACCCTCGCCGATAAAATTGAAAGCCTCTATGCGCATCGCGTCAATCCCGATACAGAAATCACCGTTACCGCGGGTGGCACTTATGCCATCTATACGGCATTCACGACGATTCTGTCCGCCGGAGATGAAGTGATTGTATTCGAACCGGCGTACGACAGTTATATTCCGAACATCCTGGTGAACGGAGCGATACCGGTTACGATTCCGCTGGAATATCCTTCCTATAGTATTGACTGGGAAAAAGTGCGCGCCGCGAAAACAGAAAGGACCAAGGCCATCATTTTAAATTCACCGCACAATCCCACCGGCGCGGTGCTTTCTCCGGAAGACATCGACGAGCTGCGCAAGCTGGTTTATGGAACAAATATTTTTATTGTTTCGGATGAAGTGTATGAACATATCATCCTCGACGGACTGCCCCATTGTTCGATACTGCGATATCCGGATCTATTCGAGAGAAGTTTTGTGTGCTTTTCAGTGGGCAAAGTGTTTCATTGCACGGGATGGAAACAAGGGTATTGCGTAGCTCCGGAATGGCTGACTGCGGAATTCCGGAAGGTTCATCAGTTCAATGCATTCAGCTGTTTTACGCCGACACAGGTCGCGCTCGCCGCCTTCCTGAAAGAACCTGCACACTATATGTCGCTGCCGGATTTCATGCAGAAGAAACGTGATTTATTCCAGGACCTGATGTCCAAAACCCGGTTCAAAGCGCTTCCTACTCATGGCAGTTATTTCCAGATCTATTCTTATAAAGAGATTTCTGATTTACCCGACGATGAATTCGCCAAAAACCTGGTAGCCCACCATGGCGTCGCCGCGATTCCCGTATCTGCGTTTTATCAATCCGGCAAGGATGATAAGGTGGTCAGGTTTTGTTTTGCCAAAAAAGAAGAAACCCTGAGGGAAGCCGTTGAGAAGCTCAAGAGAGTGTGATAGTATGGTAGTGTGGTAGTGTGGTAGTATAACGCATCCCAACCACACTACCACACTACCATACTACCACACTACCATACTACCACACTTGTGGCCTACTCGGTCTTGAGACTCTTGGTCGGATTGGCAACAGCTGCTTTAATTGCTTGAAAACTTACCGTAAACAACGCGATTCCGATCGCGATGATCCCGGCGAGGGCGAACATCCACCAGCTGACCGGCACACGATAATTGAAGCCCTGCAGCCATTTGCTCATGGCCCACCAGGCGATGGGAGTTGCGATCACAAAGGAAACAATCACCAGCTTTAGAAAATCTTTCGACAAAAGCTGCACGATGCCGCTGACGCTGGCGCCCAACACTTTTCTTATGCCGATCTCCTTGCTCCGTTGTTCCGCGCTGAATGAGGCGAGGCCAAACAATCCCAGGGATGAAATCAGGATCGCCATCAAAGTAAAAGAGTTTATGATGTTGCCGAGCGTGATCTCTGATTCATATTGTTTTTGTACCACATCATCCTGAAACTGAAATTCAAAAGGCACAGCAGCGAGATTCCTTTTCCAGATGGTTTCCATCCGGCTCAGGACGGACTTGTAATTCGTACTGTTCACCGACACGATCATCTTGTCTAAATAGCCTAGTCTTCCTTCGTAATCCAGTTCGAGTGGTGTTATTTCCTTATGAAGAGAATTGTAGTTGAAATCCTTCATCACCCCAACGATCTGCATGCTGTACAGCGGGTCGGGTTTATATTCCGTATAGATCATGGTGCCCGGTGCTGTCTCCGGTTTCAATCCAAGCCGGCGGCAAAGCGTTTCATTGATCAGCACTTTCCCCGAATCATTCTGATGGAAATCGCGACCGGATAAAAGCTGAATTCCGTTGGCTTTCAGAAAATGCTCGTCGGTCGAAATATTCTGCGCGTCAATGGACGTCGTCATATTGCCTCCGGGTGGATATACCCCATGATCCCTTTCCACGAACTGCCCGAGATAATAATTGGAGAACGTTACATCTTTCACTTCAGACAATTCATGAAATTCATTCCGGAGGGAAGTCATTTTCTGTTGGGTTGCGTCTGTATAAAAACTGAATATCAGTTTCTGATCTTTAGCAAAGCCCAGATCCTTATTTCTTATATAACTGAGCTGGCTGTATATAATGATGATGCTCGTGATCAGCACGATGGAAAGAACAAACTGGAAAACCACCAGAGAGCGGCGGATGCCGGCAGCCGAAACCTGGTTGCTGAAATTTCCCTTGATAACTTTGATAGCCTGGAAAGCGGAAAGATAAAAAGCCGGATAACTCCCCGCGAGAAAGCCCGTCATCAAAACCAGCAGGACCAGGAAGATCCAGAGCCGGTAATCCCTGAACAGGGCAAGATGTATATCTGCCTGCGTGATCTGATTGAGAAATGGCATGGCAAGCATCAGCAGGGGAATGGCGATCAGGATTCCGACTAAGGATAGAAACAGGGATTCTGCCAGAAACTGTTTAACCAGTGAAAACCGGCCGGCGCCAATCACTTTGCGAACGCCCACTTCCTTGGCTCTTTTTGAAGCTCTCGCGGTGGAAAGATTCATGAAATTAATACAGGCAATTACCTGGATCAGAACGGCAATCAGGATCATAATATTAAGGAAGGAACCACTCACGGGCTTGATCATGTCGTGTTCATATCCGCTGGCCGTATGCACATCGAGCATTGGCTGGAGATGAAGTTCTTTTTTCATGCCCATTTCTTTAATCTGTTGTCCGCCATATTTAGTCAGGAAGGCCGGAAGCTTTTTTTCAAGATCTTTCGCGTTGGCGTCCGGTCGCAGCTTTAAATAAGAGTATGCATAGTTGTTGCCGGCCCACTGGTTATTATTGTATGTATAACCGCCCATGCCGCTGCTGTTCATGTTGATGAAAATATTCGCCTTGATCTGCGTTTTACCCAGGCTTTCATCCACGACACCCATCACCTTGAAATTCTGTTTGCCGTAGCCGTTATCAATCGTGATCGTTTTACCCAGGGGATCCTCCTTTCCAAATAATTTATCTGCTACCGGCTTCAGCAACACGATCGAAAAAGGGACTTTTACTGCATTGGCCGGATTACCATAATCAAAATGATAATTAAACAATTCGAAGAAGGTGGAGTCTACAAAAAGAGCGTCTTCTTCATAAAAAGACTTTTCTTTATAAGTCAGGAGATTTTTACTGACTCCCAATGTGGACACCACGCGGCAGTATTGAATCACTTCGCCGAAATCTTTTTTCATCGTGGGTGCGATGGGCGGCGAAGACGTGCCATTATTATGTTTGTCGCCTGCCATATCCAGGAAAGTGGTAATGCGGTATATGTCCTTCGCCTGTGGCTGGTGTTTGTCGTAACTATACTGATCCGCTACGTACAGGATAATATAAATGCAACACAGCGTTCCCAGCGCCAGTCCGAAGATGTTGATGAAACTATAGGTTTTGTTTTTCGACAAAAAGCGGAGCGAGGTCTTGAGATAATTTTTTAGCATGGCTGTTTTTTTAAAAAGGCGCCTATTCCGTCCGCAGACTATCCACCGGATTAGCCGAAGCAGCGCGTATTGTTTGTATACTTAGCGTAACCAGCGCAATCCCTGTCATCATCAGAATACTTATTGCGAACACCCACCAGTTCAAAGTGGTTTTATAAGCAAAGTTTTCGAGCCACTTCTGCATTGCCCACCAGGATAACGGGATTGCAATAAAAGATGCGATAAGAACGAGTTTTAGAAAGTCCTTCGACAGAATAGAAACCACCTGGGCCACTGAAGCTCCCAGTATTTTTCGAACACCGATTTCTTTTGTTCGCAGGTTGGTTGTATATATGACCAGTCCGAGCAATCCCATACAACTGATAAAAATTGCCAGGCCGGTAGCCCATTTCAGGAGGCTCGACACATTTTGCTCGGATTTATAGAATCTGGCGATGTTTTCATCGAGGAAACTGTATGAAAAATCCTCTTCCGGATACATTTCCTTATAAACATTTTCGATGGAGGCAATCGTAGTTTTCCAGTCGTTGGCTACACCGGCTGCCTGTCTCAATGCAATATGAAGAACCCAGGAGTTGCCTGATTGGCAGGAAAAGGCGAGGGGTTTTACAGGTGAATGCAGGGATTCCTGGTTGAAGTCAGCCATCACACCGACAATGGGGATATTATTTATCTGCCGGTTCAGGACCTGTTCCGGATTTTGAAATCCCAGAACATGCATATAGGTTTCGTTGATCACATATTCATTGGCTGTATCGCTGGCCCGTACATTCCTGCCTGCCAGTAATTTGATATGATACAATTTCAGATAATTCGTATCTCCATATTTTTGTCTTACGTCCGTTTCAATTTCTTTCTTTCCATCCGAATATTTCATGACCTGGGATGACCAGCCTTCTGCTGCCGGAGGATCATTGCCCAGGCTGGCTATTTCCACGCCTGGTAACTTTTTAATCTCACTAAGGAGGGTAATTCGTTTCCTATCTGGTTTTGCAGAACGGTTCCATAAAAAAGGGGTATGCACTGATATAATGGCTTCCTTTTTAAATCCCATTTCCTTATTTAAAATAAAATGGATTTGTTTTACTGCAATCAGCGTAGCCATTGTAAATACCTGGGCAATCAGGAATTGAAAAATGGTCAGGCTTTTTCTTAATACTGCCCTTCGGCTGCTGCCGCCGCTGCTGTATGCCTGATTTTTCAGAACGAGTACCGGTTTGAATCGCGAGAGCAGGAGTGCCGGATAAAAGCCGGCGAGCAGGGCCACTACGGTTGTGAGCAGTATCCCAAAGAATATCAGGACGGGTTGGCGCAGGAGATCAAAATGCAGATCGGCCGGAATAAAATCGGAAAATATTTTTAAAAGAACGGGTGTGAGAAGAAAGGAAATGATCAGGGAAATAAAGGAGATAAAAAAAGTTTCGGTCAGGAACTGTCCCATCAGTTGTTTTACGGAACTACCCAACGTTTTACGAACGCCGATTTCTTTTGCACGCTGGGAAGCCTGAGCGGTAGTGAGATTTATAAAATTAATACAGGCAAGCATCAGTAGAAATGCGGCAACGGCCAGCAATCCGTAGAGAATGGGTTTACTGGCCTGGTGATCGCCGAATGTGGGATAAATCGGGCTGAAATGTATATCGTCAAAAGGCTGCAGCCGGAAGTTTTGTACAGAGTTCGGATCTGTATTAGCAGCATATTTTTTTTTCAGCGACTGAAGCTGGGATTCAATATTGTTTATGGAAAGCCCCTGAGAGAGCCTGATAAATAATTGCGTTCCGTCGTTGACGAAGTCCCAATTATCCCATCGGTAATTTTGTTTTAATCCGGTTGCCGGTATGGTAGATTGGGAAATGAACTCTTTAAATATAAAATCGGTGTTTTGCGGGAGTTCTTTCACGATGCCGGATACGGTTGTTACAACAGAATCATCATAGACAATCTGTTTGCCGATCATACCGGCATAGGATATGGAAGGAAAATATAGTTTTGCTCTTTCTGCAGTCAATACCACCCGGAAGGGTTCTTCCAGAGCTGTTTGTCCGGATCCGGCGAGCCATTCGTATGGGATCAGGTTGAAATAGGATTTATCTGCCCAGACAATGTCGGTCTGATGTCTGTTCTGATAGGCCTTTTCATTATTTTGTTTTGAGACGGTTACTTTCGGATCCCCGTTGTACTGGTGAAAACCGATCACTTCCTTTATACCGGTAACTTCGTTTTTCACGGCCGCCGCCAACGGGGACGGCACTCCGGGATCGTGCAATATGCTGGCGTAAAATTTCGATTCCGTTACTACCCGGTAAAGCTGATCGCGATTTTCGAATTTGTCGAAATTGAAATCGTAGTAAACTATCAAAAAAATCACCAGCGCTGCACTGATCCCAATAGCAAGACCTGACACATTGATCAGGGAAATGACTTTATTCCGGATGAAATTCCGGTATGCAATGGTAAAATAGGTCTTTAGCATCTTTCAGATTACAGATAATAGAATTGCACGGCCTTACGCTTTCAGCTTCTTTTCCGGTTCAATTAAAATGCCGTGTTATAATCTGTTAATTACGAGCGGTTTGAGAATTTATTTCCAGGGAAATATGTCCGGATTCGGACAGGGTGTGCACGGAAGAGAAGGATGACCGATGACCGATGACCGATGACCGATGACCGTTCTCCCCGGCCAACGGTCATGGAAAAAGCATCACGCATTAACACGAACAGCTTCCGCCTTCTTCCCGCGATGTTTACTGCGGAGGAATTTGGCATAGACGATCTCGCTCATGGTTTTATCCTGGAGTTTGCTTTCAAGCCAGGAGATGATATCGAGATAGGCGAAGGACCGGGTTTCAATATGATTATATTCGAGATGCTTGATCTTATTGAGTAATTTTTCGAGCTCGGGTTTGATTTCCCTGCGCGAGATCTGGAAGCTCTTTCTTAAAAACTTAAACATCTCTTCCTCCACCACCGTCAGGTTTTTCATTTTTGCCATGAAACGATAAACCGATTTGGTCAGCGACTCCATGAGTTCATAATTGCCGAGCTCATAATGCGCCAGCAGATGTACGAGCCGCGCATAACATTGCAGGTCGTAGCGCAGATCCACATGATCATTGATGATCAGGTGCAGATAATCGATCGACGTATTATAATCACCGCTGCCGAAATACAGCGTAGCGATCTTGTAGTTGAATACCAGTATCCGGTGATGGTCAATGTAGTTGGAATATTCGGTTAGTTTATCCATGATATCCGGCACCAGGGTGAGACCTTCCTTGAATGTGCCCTTCATCAGGTGCTGATTGATCTTCGCCAGATTGATATATACCCAGGTATGGATTCTGAAATTATCGTGGTGCTGGCCCTGCGGCGTACGGGAATAGTCTTCGAACTTTTTAAGGATCACTTCGAATTTGCTGAAGTAGCGCAGATCGAACAACGCGTTCAGCATATTATGCATGCCTTTAACATAGTGACCCGTTTCAACAGAAATCATCAGCGGCTCATTGTCGAAAAGATCTATCCATTTCTGTCCGTATCGATAATACATCAGGAAGTCCTGGCGGATGAACGCAAACCAGCTGTAACTCTGGTAGAGATAAAGCTTCTCGTAGAAATCGTCGAGATTCGATGTGTCGGCTAATGTATTCTGTTTGAAAAAATCCTTTAATTTTTTTTCGTCGGCTTCATTGCGCACATGTCCGTTCTCTACATACCAGCGATACAGTAGAAGCGCCAGGTTAGAGAGTCGTGTGACGCGATCGATATGTTCACTTATTTCGCGGGCCTCCTTTGTGAGCAATTCTGTTTTTTCGATGGAGGTTCTCGTAATGTGCAGAGTTTCGATCTTTTTCTCGAGAGAAACCAACTGCGCGAGAAAATTCATCTTGTTATTCGCCTTGGCAATTTCTTTTGCCCGTTCCAGGATCTTCAGACTCTGGTGCTTCAACCCTTTATTATAGAGAAGACGCGCATTGTCCATATGCTCGCTGAGCTGCAAATCGGTGTTTTCCGTCGTCTTCAGCAAACGAAGACTGGCGAGTAATTGCTTGTAGAGATGGGTTTTTAAATTCGACAGCTGCGATTTGGTGAAAGGCAGTTTTTTCAGCAGGAGTTTTTCGTCATAATCCTGCATTTTATCGAGCGCGTCGAACAGCTGGACGATTTTCAGGTCTTCATTCCCTGAACTTCGCTTGATATAGAGCTTGAAATGCCGTTTTTCCGACTTTTCCAGCGATCGTATAAGTTGAAATAATATATCTGCAGAACGGTTGGCCATCATTGATAAATTTTGCTGAAACTGCGTCCTGGCAACACTTCCACGAAAAGATAAGCAGTTTTGGCATGATTAAAACTAGAATAAGATGGTTTTAAATGAACCAAATACCCCCTTAATTTTGTGTCAGCAAGAGGGAAAAAGAATACAGCAGGCAATCGTTAGTAAAGAATCGTTAGAGGTCTGAGAGAGCTAAACTGCAGTATTCCAATAAGATAGACTACTACCTTTTTTCATATGGCAAGCAATCGTTAGAGGTCAGCTGTTTCTACAGCCGACCTTGTTTTTTTTACGGCTGGCGCGAAGGTAATTCATTAGTTTTTATTTTCAAAGCGTTTTAAGCTTAAAGCTTAAGACTCAAGGCTTAAGGCCGATGACCGACTTGTCCG
>Ga0206903_10377_pt1 | contig 10419 bp, 9 predicted proteins | sample Alteio_BWOrgHeat_45_FD_152959 | JGI IMG/M metagenome (GOLD analysis project Ga0206903, IMG submission 152959) | Enriched cells from forest soil in Barre Woods Harvard Forest LTER site, Petersham, Massachusetts, United States -... | ecosystem: Environmental > Terrestrial > Soil > Temperate forest >... | reverse complement strand
CAATAATTCAAATCATAAAAAATATTTTGAGCTGAACTTTATTAGCAAGGATGGAAAAGAAAATTTCAACATCTACCCGGATTTAATAAAGAACAACAAAGGCGCTGAAGGACAATCTGCAAATCCAGATAACAAACATTATTGGGACCGCGACATTTTTGTGTATGTATCTGCCGCGCAGGATGGAACACAGGATGATACAAGTGAATTCAAACCTGTTGACATGAAGGCCGGTGATTCAGCGTTCTATTCAAACGGCATTATTGTAATGAACGGCGTGGTTACCAACAACGATTCATTGAACAGGAAATTATTACCCGGCGAAAAAGGTATTGGCATTAACATGACGGTGATCTCAAAAGACGGAATGCATTACAGGGCAATGCCCGTTTTTGCTTTAAAGGATAATAATCTCAGGATCATTCCGGATACAGTAATTGCACAAAGCCTTATCATACGCTTTAATCGCCTGGCAGATGTAAGCCAGGGCAAACTTGAACTGGGTATTAAAGAAGATAAAAGTGTACAGAGCATTATTACTTTAAAAGTTTACCAGTTCCCTTTTATAAACCTGTTATGGATGGGAATAATAATTATGGTAACAGGGCTTATCATGAGTATTATACAAAGAGTTCGTACAGGATTCAAAATCTCCGCTGTTTCTTAATCTATTGCTTCAAATATTTGTGCTAAAACAGAATTAAATAAAGTAACTAATATTGATTTCATAAACCTGCTATATGCCTGATCAAAAAAAAATTGCAGTAATAGGTTTGGGATATGTAGGCTTACCATTGGCAATTGAATTTGCCAAACATTTTCCTGTTGTTGGCTTTGATATAAAAGAAAGCCGCGTACAGCAATTGATCAATGGCATTGATAACACACATGAAGCAGATACATCTGCATTAATAAAGATCTTAGTAAGCAAAGAGGTTTTTTGCAGCGGCAATAAAGGGCTTTTTATTACGAGTGATGCAAAAGATATTGCGCCTGCAAACATTTTTATTGTCACAGTTCCTACACCGATTGACAGGTACAATGCACCTGATCTTTCTTTTTTATTGAAAGCTTCAGAAGAAGTTGGCGTTGTATTAAAGCAGGACGATATCGTAATATATGAATCTACTGTGTACCCCGGTTGCACTGAAGAGGAATGTGTTCCTGTATTGGAAAAAACTTCAGGGCTTACATTTAATAAAGATTTTTTTGTAGGATATTCTCCTGAACGTATTAATCCCGGTGATAAAATAAATACACTCACTAAAATAAAAAAGGTAACCTCAGGTTCTACTGCTGCAGCGGCAGATGAAATAGATAATTTATATAAACTGATAATTGAAGCGGGCACGCATAAAGCGCCAGGTATAAAAGTGGCTGAAGCATCAAAGGCAATAGAAAATGCGCAGCGCGATGTAAATATTTCTTTCATGAATGAATTAGCGCTCATCTTCGACAGGATTGGTATTGATACTAATGATGTATTGGATGCTGCTGCAACCAAATGGAATTTTCTGAAATTCAAACCCGGTTTGGTTGGCGGGCATTGTATTAGCGTTGACCCTTATTATCTCGCGCATAAAGCAGTTGCATTGGGTTATCATCCGCAGGTTATTTTATCGGGCAGGCAGGTGAATGATTCTATGGGCGAGTTTGTTGCCAATAAGATCGTAAAGCTGATGATTGAAAAAGGTCACCGTGTAAAAGCCTCAAAGGTTTTGATAATGGGAATCACGTTTAAAGAAAACTGCCCTGATATACGCAATAGTAAAGTAATTGACATCGTTCATGAGTTAGAGCAGTTTGGAGTTGAAGTAGATATTTATGATCCTATGGCTTCGGCAGATGAAGCGAAAAAAGAATTTAATATTGAATTATTGAAGACTATAGATTCAGATATAAATTATTCAGCTATTGTTGTTGCTGTACCACATGCTGAATTTTTAAATTTCAACTTTAAAAAATATAAGGAAAACAATACAGTGATTTTTGACGCAAAAGCTTGCCTCGACAGGAGTATAGCTGATGCAAGGTTGTAAAAAGTTACAGGTATTGAAACAATAGGTTTATTCAATTAATAAAAAATTAATAAAACATTTTTCAAAAGGTTACTTTGAGCGCTTAAGCAGCATAAATTACATCTAATCCCTCTATATTTACATAAGTTATGCAACTGCAAAAATTATATTCTTTTATAACGTACATTACTGCATGTATTGCATGCATTTGTATAGCGTTGCATACTTCAGCTCAAACGCCACAGCCAATGCAGCCGATGGTTGGTAAAGATCATCTTGGTGTAAATGATACGGTTGTAGTTCAGGCCTGCGTAGAAGCAAACGGCGATACTATTCCCTGTTCATGGCTGGATGATGTATATGTAAATGCGCGTATGACCAATGCGCAGCGCAAACGATATGCTGAATGGACGCGCCTGCGCAATGCGGTGTATGTAACCTATCCTTATGCTATTACTGCTTCAAAAGTGATGAATGATATCAATGCACAACTGGCCGGTGTTACCGATAAAGACAAGCGTAAAGCGATCATCATGGCGCGCGAAAAAGAATTGAAGTCGCAATTTGCAGACAGGCTTACGCAGCTTTCCGTTTACCAGGGGAAAGTTTTAATGAAACTGATCTATCGGCAAACCGGTAATAACTGCTATGAAATAATTGAAGATTACAAAGGAAAATTCAATGCCGGATTCTGGCAAACCGTTGCACTGGTTTTTGGCTCAAACCTTCGGCAAAATTATGATCCTAACGGCGATGACCATGATATGGAACTGATCGTTCAGGATGTTGAAAAAATGTATGGCGTAAGACGCAGCTAAGCCCCATCCCCCAAAGGGGAGCTCATGATCTCAGTTTTTTAACCTTTGTGCTTTATTTCAAATTCTCAATTCCTGATTCCTTTTTTCGGCTTTCCGACTTACCGACTTTTCATTTTCCATCATTACTTTTGATTCTATGAAAACAGATATACTTGCCTTTGGCGTGCATCCTGATGATGTGGAATTAGGTTGCGCGGGAACTTTGATATCAGCGGTTGCGCAGGGAAAAAAAGTAGTGGTGGTTGACTTGACGAGAGGCGAATTAGGCACGCGCGGCACAGCAGAAACAAGAGCTCTTGAAGCTGCAAATGCCGCCAAAGCAATGGGTGTTTATGCAAGAGAAAATCTTGCAATGGCGGATGGATTTTTTCAGAACGATGAAGTGCATGTAAGAAAAGTAATTACCGTTATAAGAAAGTACCAGCCCGAAATTGTTTTGTGCAATGCGCCTGAAGACCGTCATCCGGATCATGGCAGAAGTTCCAAACTTGTTTCAGATGCAGCATTTCTTGCGGGACTTAGAAAAATTGAAACGGAATATGAAGGCAAAATACAGGAACACTGGCGGCCTTCGTATGTTTTTCATTATATACAGGACCGTTATTTAAAGCCTGATTTTTTGTTTGATATTTCTGATGCGTATGAACAAAAAATAAAAGCCGTGTTGTGTTATACAACGCAGTTCAATACAACAGATACCAGCGAGCCACAAACCTATATTTCCAATCCTGATTTTTTAGATGTAATAAAAGCGAGAGCATTAATGTTTGGCAAACGCATCGGTGTACGATATGCGGAAGGTTATCTCACTACAAAAATGATCGGTGTAAAAAGTTTTGATGCGTTTATACAGAATGTAACGTAAGATGATTCAAACAAAGAAATTAAAAATCTGGATAATCGTATCGCATGCTTTAATCATTATAGGTGTGGGACATGGTATGGCATGTTTCGGATTGCTTGAAGTTATTGGACTTGCCGGAACATTGACACAGCTATTTACTTTTCATTTTAGCGAGTTATTAAATATTGTTTCAGTCATTTCTTTATTAATGATTTCAGGACAAGTAATGATTATTGTTTCATTATATCAAATGAACAGAATTCGAAAACTTATTCTCTATATACCTGGAATTATTTTTTTGTGGTTCAGTTTATTTTGCTTTATGTATTATGCTGCCAATGAAGAAAGTGCTGCGTTTTTAGCTCCATTTTGTTTACCTTTTTTTGTCTGTACAACCATTGCCTTTTTTGGAACTCCAATCAAAAGATTTTTCTATTGGATGATTGACAAAGATTTTGCTCAAGAAGAATGATACAGGCAAATCGAATTCCTTACTTTGCAGTTTTTCCAAGTATTTCAATGTTTATCATGAAAAGGATTTTCTTTATTGCAACAGCAATTTTATTTACTGCAATCACCAACGCTCAACGAAATGATTCTTTAACAACACAGGATTATGATCGCGCTGCAAAAATGCTTTCATTCAATACAACACAATATGTTGATAACGGCAATGTAACTGCACATTGGACAAACGATAACACATTCTGGTATCGCAACCTTACTGCGCAAGGCAGTGAATACATTTTGGTTGATGCAACAAAAGGCACACGAACTACTACAACAAAGCAGGATGTAAATGCTGCTAACAAAAACAAACCAAAAAGCTATGAAGTGCTTTCGCCTGATGGAACAAAAGCTGCTTTCATAAAAGATTATAATTTATGGGTGAGAGATGTTGCAACAGGTAAACTTACACAGCTTACAACAGACGGCGTTCAGTACTTTGGTTATGCAACGGATAATGCAGGATGGAAACATTCTGATAATGCAATATTGCGCTGGTCGCCCGATTCAAAAAAGATTGCAACTTTTCAACAGGATGAACGCAATGTGGGCGATATGTATTTGGTTGCAACCAATGTTGGTCATCCAAAATTACAACAATGGAAATATCCTTTACCCGGCGATTCAAATGTCTTTACTATTCAGCGTGTAATTATTAATGTTGATGAATCTAAAGTTATTCGTTTTCAAATGCAGCCGGATATGCATCGCGGAACATTGAGCGATGATATTTCAAGCAGCGGAACATTTGATGATGTTGACTGGAGCGATGATGAAAATGAATTGGCTTTTGTTTCAACCTCGCGTGATCATAAGAATGAAAAATTCCGCATTGCCAACACAACAACCGGTGAAGTACGCGATGTGTTTGAAGAAACAGTTCCTACACAATATGAATCAGGACAAGGCACTATCAACTGGCGTTATCTTTCAAAAACACATGAGATCATCTGGTATTCAGAGCGTGATAACCGGGGACATTTATATTTATACGACGCCAACACAGGCAAACTAAAAGATCAAATCACCAAAGGAGATTTTGTTGTTACGGAAATATTGAAGGTTGATGAAAAGAGCCGTGTGATATATTTCCTGGCTGATGGAAAAGATGCAAAGAATCCATACTTCACACATTTTTGTAAAGTTGGTTTTGATGGAAAGAACCTTGTCGATCTAACGCCGGAAACCGGCAATCATAACATTAGTTTATCGCCTGCTGACAATTATTTTATTGATAACTATTCACAACCCGATGTTCCTAACGTTGCTGTTTTACGCAAAATAGATGGTAAGATAGTTTTACCATTGGAGCAGGCAGATATATCAAGATTAAAAGCAACCGGATGGAAACCTATAACAACGATCACTGTAAAAGCGCATGATGGCACAACAGATTTGTATGGATTGATGACCACACCAACGCAACTCGATTCAACAAAAAAATACCCTGTTATTGTTTACATCTATCCCGGCCCGCAAGGAGGAAGTGTTGGAAGCTGGTCCTTTTCACCAACGCGCGGCGATGATGCATCATTAGCTGAATTAGGTTTTATTGTTGTAAAAATTGAAGGCACCAGTAATCCTTTGCGTTCAAAATCTTTTCATGATATGAATTATGGTTTCATGGCTGATAATACTTTGCCAGACCAGGTTTCGGGAATTCGTCAGTTGGCAGCGCGATATAATTTTATTGATACAAACCGTGTTGGAATCTGGGGGCATTCAGGAGGCGGTTTTGCAACAGCTTGCGCTATGTTTAAATATCCTGATTTCTTTAAAGTAGGTATATCAGAATCAGGTAATCATGATAACAGGGAATATGAAGATGATTGGGGAGAAAGATATATTGGGCTGCTTACAAGGGATCCAAATGGAATTGATAATTACAATGCGCAGGCTAACCAGGTTTATGCAGGTAATCTTAAAGGCAAATTATTATTGGCGCATGGTTTAATGGATGATAATGTTCCGCCGTATAATACATTACTTGTTATACAGGCTCTGGAAAGAGCAAATAAAGATTATGATCTTATTGTTTTTCCTGAAAGCCATCATGGTTACGGTCAATATTCTTTGTATATGATGCGCCGCAGATGGGATTATTTTGTAAAGAATTTATTGGGTGCAACACCTCCGAAAGAATATGAAATAAAGTTTGCACCGGATCCGCGAAGCGGCCAATGATATTTACAAAATTTATTTAAGATGATGTTTGAACTTGGATAAAAAATTATAACAACCTTCAATTTAATCAATGAATGAAAAAATTATTGCTGCTGATCTTTGTATTAAATGCACTTCTTGTGAATGCACAGGAACAGGTTAAAAATTTTTCAGTGATCGCTTATTATGCTGGTGATTCCGCACATATTGATGTATACCCCGTTGAAAAATTAACGCATATCATTTTTAGCTTTTGCCATTTACAAGGTAATGAGCTGCATGTCGAAAATGCAAGAGACACTGCAACTATTAAACATCTTGTTGAGTTAAAACAAAGAAATCCATCTTTAAAAATTATTCTTTCATTGGGCGGTTGGGGAGGATGCGAAACCTGCTCGCAGGTTTTTTCTACAGATAGCGGAAGAGCTGCATTCGCAATATCAGTAAAAGATCTGAGTGAATATTTTAAAACAGATGGAATTGATATTGACTGGGAATATCCTGCCATTGAAGGTTATCCCAATCATCAATACCTGCCCGCGGATAAACAAAATTTCACTGCATTAATGAAGACATTAAGAAAAAAATTGGGTAAAAAATCCGAGATAAGTTTTGCTGCCGGCGGATTCAAGAAATTTTTGGATGAATCTGTTGAGTGGAATGAAATAGCAAAGTATGTCGACAAGGTAAACCTTATGAGTTATGATCTTGTAAGCGGTTTCAGTGTTATAACCGGTCATCATACGCCATTGTATTCAACGCCGGAGCAAATTGAATCCGCAGATAATGCAATTAAGTATTTTGATTCTATTCATTTTCCTTTGAATAAAGTGGTTATCGGTGCTGCGATGTATGGAAGAATATTCAACGTTGCCACTGATGCCAACAATGGTCTATATCAACAGGGAGGTTTTGACCATGGCATATCCTGGAAAAATTTTAGCGTTGATTCTATGCAGCAGGCAGGCTATGTTTATTATTGGGATGATACAGCCAAAGCGCCGTACATGTATAATAAAACAGAACTGAAAATTTTTACGTACGATAACGAACGTTCAATGGCCGCAAAAACAAAATATGCTATGAATAAAGGTTTGAATGGAATTATGTTCTGGCAGCTTTTGGATGATAGACCCGGAGATGGTTTGTTGAATGCCATCGACAGCACACTGCATCATTAAAACTCAAAATACATCTATATGAAACCTTCAATTGGAATTACACCGGATCATCTTAGTTCAGTTTCGCAGGCGCTTAATTCAGTGCTTGCCGATGAATTTGTCTTGTATGCAAAAACAAGAGGCGCGCATTGGAATGTGGAAGGAATTGATTTTTACAACAAGCATCTTTTCTTCGAAAAACAATATGAAGAATTAGATGATATAATGGATGCGGTTGCAGAGCGCATTCGCGTGCTTGGCCATTATGCTTCCGCAAAATTTTCAGAATATCTTGAGCTCACGCATTTAACGCAGGATTCAAGACAGCCGAATAATTCAGAAGGTTTTATCAGGTCATTATTGGCTGATCATGAAGCAGTGATCATTCACCTGCGTGAAAAGATCAATTACTTTAACGATGAATTGAATGATGCCGGCACTGCTGATTTTATTACCGGCTTAATGGAGAAGCATGAAACCATGGCGTGGATGCTTCGCTCGCACTTAAAATAAAAACTTTTTATTTTAATCGAAGCCTTTACATAATTATGGTGTAAAGGCTTTTTTGTGAAGCATAAAGTTGTACAAATAAAAAAGCTTCTCAATTGTTGTTGAAAAGCTTTGTGCCCGGGACCGGATTCGAACCAGCACACCTCGCGGCGCCGCCACCTGAAGACGGTGCGTCTACCAATTTCGCCACCCGGGCTTTTGCAAGTTCAAAAGTTTACAGTTTTAAAGTTCACGAGTTGGTACTATAACCTAACTAACAGGTGAACATTTGAACGTTTGAACACTCAAACTTGTAAACTATTCCGGCAAATATAATGGCAATTAAACAACCATCAAACTGCAACCGCGAATATCACTGCCGTCAAGCCTGCCGGCAACAGTAAAACTTCCGTCGCTGAAAACTTCACCTACATCTTCTGTTGCTATAAAAGCGCAACTGTTTGCATTGGCAAGATCAATTATATTCAATGCGCCTTTGCCGCTTGCTTTTACAAGCAAAGGATCATCTTCATCACGGATAAAGACTTTCATCCACGGCGGACAATAAAACCTTCCATCTTGTTTTGAATAAGCCTGCGATAACAATTCACTCATTCCATATTCTGAATGAATGTGCTGCACATGAAATTGTTTCTTCAGAATATCATGTACTTCATTTCTTGTTAACTCTTTTCGCCTGCCTTTCATGCCGCCGGTTTCGATAAAAGCAGTTGATGAAAGTTGCGATGGAAACTGTTCGGCAAAATCGAGCAAAGCATATGTAACACCAATTAATAAAGTTTTTTGATGAGCTTTTTCAAGCTGTTGCAAAACGGTAAACAGCTTTTCATATTCATACAGATAAAAACCGCTTTGAGGATGATTGGTTTGCCTGATTAATTCATCGACCATTTTTACAAGCGAGGAATGTTGCTGCTGCAAATATGATGGCAGCAAACCAATAATGCACCAATCTTTCACGTCTCCATAAAAAATATGAAAGCCTTTTGTGAAACTTTGAATATATACATCCAAATCTTTTATATAATGCCTGCTTTTGTTTGATTGCGTTGTGCCGCTGCTTTCAAAAAAAAGCTCATAGTCATCATCGCCTGAAATAACTGTACGTGTTTTAAAGAACGAAATAGGCAGGAAAGGAATAGTTTCGGGGCTATCAATATTATTTATATCAGTATGTAAACAATCGCACCACGCTTTATACGTTTTATTGTAACGATATTGATAGAGAAACAATTCTTTTGCAGGAAAATGAAGAGCTGTTTCCGGCAGAAAAATTTTGTTAACAAATGAAAAACTCACAATGAAGAGTCGTTTGCTTTTGTTTAAATTTGAAATTAATTACAAAGAAATGAAGTTAAAGTTATTCGCGATTTTTTTAATAATGTTTGGATTGGTCACCTGCTCTAAAGATACTTATGATACCAAGCCTACATTAAAATTTGAAAGCGTAAATGCTACTGTATTTCCACAGCCCTCTGTTATTATTTTTAAATTACAGTGCACAGATAAAGAGGGTGATGTAGTCGACACAATATGGGTAAAACGTGTTTCGAAACTTGAACCTTGCATGTATTTAGATTCAGCGATTGGATTTCCAATCCCTGATTTTAATCCTTCCAAAAATGTAAAAGCCGATTTTGATTTTACTTATAATTATCCCGTTGATGTTACAGGTAATGGTGGCGCAACTATGCCTGGGTGTACAAATGGAAGTGCAAGTTTAACAGATACCTGTTACTTCGAATTTTGGATGCATGATCAGGCGCAGCATGTGAGTGATACGGTTCAATCTCCTGAAATTGTTCTCCTCAACCAATGACATTATTTTTCCTGTATGCTTTAGCCTGTATAAACCGGCTGTAATAGAATTGTTCGGTTATCAATTGATATTTTACATTGAAATATAAACGCATATCAATCAATTCCTGCGTTTCAATGCCGGCAGTTAACCTGAAAAAAAGATACATGGTTTTTAAAAGAAATTGCTGCCATATTTTTTTGTTGGATTGATCATTCACAAAATCTGCATACAACCAAATGCCTTTATTTTTTAAGTAGCTATCAAGCTTTGCAAAAACAAACCCTGCTTTATCTTGTTTAAAATTATCAAACAAAAAAGCAGTGATGATAACATCGAACTTTTCATCAGCATTGTATTCTTCTGCTGCATTTTGAATAAATGTTGTTTTTAAACCTGGTGTATTTCTTTTTTTCGCGAGGCTGATCATTGACGAAGACTTTTCTACATACACTATTGAAATATTTTGTCTTTGAAGTTTTGATATCTCTTCGAGAATCCAACCTGTGCCTCCTCCAACAATAAGTATGTTATTATTGTCTTTTATCAACTGAATTAAAAACACCTGCGCTTTTACAATAGAGTTTTGATATACAACGCG
>Ga0206903_10318_pt2 | contig 10420 bp, 12 predicted proteins | sample Alteio_BWOrgHeat_45_FD_152959 | JGI IMG/M metagenome (GOLD analysis project Ga0206903, IMG submission 152959) | Enriched cells from forest soil in Barre Woods Harvard Forest LTER site, Petersham, Massachusetts, United States -... | ecosystem: Environmental > Terrestrial > Soil > Temperate forest >... | reverse complement strand
TTCAGGCAACGGCGACAAATTGAGACACCAAGACCTCAGAATAAAAATAAGGAGTAATCGAATGATCTCATTAAAACGCCGATTCTTAGGACTTACTTTTCTTTTGATGTTCCCGGCAAAACCAGCAACCCTCGCATTTGCGAATTGCCTTTCAAAAGATAGTGCCACCAAAGCAGCGCAAATCGTGGACCAAACGCTATCCGATCCCAGGTATCACATTCCCGGTATTTCACTTTCAATAATATCGCGGTGCGGAGACGAATTTAACTATTCGTCGGGGACCGCGGTTCTCGGTCAAAAGATTCCCCTTAGCCAATCGACCCATTTTCGTGTGGGAAGCGTTACCAAGGCATTTACCGCGTACCTGACAATGCTTCTCACACAAGCGGGATACTTCTCAACTGAATCAACTCTCGGATCGATCTTGCCGGAGTTGCGTTCAGAATTACCGCGGATTGACGTTGAACATATTACAATTCGGAATCTTCTCAATCACACTTCCGGCATCCCAACTTATGCGACGCTAAACCAAGGCATCTACCAACAAGTTCTAGAGCATCCTTTGCGAATTTGGCCAGCCGGCGAAGTCCTAACTGCCATCTCCGCGAACCAGGGATGAATCAAATCGAGTGTGCTTCTTTACCCGCTTTACTTTGCAACCCTACGCCGCTTCCATGAGCTGCATGAAATAATCCAACTCGAACGGCCCCTCGAACTTAGGCTTTCGACTTTGGGATATGCCTGGCCACAGAACGGGCATTGGTGGTTGCCATATTCGACCAAGTCAATGGAGTCAGTCGTCTCCCTCTTCGACCTTCATCCGTGGATCTGAATATCGATCGACGTAGAGTGATTTCTGAGTAGAGTTTCAACCGGAGAGCAACGTGCGGGAACACGTAATTCTGACGCTTCTTGGCATTTCAAGTGTAGCGGCCACTTTTGCCGGATTCAGCGGAGTTGTGGCCGTATTCGACAGAAGAGCGCATGGTGTATGGTTTCCCGAGGAGAGCTTTCGACTTATAAATATGCTCGTCATCTCGCTCGCCGCTTGTTTGTTTTCGCTTCTGCCCCTGATAGAAGAGATGTTTAGCATCTCCGAACCCATCCGTTGGATGACCAGTAGCGCGGTGATGGGACTCTTCTCATTTGCCCAACTCTTGTACGCTTTGGCCACGCGGCAGAGACTCAGGCGGTCTCGTCCGGGTGCGCTTCCCGGGTGGGCTACGGTGATGTTTATCGGATGTCTCGGCCTCACAACGGCGCTTCAATTTCTAAATGCAACTCGTTTAGTCGACGACCACGGACCGGGGGTATATGTTGTGGGCTTGTGGCTACTTCTTCTAGCTGCTGGACTCCAGTTCGCGTTGCTCGTGTTAGTTCCGGTGGCATCTGGGAGAAGTGGCTCTTCCAATTCGGAGAATTAGTTTCCGGCTATGCGCATAGATCGGAGTTCGAGCTTTCCCATACGCGACTCGAATCGTGCACAGGTCTCAACGAACGGTCTATTCACGTGGACCACTCGGTGTTCCACAGGCACCTTATATTGGATAGTATTCATTTTGCGCCTCCTCCTAAGAACTCTTGCGAGTGAGCGCGTACCCAAGTGTCAATCGCCATGGGTTTTTCTCCAGTCAGCTTTTCCACGCCGTCTGTCCATCGATCGTAGTGGTTTTCGCGGTGGCGACTGGCCATCGTTTCAAGGTGGTGACAGACATGTTCCGGAAGACCGCTACCCTTGAGATATCGCTCCTTCCATTCCTCCACGGAGATGGGCCTGTACTCAATCTTTCGGCCTAGCCCCCTCGAATAATCTTCGGCGATGGCCTTGGCATCCTCTGACTTTGCTCCTGTCAACTCGTAGACTTTTCCGATTTGTCCTTTAGGAGATACCAGTATCTCCGTCATGACTCGCGCTACATCATCCGTCGCGATGGGCGAAGACTTCCCGCTACCGAAAGGAAGTTCCAATGCGCCAGTCTTCTTTATGCTCTCAATGGCAAAGTGGTAGAAGAGGGGATTCTCCAGAAAAACGGTAGCCCGTACATGCACTACGGGAAGGCCCGACCAGTTTAAGACCTGCTCGGCCAGCCAATGCTGCCTTTGCTGAGGGCTTTGAGTCGTTTCGGAAAAACTCATTTCCGAAACAGTCATCTGAGAGATGTTCAGGAACAGTTCGACTCCCAGATGTTTCGCCATCGTAGCGGTATTGACAGCGGCCTCAAGGTAGGAGGAAGAAGCCGCCATCCCGAAATAGAGGCGATTACACCCTTCCAAAGCTTGCCTTATGTCGTTCAAATCAGTGAGGTCACCTTTGACGACTTCGGCTCCGAGACGTTTCAGATCTTCTGCTCGCTCATCGAATTGCCTCACCATTGCCCGTACCGGAATATCCCGCTGTTTCAAAAGTTCCACGATCTTAAACCCAACCGACCCTACTTTGCCTGCGGCAGCTCCCGTTACCAAGATTGGACTAATGTTCATACGCTCTCCAGGATCGCGGCCATTCCCATCCCACCCGCAGTACAGATGGAAATCAGTCCGCGTTTCTTTCCGCTGGTTGAGAGTAGCTTCGAAAGCGTTCCCACGATACGAGCACCTGTCGCCGCAAAAGGATGGCCGAGGGCGACACTGCTTCCCACGGTGTTTAGTTTCTTCCGGTCAATAGAACCCAGAGCCGCGTGGATTCCCAACACCTCCCGACAATACTTATCCGATTCCCAGGCCTTTAGATTACAGAGCACTTGCCCCGCAAAAGCTTCGTGAATCTCGAAGAAATCAAAATCAGAAAACTCAAGTTTGTTTCGAGCGAGAATCTGAGAGACCGCCTTCGTGGGTGCCATGAGTAAACCGGCACCACGCACGAAATCAACCGAAGCCACCTGGACGTCAACAAGTTCGGCGAGGGGTTTGAGCCCGAGCTTATCCGCTCCCCGGTCGTTTGCGACAAGGACACATGCCGACCCATCCGTCAGGGGCGAACTGTTTCCGGCAGTTAGACTTCCATTAGCCGGATCAAAGGCCGGTTTCAGTTTCGCCAACTTCTCAAGCGATGTGTCGGATCGAAGAGTTCCGTCCTGGACCAGGCCGAGGAAAGGCGCCACCAGATCGCTGTAAAAGCCTTCGGAGTAGGCCCGAGTTCCATTGGCGTGACTTGCCAAAGCCAGTTCGTCCTGGGACTCCCGCGAGATTTCCCACTCTTTCACCATGAGCTCGCAGTGTTGCCCCATCGACCGGTGAGTTCTCGGTTCGTCGACGTTGGGAACCTTAGGGCGAAGACTCGTCACCGACAAACTACTTAAGGCGTTTATCTTTTCAGGTATGGACTTTGCCTTATTCCAGTGAAGGAGAACTTGCTTAAGCTCGTTCGAGATCTCGATCGGAAGATCACTATTGGTATCTACTCCGCCAGCAATTCCAAAATCAATGGCTCCCGTATGCGCCTTAAGAGCAATTTGCCAGACCGTTTCCAGTCCCGTTCCGCAAGCCCTTTGGACATTGTATCCGGGGGAATCCGGATGAACATCCGTGTCGAGAAGAGCTTCTCGAGCAAGGTTGAAGTCGGCCGAGCCATTAAGCACCGCTCCGAGGGCAGTATCTTCGATGAGCTTGTTCCTGAGGCCAAAACGCTCCACAAGCCCCTTTAGCGACGCCACCATCAATTCTTTTCGTGTCACACTCGAGTAAGTGGTCAGGCTTTTCGCGAAAGGTATTCTTGAACTCCCTAAAATGTAGACTCTATTTCCGTCGGTTTTCATTGCTCACCTCCCTCTGGCTGCCTCACCTCGCAGTGTCATGACCGTGCTCATCACTTGCGCAGCGAGTTTTCCGTCTACCTTCTTGATATCGCAAACATACCGAGAAATCGTTTTTGCACGATTCACTGGGTACGCCGAAGCTATTCAACCTCTCATTCCACACAGGCCTGAAAAAATTGATCTGTAAATCGATGCTCGTGAAGGTTTCCCCTTCTTTTAGAGTCGTCATATGAGCAACTCCAATCGCCGCGTCCGCCACGTCACAAAGGATTCCGCCATGAATCGTACCCACGGGATTGGAGTGCACCACCGTTCTTGCGTCGATTTCTACATCCGCTCGGCCCTCGTCGACCCCGACCAAACTGAAGCCCAGAGTCTTAGCGATCGGTGGGGGAAAGGCAAACGGGGACTTCTCGAACTCGCGGAGCATCCCGCTGACCGCTTTTTTCAAGTACTCCAAATTGCTCATGTCCCGGTCTCCATATAGCTTGCGTTTAACAAGCTATCATCAGAATAGAATATTAACTTGCATTTCGCAAGTTATTTATGCAACATAGCATTATGGATGAGAAGCCACGGTCAGGATGCCCGATTAACCTCGCTCTCGAGGTCATTGGCGATAGGTGGAGCCTTCTGGTCTTAAGAGACCTTCTTTTGAACGGGAAGAGTAGATACCAAGAGTTCTTGTCGTCCCGGGAGAAAATCTCGACCAATATCCTAGCCGACAGGCTTACCCGGCTTGAAGAAAAGGGGGTCATTTCCAAGAGAGACGATCCCGAAAACGGAAGGCAGTATCTATACGCGCCAACCAAGAGGGGATTGGACCTACTCCCAGTACTGGTGGAGCTTGCGCGTTGGAGCTGCAACTATGATCCGAACGTGGATAAGACACTTCCCAACGTCAAACAGTTGAAGACGAACAAGAAGAAGTTCATCAGGAAAATCATGTCACGCTTTGAAGAAGCTTAAGCACGAAGTCTCCAAGCCAAATTGCCGCAACCATGGTTGATAAGCATTCACTCTGCTACATGACCCTGCAGACGAACTCGTAGTCATGGCGTGGTCCACGAGGATAAAGCTTTTGGTGATCCCCGTACCCAAAATTGCAAAGAAAGTTAGGCTTCCAAGTTGTCGGCAAAAGGCACGCGAACGTATTGGGCTCGGCCTCCATCCTAGTTACCGGTAGTCGCCGAATATCCGTAGATCCCTCCGACGAATGAGGCATGGAAGTTGGTGTTATGGCAATTGCTGAAGAGCCCCCGCGAGCAAAAGCAGCAGGAGCCACAACAAATGTTGGAGGGGACGATGAGTCCGTCTCCCACTTTATGTTTCTGGATCCCTGAGCCAACCGCCACAACTTCACCAACAAACTCGTGACCGAACGTTGTTCCCACGTGAGTATCGGGTATCAGCCCATGATACAAATGTAGATCTGAGCCACAAATGCAAGAGTGAAGAACTCGCAAGCTGGCATCATTGGGATGTCGTATCTCGGGGATAGGTTGGTTCTCGAGTCGGATTCGAAAAGGTCCCCGGTAGGTCATGGCAAGTCTAGCCGCTTCTCCTCAATCGAAGTGCTTCATTTTCTCAAAGCGCACTGCAAAAGGTGCGCCCCTTTTCGTGATGGCTTCATAAGCGATTCCTCATCGGGCACAGCTAGAAGCGCATGCTTTATTTTGCGACAGAAATGACGGTGAGCGAGATGATTTGTTTCGGTTAGCGTGGCTAGCTGTGGGCCGTGTCTCCGGCACGGCTACTCGAATTTTCGTAAAGAGTCTGCTTTGGAGAGTTTGCCGTCCTTGCAGAAGGTCTCGCGCCGGAGCGAGACCCGCTCACGACCGTACTAAAGTCTCCATTTTTACCCTCAAGACTTCGAAAGCCGGTGGAGGGTTTCCAAGCTCAAGTTGATTTTGCCCGCCTCAATTCGTTGGTAGCGGCGCTTTTCAACTTGGGCCAGCGTAAGGCCAGCTCGGTCATCGACGAACAGGGCATTGTCGTTAGCAAGGCTACTCCCCCGGCAACAACGCGGAGGTTCACCTCTGAGTCGGATGAGACGGCCGCTTCGCTTAGGCGAAATCCCACGGGTATGCTGCTTGCATCAACCAAAATGAAACGAAGGGTTTTGGCAGCGGCCGCATCCTTCAAGACTGCGCCATGCTCGTACGTTGAGAGATTCACAATTTGGAAAAGCAGGATAAACAAATCCTGATGATAGGAGATTGAAATGGAAGCTCTAAAAGCGGGAACAAGTGCTCATCCCTTTACTCTCTGTTCGACACCCGATCAAAAGGTGTCCCTGTCTGACTTTAAGGGTGAAAATCTGATTCTGGCATTCTATCCAGCCGACTGGAGTCCAGTTTGCTCTGATCAGATGGCAATCTATAACGAGATTCTTCCAGAGTTTAGAAAGCACAATGCTCACCTTCTTGGCATTTCTGTCGACGGTATTTGGTGTCACACTGCTTTTTCGCGCGACCGAAAATTTCACTTTCCGCTCCTTTCGGATTTTGAGCCCAAAGGAGCGATTGCAAGAGCTTACGGAGTCTACCGGGAAAAGGATGGTATCAGTGAGAGAGCCTTGTTTGTAATCGATGGCACCGGGGCCATTCGCTGGAGCTACGTGTCTCCTCTGGGAGTTAATCCTGGAGCCGATGGAATCTTGGAGGCTCTGGAGTCAATTCAGTCAAAACCGGTACCAGAAGCATCCAGGAAGGAAGGGAAAGCAGCATGAGTAAGTTAAAAATACCAGCCACTGATCGAGACCATTTTCGAGGGTCCAATGACGCGGCCTTAGTCATTGTCGAGTATGGGGACTATCAGTGCCCATTTTGTGCTGAAGCCGAGGCGAGGTTGAGGCGTATCGAGCAATCATTCACCGGCAATATCAAGCGGGTCTACCGCCATTTTCCACTCACCGAAGTGCATGAATACGCATTTCCCGCAGCCGCGAGCGCAGAAGCGGCGGGAAGCCAGGGAAGATTCTGGGAAATGCACGACATGCTCTTCGATAACCAACCGAGCCTCGGTCCAGGGATCTTTGCAGAGTTTGCCGTCGATTTGGGACTCAATCTCGATGAGTTTCGAAGAGCGTTCACGAGCGAGGCGATTCGGGATCGAATTAAGGAAGACTTCATGGGGGGCATTCGCAGCGGGGTCAATGGTACCCCGGGCATTTTCCTAAATGGTGAAAAGTATGAAGGCCCTCTAGATCCCGACGTTTTGATCCAATTGATGGAGGCGGCATGATGGCTGGTTCGTAGGAAGGCAGACCGATAGCCTGAGATCAAGTCTGCCGAATCGGTTTTCATCCTGCTTTTTCCAAGCCCCTTCAATTTCAATTGTAGGTTGATGGCATGTCGTCGAATACTGTCTTGTGCAGCGAGAGCGATTCGAAGACACAATGCGGGTCTGCTATCTTGGGATTCTCTGGCGCCATCACAAGCACATAACCACCGTGGTAGGCATTCACAATCCACTTGCGCCCGAATTCGACGGGCTTTCCGATTTTCCCTTTCGGGATTGCCTTTGGAACAAGTTTCCAGAGGCTTACAATTTTCTCACACGCCACCTCAGAAGTTATCGAATCATTTGGTTCTGATAGTTCTGAAGAATTACCGAGTGAGATCGGGCATTGCCCCGAGTCACTAGACATCGACTTAGAAACAGGGAGGTTGACTGCACTCAGCGTCAAAGCCAAGACGTCTGCTCAAATCCATGCCAAGGGAAACGGCGCCGATCGCCTGGTCCAACTCGCGATTGGATACTTTGCAATCTTCTAAGCACCCGGACGGGAGATAGTGAGGATTTGTCCGAGATAGCGTCTCATTAATGAAGATCGATCGATGTGAAAGCAACCCATGCCTCAATGCATCAACCGGAAGTGAATCTCTGTGATACTGACAAATTCCCCAAAGCCTGGGCTTGCGTCGGAAAAGCTTTTCTAACTGATACTCGTACTCTAAAAGCTTGGCGAAATTGTTCTCTGCTCCGAACTCCCAACTCATATCCCCGGATGCCCAGAGCCCCTTAAATCCGTCAGCAATGGACTGAGTTAAACCATTCTCAAGAAAACCCAGCATTTGGTTGATATCAAAGCTACCACTCGCTGCGGCAGTTGAATCCGAAGACAGAATCAGGCGACGCTCAGTGACTTCTGCAGCGACATCAACTCCTATTGCCGCCAGACTGGACCTTAATCCGGCCACCATGGGCGGGCGATTTAAATACAGACATCTCCAACCTTCTGCCAACTTTTGTCGCACCAGCGAGGCAAACATCGGCAATTGGGATGAAGGCGCCCCATTATAAATAAGGCACTGGTGCCGAAGCTCGCTCGCTTCCACTTCAGCGTTAATTAGAATTCTCGCCTCATCCTTCCGCGCTTCGATGATTTCAGCAGCTATGCTCGCGGCCGTTTCGAGGACAATGACGTCACAACTATCGGGCGCTTTAGGTTGGGCCAGATAAAATGCAATGGTGCCGATTACCATTCCGTTCGGAGCAAGAATTGGCTGCGACCAAACCGCACGAATGCCGATGGACTCTGCGACCTGCCGAAGACTTTTCCAAAGCGGATCGGTTCTTACATCCCTACAGATGACTCGCTGCCGTTTGAAAACGGCACTCCCGCACGCCGGCTGTTGGGGTCCGCACTTGAAGCCATTCACCGCTTTTTTGTAAACGGGCTGCAGGTTGGGAGCGGCTGCAATCGTAAGATCATTTCTAGTTTGCTCATACAAGAAAACTGCAGCCAGCATGCTTTCTGCCTGCCCTTCGACATTCTCGACCAAACGAACAAGCAGAGACTCGAGCGATTTTCCTTGCTCCGCCAATGCCCAAATCCCGCGCTTCAAAAGAGCTTTGCGCGTATCCAATTGTACGAGCGAAACAGCCACGATCTCTAATTTAGCATATGGCAATAGGGTAGCAAGTTTCCCGCTGAGAGGCGGCCGGCTTCATGAGCCCGTCCCTCCGGCCAGTCCGACCAAGAATCACGACCGGACGATCCAACCAAGACGGTCTAGGAAAGGTGGGTCATTAAATCTGGATTAGAGGCCGGGACAGACGGAATTGTTACCACTCGATTTTCAACGCACCACGACGAACGATTCCCACTGGTGATCACGGATCTAAAACAGCACTTGGAGGAAATTGGGACGGCAATCGAATCTCAAGACGATCGGAAGGAGTTAAAACTTCTCGTACCGTCGAGTTGCCACTCTGAACCAGAACGATAAGAAGGAAGAGTACAACAACCTCGCAAAGCTAAACCAGAGACGCACCTTCGGAAATAAGAGCTTTGAAAATTACAGGCACAGACTCGATTATCGAACCTGGTGTTTAAACTTGAATTCGCCGTGGACTACAGTAGCCTAAATCTATGAGGAATATTGCTGTTCGTGTTGTTTGCTTGTCATTTTCCCTCGTTTCTCTAATTTTCTTTACAGCCTGTAGCGACTCAAATAATTCCACTACACCCACTGCTCCCACCACTCACATTGTCTTTTTATCTCGAACGAAAACCCCAGGTGACATGTCGAATAATCCAAATAATCTCACTGGTCTCGCGGGAGCAAATGCTCTCTGTAATGCTGACGCTCTTACCTATGGTACTCCTGCAGTTAAAAAGCATGCCGATTATAAAGCACTTCTCATTACTCCAAATTCGGCCCCCTGCTCTCAAGTTAACTCCATAAAAGGCTGCGCCGGTTCCTATGCAAGCCCATCCTGGCCGCTCACCCCTGGAGTCACTTATTTTAATCCCGATGGCATCACCCCATTCAATACGGTCACATCCAATGGAATCTTTCCTGATACAAGTCCTCAAGGTGCACTTTACCCTGATCTTACTTATCCTGACGGTACCGCACCCTCAGCCAGTACTTCGTTTTGGTTCGGTCTTCAGAGCATTTACTTTACGGGAAGCTCCAACCCCACTGCCGTTACGGGTTGGGCATATAGCAATTTAGCTAATTCTGCGCAATACGGAGCAAATCTTGCTCTTTGCAGCGGTTCGGGCGAATGGACCAGCAAATCCGCGTCGGCCTTTGGTGCTTATGGCCAGACTGCCATTGCTTTTCACTGTGCTCAAAACCCCTGTGGAACTTCCAATATCTGGCAGAATTATTACTCTGACGATCAAGGGGGATCCGAAGCTGACACGTTCAGCGCATCTAATTATAACGGTTGTAATACCCCCCAAAATATTCTTTGTGTCTCACCGTAGAAGGAATGGCCGCACTTGGATAACCGCCCCAAAAAGCAGCTTGTTAACAACCTCAGTTTGCGCTGATGCAAATTTCAATACTCAAACATTTGAACATAAAATGGATGTAAGTGGCAGGGAAGTCGGGACCTTGTCGACGACTCGTCGATAAATTACTGGAAATAAACATTAACTAAGAATTGTTGGAGCTTACCCTGGGGCCAGCGAACGGCTTGTAGCGGCCTCATCCCCCGCTTTGGATAGATGGCGATCCATTTTGATCCACTTTCAGATCCTTATTTCCCTAGCAGCATATCGGTGGTAATTGACCTCAAAATCGGGAGGTTTTGATGGATTACGATACTGAAAAAGTAGATGAAATGGTACTAGCCTTGCTTTTCCTTACACTACATGACGGCGCTCGAGCATGGAAAGGACATGACTGGGATGCAATGAATCG
>Ga0206903_10374_pt1 | contig 10507 bp, 9 predicted proteins | sample Alteio_BWOrgHeat_45_FD_152959 | JGI IMG/M metagenome (GOLD analysis project Ga0206903, IMG submission 152959) | Enriched cells from forest soil in Barre Woods Harvard Forest LTER site, Petersham, Massachusetts, United States -... | ecosystem: Environmental > Terrestrial > Soil > Temperate forest >... | reverse complement strand
ATGGACGGGGAGAATGTGAATCAGGTTATTGTCGGCACATACGGTATGATGGGTTTGGACAGGCTGAATTATCGTTGGATTTGGTCTTATCACTACACGTACGATAGCGTAAGTAATCCATTATACATTCCTTCCGCAGCCCTGGTATATTATTTAGCCAGAGGTTTTATGGTGAGCAGGAATTGTGTATCTAGCTATAGTTTTAATTCCACGGATACTGCCTACAGTTTTAAATTCCGAAATAATACAGATCTGCAGGGAGTATTACAAAACACCGTCAACCAGGATACGGGAGATAGTACGACATACCGCTTCTATTAGAAATAATGTAAAATGAAGACAATCGTTCTGCTGGCATTTACAACTTTTTTTAAACTGAGCTCCAGTCACCAATCTGTAAAGCCCCCGGCGATACCCTATTTTATTGCCATGGAATACAAGGAACTTTCAAAAGACGAACGGCTATGAAGAAACTTTTTCCGATTCTTCCGTTTATTTTTCTGGTTCAATTCGCTCCCGCGCAGACCCCTGCGATACCCGAAAAAATAAAACAGTTCGATAAATTTGTCCATTACCTGCAAGAAAATGACCAGCAGGCTATTTACGATATGTCTTTTCATACACCCTCAACAAATATTTCGGATGACTGGAACAGAAAAGGTCTGGTGAAAGAAGCATCTGAATTAATTGCCAGGTATGGCCTTCCGCCTAAAAAAGACTGGGTATACAACTATAACGTGCACAATTACTTCAATCGATTTTCAGTAACAATAAATTTTGTAATCCCGGTTGACACCATTTCGGAGCGGCGGCTGGTTTCAGCATACATCCTGATTGCGTTTCCACCCGAACAAATCAGTGACAGTATTTATCAATTCAAGGTTGAGCATAAATTTTACTGGCCACATGGGGCGAAGCTGCAGGCTCCGGGGCCGGCCCGATGACCGGCCTGGGTTGTTTTCCCCACTTTCTATTGATGAGATTTCTCGATGGGAGTTCTATGAAACGATAGGTGAGATAAGAAATGAACAGGATAAATACCAGAAACAATAAACAGATTAGCCAGCTGGTAAGCATATTCAATTTTGGAAGGGCGATACCGGTTTTATCCGGGTTTCCCATAAGGGCCGCGCCCTGATACAAAAACGGCTGATGAATCAAATAAATAGAAAACGACCAGTCGCCCAGTCTCTGAAGCGGTTTGGATGCCAGAATATTATTGAGTGTGTGACTGCCATAAGCCGCAGATAATATGATGCAGGGGAAAAAGAGAACGGTGATAACGTCCAGTACGGCGAAATGCATACATAGCGCCAGGCCTGATATAAGAACTAAAAAAGTATAACCCGACGAGAACAACTTTTTGCCCCAATTCTCTTTATATCCCAGGTACACTAACATGCCTATCATAAATCCGAACATGCACCGGAAAAAGCCAAACTGATAAGCTACATTCAAACTAAAGGGAGTCACCTTAATGAATGTTGCATCGGGAACGGTCACCAGCGGAACCAGTAGGTAACCAATCACCAGATAGCCCGCAATACATAAGGCAAAAATAATCAGTCTGCCGGGTTTTGATAATTTCATAAACGGGCTGACGAGAAACGGAAAAAGCATGTACATCCACCATTCGGTACTGATACTCCAGGATGAATGGGTAAACGTAAACCATTTATGAAGGTTCATGGAATGGAGCAGGAAAAGATTCGTGATAAAGGAATAGACTGAATTCTCAGCATCCAGTATCGGAGTCACTTTTGCACCCCATCGGTGTAGCAGAAACAAAAAGAATGTAGTCAGCAGCAATGAAAACAGGTGCAGGGGATATACCCGGGCGAAACGGGCAATCGTAAATTGATTAAAGTCACGTACTCTAACCGGACCCTCAAAATACCGGGCGTATACATAGCACAATATAAATCCGCTCAATACAAAAAAGAAGTCAACCATTAAATACATATGGTTGAGAACGGACGAAACCTTTCCGTCCAGCAGTGGTCCGCCAAATGAAGAAAGGACAAGGCCAACATGGAAAATAACTGTAAGCAAAGCGGCAATACCGCGAAGCGGAGTAAGGTTTGAAAGATATTTGTTCGTTTTCATTTTTTCGGGAGAAAGCGACGGAATCGTCATCAGACAATCATTTTCATCAGGGGTGCAAAGGTTATTACACTGGCTTTTTCAGCAACGCTGAATGTATTCGTCTGGAGATTGCTGAAAGCCGGGTTGTTTGCCACGGAAGCAAACTGGTTACTGCCCAGGAACATCTCCAGGTGCTCATCCGAATCAAAAAGGTATACACCGCCGGCTTCTTTGAGATCTTCTTTAATAAGCCATATTTTCCAGAGGCAGCCGGGAATTTTTGAAAACTCTGGTGCCACGGCAGGCATTATTTTTTTAAGTTCCTCCGTTGGCATACTGTAGTTGAACTTTGTCGTAAATACTTTTTTTGTCGGGGATGCTGCTATTGCGTTTTTCTGTTCCATAATTTTTTAATTAAAAATATCAGGACACAAAAAAAGGACTGTTCAGGCAGAAAGCAGTTCTGCAAAAAGTAGTTTGATATCTGCGAAAAGTATTTTTTGCAGGGAATGGATGGCCGTTCAGGATTGTGCGGCTGCCGGAGAATATCCAAACCTTTTCTTAAAGGCGGTGCTGAAATTATTGTAATGCCTGTACCCCAGTTCATCAGCCAGATCTGTAAGATCCGGCCGGTCCTGCTGCAGCCTGGTGCGGGCATAATTCATTTTATGTTCATCCACATATTTCATTACGGAATTGCTGAACAGATGTTTAAAGCCATGCTTTAATTTAAAACTGTTTATATAGAACTTCCGGGTAAGCTGCTGCAGTGATCCTACTTCCAGATAGTGCTGATCGAGATAGGTTTTAATGTCGTTCAGCAAATCAATATCCGCTTTGCTGAGCCTGGCTCCGGAATGTTTCTGTTCAGTTACGGCTCCCGTAAAGCCGGCCAGCTGGTGAATGAAAAGGTTAAGAATGATATTGTCCTTATAAGCAGCACCTAACGCTCCCGTATAGGGGCAGTTCAGGTAGTCGTGAATGCTTTGGTAGATGGCCGGATTAATTGCCTGCGGTGCATCCAGGGTAACAAACGGATCTTTCCGTTGGCAAAATTTAACCAGCGGGTTATTTTCATCCAGCCCATGCATTTGCCGGAGCAGCAGGTCCGGAAATACTTTTACGCAAAAGAATTCTTCCACTGTATTCTTCCTGATACAGGTATTGAATCTGAATGCCGGAAGGAAATTGAGGGAATGCACCTGACCGCTTACGCGAAGATGGGTGCTGGTGGCAAAGGTGGATGTGCCCTTCAACTGAAAATACATCATGATGAACGGCGTCTGCCTGCCTGCTGTAAAATGAAGATCCTGGCTGAGATTGGAAAAGATGCCGTTTAAAACGACGTACCATTTTTCTGCAGCCGTGTTCACGCGGATAACCCCCTCATTTTTATCGGTAAGCATAAACGAGGCGGTTTCCGCTTTGCCATACATATTATTGACAGTATGGATTATTTCGTCCTGGCTGGGCATTGCTGTGGTAGTATAATGAGAACCGCCTAAATTAAATGTTATTTGCCGGTTATTCCACCTCTTATCCCGGCGATTTACGAACGGACGATTTAAAAGGATTAAAGGCAGTGCTTCATCCTATTAACGGCAAAGGGTATCCGGAAGAACGGTTCTCTGTTTTCTCCATTCAGTATTATCTTTGGTAAATGCCGGAAGCTCCAAAGAACCGTTTGCCTGCCAGGATTCGGAGAAGATTAAAAAAAATATTCGATCGTGCGGGAAATGACCGGCTTAAACAGAATTTCCTGCGGGCCGTTCCCTTCTGGATTGCCTCACTGATTACCGGGCTGGTGGCTGTTTTTTATTCCCGCGTTTTTCTGCTGGCAGAAACCTATGGCAATTCATTGTTCAGGTACGCTCACTGGCTTTTATTTGTAATTACACCTTTGTGTTTTGTAATTGCCTGGTGGCTGGTGGTGCGATTTGAAAAATATGCCGGCGGAAGTGGCATTCCGCAGGTGATGGCCGCCATTGAACTGGCAACGCCGCGCGACAGTTTTAAGATCCGGAAATTACTGAGCATCCGCGTGATCATCGTTAAGATCATCTCGAGTTTTTTTATGATCCTGGGCGGCGGAGTGATTGGCCGGGAAGGCCCGACGATTCAGATTGCCGGATCAGTGTTCAGGAAAGTGAATCAGCTTCTTCCGGAATGGTGGCCGAAGATTTCCAAACGAAACATGATCATGACCGGCGCTGCAGCCGGTCTGGCGGCTGCTTTCAACACGCCGCTCGGTGGAATTGTATTTGCCATTGAGGAACTTACTAAAACCCATATCAGTTATTTCAGAACAGCCTTGTTTACGGCAGTGATCATCGCCGGATTAACAGCCCAGGCCCTGTTCGGTCCCTATTTATATCTGGGATATCCGACCATCAACGGGCTTTCTCCATACATCTTTCCGGGGGTTCTGATAGTCGCTCTATTGTCGGGCCTCGGCGGAAGCATTACGGGCCGGATACTCGTGGTGATCATGAATTGGAAAAGCCGGTTGAAGATAAAAAGACAACAGGTTGCCTTTGTGCTACTCTGCGGAATCGGGGTCGCTCTGCTTGGATTTTTCTCGAATATCGAATTCATCGGATCCGGAAAAAAAATAATGACGGACATCCTATTCACGACAAACAAATTTCTGCCCTGGTATTCCCCGCTGATCCGCATGAGCGGTTCGGTGCTCTCCTTCAGCACGGGAGCAGCGGGCGGGATCTTTGCACCGGCCCTGAGTTCCGGTGCCTGCATCGGATCGGTTTTATCCGGCTGGATGAACCTGTCCGATTCAAACACCAATCTGCTGATCCTTTCAGGGATGGTGGGTTTTTTAACGGGTATCACCCGAACCCCTTTTACTTCTTCGATTATTGTACTGGAGATGACGGACCGGCACAACCTGATTTTTTATCTGATGCTGGCCGGCATGATTGCCGGTATGGTATCCCTGCTGATCGACCGGCATTCATTATACGATCATCTGAAAGTTCGTTATCTGCGCGAACTCGAACCGGAAGAGACTGATCCAAAAATTCCGGAGCAAAGTTAATTTACTACGCCAGCTGCATTTGCCAGCGCTCCAACGTTTTGTTGCGGAAGATTGGCCAGCAATGGTTTCAATCGGGTGCCGATGAGTTCGATGGACTGCATTAATTTTTCATGCGGCAGTTCAGCACTGTCCAGCTGAAACGTGAGCCGGGTAATGCCGCCCAGTGCATCGGAATGGCGGCGGATTTTTTCGGCTATTTCTTCCGGACTGCCCACCAGCAGGGCGCCACCGGGTCCCATCTGGGATTCGAAGCGGCTGCGGGTCATCGGCGGCCAGCCGCGTTCCCTTCCCACCTTGGTCATGGACTCGGCATAGCCCGGATAAAAATCATCGATGGCTTCTTTTGTGGTATTGGCGATATAACCCAGTGAATGCATTCCTACTTTGAGTTGTTCGGGTTTGAATCCCGCTCTTTTTCCGGCTTCGCGATACAGATCCACGAGTGGACGAAAATGATGCGTCTCGCCACCAATGATGGCCACCATTAGCGGCAGGCCCAGGGTGCCCGCCCGGATAAAAGATTCCGGCGTGCCGCCGACGCCGACCCAGATGGGCAGGGAAGACTGCAGGGGTCTTGGATAGACGGACTGATTCTTAAGCGGCGCACGGAATTTACCTGACCAGGTCACTGAATCGTTATCGCGGATTTTCAATAACAGTTCAAGCTTTTCTGAAAACAGGTCGTCATAGTCCTGCAGGTTATAACCGAACAGCGGAAAGGCTTCAATGAAGGAACCGCGCCCGGCAACCATTTCGGCTCTTCCGCGGGAAATTAAATCGAGCGTGGCGAAATTCTGAAATACCCGCACCGGATCGGCGGCACTGAGTACTGTAACGGCGCTGGTTAACCGAATTTGTTTTGTTCTTGCCGCGGCGGCCGCCAGGATAAGCGTCGGCGCCGAATCCAGAAAGCCCTTGCGGTGATGTTCCCCGATACCGAATATGTCCAAACCCACCTGGTCGGCATATTCGATTCGGTCGAGCAGTTGATTCATGGCATCTGCATCGTTTATTATTTTACTGCTGTTGCCGCTGAACATGGCGGCGAAGCTGTCTACTCCGATTTCCATTTGTTTTTATTTAATTTTTTCACGACGATTCTTCAGGCCACCACGGGTAATGCCGCGGGGGCTGGAGATAATATGCAGAATTTTTTTCATGATTTATTTTTTCTCACACAAAGTTCGTACATTTACTTACAAATAGTTAGTACTATACAATTGTTTAGCAGTAACCATTTGGTTAGTTAAAAGAAAAAGCCATGAAAATCAAAGCAGAAGAAAAGCACGTTGACGGTAAAGTCTGCACGGCGCGGCTGTCAGCCATTGAAGACACGCTCTATGTGATCGGCGGTAAATGGAAGCTAAAAGTCATTATCGCCCTGCGGGAACAGGGAAGCATGCGCTTTAATGAGCTGCAGAGAACGGTGGTAGGTATTTCCGCCCGGGTGCTGTCGAATGAACTGAAGGAACTCGAAATGAACGGATTTATAAAAAGGAAAGTATATACCACGACGCCCGTCGTGATAGAATATGAACTCACACCCTATAGCGATACCTTACAGCATGTACTCAATGCCATGATTGAATGGGGCAGCATGCACCGGAACCGGATAAAATCGGAAGCCCGGAAGAAAAGGCTGGCTGCCTGAATTCAAACTGTCTTCGTTCAGAATAAGTCAGGGTGTCGAACCGCCTACCAGAGAGCGATTGTATTTTGTTAATTGGCTATTCGGCTCTCAAACTAACCACCGGATTTGACAAAGCGGCTTTAATGGCCTGAAAACAAACCGTTGCAACAGCGATCACCAGCGACAACACGCCTGTGACGGCAAAAACCAGCCAGCCGATATTTACCCGGTAGGTATAATCCTGCAACCATTTATGCATGAGCCACCAGGCAACGGGGGATGCAATCAGAAATGAGATCGCTACCAGTTTCACAAAATCTTTAGAAAGGAGCAGGGTAATGCCGGACACGGATGCACCCAGCACTTTGCGTATGCCGATTTCTTTGATCCTGCTTTCAGCGGTGTAGGCTGCCAGTGCAAATAATCCCATACAGGAAATCAATATCGCCAGACCGCCAAACAGGGCAGACTGAACGCCTGTTCTTCTTTCATCTTCAAGCTTTTTTACATCAGCTTCGTCAACATAGCCGGATATAATCGGATAATCCGGGATGTATTTTTTAAAAATGGATTCAACGGTACTCATATTAGCTGACAAACTATTGCGGTTGCTCAGTCTGAAAGAAATGGCGCCAAAATTATTATTGGGCCCCTGCAGGATCATTGGCTGGGTAGAATATAATGGTGAATTGGAAACAAAATCTTTTACTACACCCACGATCACCCAGCCCGCATTGCCTTTTCTGACTATCTGACCAATGGGATCTTTGAAACCCATGGTTTTTACAGCTGATTCATTCAGCAGGGCAGCTGCCGAATCGCCCGGGTGCAGCCGCGTATCGATGGCCCGCCCGGATATGATCTTCACACCCATGGTCTCTGCGAAATCATTGTCGATCTGAAATTCGCCAAACCAGGTTTTGTTATCTGGTTTGGAGCCCGCCCATGTATAATCGTCATCGCCTCTCCAGGTATAACAGACAGGGGAGTTGGATCTCGTGACTTCCGTTACCGCTGCAGTTTTTAACAAATCATCTTTTATCAGGGAATATTTTTTATTCATATCGCCCTTCACATATATAAAAGCGAGATGATCGCGGTTATATCCGGGATCCCTTTTACTCCCGTATTCTATCTGCCGGTAAATAATGATGGTGCAGATGATAAACGTGATGGCGAAGCTGAATTGCAATACCACCAGGATTTTTCGCACACTCACTAAATGATAGGATGTTCTGAAAGCTCCTTTCAGAACGCTGATCGGCCGGAAAGTCGATAAATAGAAGGCCGGATAACTTCCTGCAATCAATCCGGTAAGAAGGGCGAAACCCGTTAAAAAGAGCCAGAAATATTTGCTCGTGTAGGGAACGGATAGTTTGTTCCAGGTGAGCCAGTTGAAACCCTTCATGCCGAGTTGAACGATCACCAGACAAATGAAGACAGATACGAAAGAGACCGTAATGGATTCCCCTAAAAACCGCAATACGATAGAAAATCTTCCGGCGCCGACCACTTTGCGAATACCTACTTCCTTACCGCGTTTAGCACTGCGCGCAGTACTCAGGTTCATATAATTGATGCAGGCGATGAGCAGGATAAACCCTGCCAGCAAGCTGAAAAATCGCACAGATTCTATTCTGCCGCCGACAATTTTTCCGTTTTCAAATTTTGACCAAAGCCGCCATTTCGCAAGCGGATGCACAAAAGCCTCTTTTTTCTGAGCGGGTGCATTTCTTTTTATCACATCGCGAAACCGTTCATTGGCCATCTTTTCCGTAACCCCCTTTTTGAGCAATACAATTATATCATTGTCGTAGTTGTTCCAGCCGGGTTTTTCCCAGCCCACTTCTTTCATATAGCTCCAGGGAAGAAAATATTCCAGGTCATTGAATTCGGTATTATTCGGCAGATCCTTCAGAATGGCTGTAACTATAAAATGGTTGTTACTGTCAACCTTTATCAGTTTACCCATCGCATCACCGTCAGCGAATAATTTTTTGGCAAAGCTTTCGGTGAGTACGATAGAGCGGGGAGAGTTCAGTGCCTGTTCCGCGTTTCCCCTTAAAAAAGGGTAACTGAAAATCTTCAGAAATCCCGAATCAACCATTACACCCCGCCCTTCCAGCTGTTTCCCATTCGCGGATAGAACGATCGGGCCGGTTCCATTCATACGGGTTACTTCCTCGACCTGCGGGTAATCTTTTTTTAATGTTGTTGCAAGTAAGGCCGGCGAACCAAAGATTTCCATTTTGCCATTAACCATTCCACGATTTAACAACATGTAAATCCGGTCCTTATTTTCATGGAACTGATCGTAGCTCAGTTCGTTCTGTACAAGTAGTAAAATGAGTATGGCACTGGCCATGCCGATAGCCAGCCCTAAAATATTAATAAGTGAAAATGTTTTAAACCGGTAGAGATTCCGGTAGATGACTTTAAAGTAATTTCTGAGCATTCCGAAATTGAAAAAGCTATAAATAGATTCTTTCCCGTTTGATTTATTTATCCATATGCGGTTTTCCAATGCTGACTTCCTTTCAGATATTTCAGCCATGCGTTTCATATGCCTTAAAAAAGCCTGCTCCGGGTCAGGTATATTGGCTTGCGGCTCTGACTGCCAAAAGGCTGTTGCCTGCTCCAGCAATTTCTCTATCTCCGGATGTTCCCGGGTTAACTGTTCCAGCTCCCGTAATTCAGGGTCAGTAGCTTCGCCTGCTAATTTTTTGCTGATTAATTTCCAGATATATAACGAGCTGTCCATAAGAAGAAGATTAAAACTATGAACGACGCAAATGCGGTACCCTTTTTCTAAGTAACTATAAAACAAGTGAATATCGCGATATCTTTCGGACCGACTGTCCGATTTCGATACGGTCAGCGTTCACAAGTGTAACCCACGCAACAAATTCATTTCTTTGCTGTCATTAGTCCGGGGCCATGCCCTGCCCGTTTTTATTCCATTCATCTCAAATTATTCCTATGTTCCGTAACAGCCTGATCGCCGGGTTCCGCAATTTCCGAAAAAACAAAAGCTATAGTTTTCTGAACATATTGGGACTCGCGATCGGCATTGCCTGTGCGGGTCTGATCTTTTTATGGGTGGAAGACGAGACGGGATTCGACCAGGTGCATGTGAAAAAGGAAAGGCTCTATATGGTGCTGAACAACTGGCCGTTTTCCCAGCATTTCAGCACCTATGAAAGCACGCCGGGATTAATGGGGCCCGCGATTAAAAAAGAAATTCCGGGGGTTGTCAATACCTGCCGGACCAATGAGAGCCGAAACATTCAGCTGATCGTGATCGGCAATAAATCCGTTTACTCCGAAGGGATGTATGCGGATTCAACGCTATTCAGCATGTTCACGATTCCCTTTGTACAGGGATCTGCGGCTACGGCATTCATCCAGACCCATTCGATGGTGATCACGGAAAAAGCGGCCCATAAATTTTTCGGTCCCGAAAAAAATATCCTGGGCCGCACCGTGCGCCTCGACAACAAACAGGATTACCGGATTACCGGTGTAGTGAAGGATTTGCCGGAGAATAATTCGATTCAGTTTGAATGGCTCGTGCCGTTCGATATAATGTTTAAAGAGAACAGCTGGTTGTCGAACTGGGACAGCAACGGCATTCTCACGATGGTGGAGCTTGAAAAGACCGCGCATGTGGAAGCGGTGAACCAGCAGCTGCATGATTTCATAAAAAAAAGAGTACCGAAATCCATCGTGAGCAGTTTTAT
>Ga0206903_10373_pt1 | contig 10514 bp, 9 predicted proteins | sample Alteio_BWOrgHeat_45_FD_152959 | JGI IMG/M metagenome (GOLD analysis project Ga0206903, IMG submission 152959) | Enriched cells from forest soil in Barre Woods Harvard Forest LTER site, Petersham, Massachusetts, United States -... | ecosystem: Environmental > Terrestrial > Soil > Temperate forest >... | reverse complement strand
AATTATCTGAAGACAGTTACCTGTCTTATACGCAACTTAAAAATCATCCGGCATTTGTTGATTATTTAGCGGAGATAAGCCCGCTGAGATTTTATTCAGAAACCAATATTGGCAGCAGGCCTGCAAAACGCGGTAAAACATCAGGGCTTTCATTAAAGGACCTGCGCGCAATACCTTTTGTGGGAGCTTTCAGTCAATTAAAACAAAATGTTACCGGTTATTATGGTGTAGGCACTGCATTAAAGAAAGCTGAAGCTTCAGGCAGGTGGAAACAAGTGCAGTATCTATATAAAAATTCAATGTTCTTCAGAACCTTGCTTGATAACTGCGAGATGGCAATGATGAAGTGCTTCTTCCCGCTTACAAAATATGTTTCCAAGGATGCACGTTTTGGTAAGCTTTGGAAGATGATGTATGATGAATTTAATCTTACGATCGAGTATCTTAAAAAACTTTCGGGTCATGCAAATTTAATGGAAGGACTTCCCGTTGAAAATTCAAGCATTAATATGCGCGAACGTATAGTGCTTCCTCTTGTAACCATACAGCAGTATGCGTTGATGAAAATAAGAGAAGGCAGTGAGCCAAACTTTAAAGAAAAGTATGAGAAACTGGCGATGCGCTGCTCATTCGGAATAATCAATGCAGGCAGAAATTCTGCGTAATGCTATAAAAATTTATTGAAGCATTTAATTAAAGTCTGCACTTTATGCTTTCAGCGCAAACTTTTTATTATACAGGTGAATAGCGTCTGTAATTATATCCAGCGCCTTTGCTTTATCGCCAAAATCAGCAACCTTAACGGTTTTCTTTTCAAGTGTTTTATATTCTTCAAAGAAGTGACGCAGCTCCTGAAAAAAATGAGCCGGCAATTCTTCAATGTTGTTGTAATGATTAACTGCAGGATCATTATTAGCCACTGCAATAATTTTATCATCTGCATCGCCGCTGTCAACCATTTGCATAACACCTATCACCTTTGCTTCCATTAACGTTAATGGCTGCACCGGTAATGAAGTTATTACCAATATATCCAAAGGGTCTTTATCATCGCCATAGGTCTGCGGAATAAAACCATAATTATTAGGATAATAGAATGATGAATAGATTACCCGGTCAAGTTTCAGCAGCCCGCTGTCTTTATCAATTTCATATTTACATCTTGACCCTTGCGGGATTTCAATTACTGCATTAACTATTCTTGGTGCTTTATCGCCATAAGGAACACCATGCCATGGATGTAAAACGTGAGTCATTATTTCTTAAATTTTTGCAAATGTAATCTTAGCTTTCTGTTTTGTTGTTAACCACCGGGAATTTATTAAACGATTTAATTGCCTGATTTTAAGAATAAAGGATTAAAAAACAATTTAACATATATCAAAACTTTATCTGTTTTTTTATCGCAATGCACTTATATTTGCCAACCTTGGATTAATTTGCTTAGCTCCTGATGAACGAACTTTTATTGATAACAGCAGCGTACCTTATCGGTTCCATTCCAACATCTGTATGGGTTAGCCGTTACTATTTTGGCATTGATATACGCGATTACGGCAGCGGCAATGCAGGCGCTACCAACACTTACCGCGTACTTGGCCCGAAATGGGGAACCTTTGTTATGATAGCAGACATGCTCAAAGGTGTAATTGCAACTTCACTTTACATTCTGATACCTTATTACGTAACAAAATCAAATGACTGGGACAGGACGAACTTTATGATTGGTCTTGGTCTTGCTGCAGTAGCGGGTCATATTTTTCCCATATGGGCAGGTTTTAAAGGGGGGAAAGGCGTAGCAACCTTGTTTGGAATGATATTAGCTATTCAGCCAATTGTTGCTGTTTGCTGTGTAGGTGTGTTTTTGTTAGTGTTGTATTTAACAAGATTTGTTTCGTTGAGTTCCATACTTTCCAGTATAGCCTTTGCGGTATTCATCCTGTTTATATTTAATGATGATGTTACTTTATACAGAATATTTTCAGTGGCAGTTGCCTTAATGGTAATACTTACACATCAGAAAAATATAAACCGCTTACTCAACGGAACAGAAAGCAAAGTTCCAATACTCAAACACCGCGATCGCCGCCGCAGCAACAGGCATAAAAGAAGAAGATTATAAAACCTGTTTTCCGAAATTAAATTCATGAAAAAATTAATCCTGCTGTTAGTTGCGGTAAGTTCTTTTATTTCCTGCTCAAGAAATACTATCACGGGCAGAAATCAACTTGCTCTCGTTTCAGAGAGCCAGGTTGAACAAATGTCATTCACACAATACCGTCAGTTCCTTTCTCAAAACAACACAGTTCCCAAAACAAACTCCAATGCAGAAATGGTAACACGTGTTGGCCAGCGTATTGCCAATGCTATTACACAATACTATCAGCAAAAAGGTATTGCAAATGATATTTCAAGCTACAAATGGGAATTTAATCTTGTTGAGAACAAGGAAGTAAATGCATGGTGCATGCCCGGCGGAAAAGTAGTTGTTTATACGGGTATTTTGCCGGTAACACAAAATGAAGATGCGCTGGCTATAGTTTTGGGGCACGAGATCACCCATGCCGTTGCAGGCCATGGAAGAGAAAGGATGAGCCAGGAAATGCTGGCGCAGGACATACAAATGGCAGGTAATGTTGCGTTAGGGAATGATCCAAAAACAGTAAACATATTCAACAATGTTTTTGGACCAACAGCAGAGGTGGGTGTTTTACTTCCGAATAGCCGGAACCAGGAATTAGAAGCGGATCATTTTGGATTGATATTCGCGGCTATGGCTGGTTATAATCCGCAGGAAGCCATACCTTTCTGGACCCGCATGATGAATTTAAATAATGGTGCTGCGCCACCTTTATGGTTAAGCGATCACCCAAGCGATGCTTCCCGCATAGAAAAACTTAAAGAGTTAATGCCCGAAGCATTAAGCTATTACAAACCTTCAAAATAGAAAGAAGAAAAATTCATTTTAAGTTTAACTGGTTAATAAGGCCGATATATTTTTCAATAACAAATTTTACATCAAATTTTTGCAAAATCAGTTCCCTTCCGCTTCGTCCCATTTCCTGTAAGACCTCCGGTTGCATAAGTAATATTTTTTCCATTTTAACAGCAAGGTCTTCAGCGTTATTCATTTCACAAATAAAACCGTTAACGCCATCTTTAATAACCACTGCACAACCATCATTGTTTGATGTTATAGCAGGTATTTGCATTGCGCCGGCTTCAAGTAAAGATCGTGGAATTCCCTCCTGGTAATAAGATGGTAAAACAAAACAATCTGCGTTTTCAAAAAATGGTACCACATTTTCTGAAAACCCAAAACAGGTAAAGATTTTCTTATTCTTCCAGTCTTCAAATTGTTCCAGCGAAATGCTGTCGGGATGATCAGGTTCAAAAAAACCAATCACCTGGCATTCGAAGACCAGCCCTTTTTTATGAAGTATTTCAGAAGCTTCAGCAAATAATCCAACACCTTTAGACCATAACAACCTTGTTGCCATTAAAAAAGTAAATACGTGATCAGCATTCCTTTTTAAAACCGATTTAAATTTTTGCGTGTTAATGCCTTCTCCATGCAACACCATTATTTTTTGTGGGTCTACTATATTTTTTTGCTGAAACAATTCTTTGTCATTTTGATTGAGCATCCAAATGCTATAAGCATTTCTTAATGCAGTTTTATATAACTTTATTACAAACCATGAAAGCCAGTTACGCTTTGCAAAGGCATAACCCAAACCTGTAATAACTGCAACTGAAGGAATCTTTAATTGCGAAGCTGCCAGAGAACCATAAATGTTAGGTTTAATAACATAGTGAAAAATAAGAGCAGGCTTAATTTTTTTGTAAAGGCTTTTTAAGGCATAAAATAACTGTAGGTCTTCAACAGGATTTAACCTGCGGTTATTAAATTTAATATCATGTAATTTACAACCGATGTTCACCAATAATATTGAAAAATCATCTCTTGTAGCAGCAATGTGAACTTCATATCCTGTTTCAATCAGATATTCAATTATATCAAGCCTGAAATTATATATACTCCAGCAACTGTTTGATACAAAAAGAAGTTTTACTGCATTGCCGGTACTTTTAATCTTATCCATTAAACTGCAATGATAGCATTTTAATTAATTTTATATTTGTTGAGGTGTTATAATAATAAGACTGTTAAACTTTATGCTTCTGAGCTTACTGATTTTTTTATTTTATACTGCTATTTTCATTGGCATTTTATTTCTCTGTTGCAAAAGATCAGCTTTTGTTTTAAGCTTTAAAGAAGCAAGTTTGGCTTTTGTTGCAAAAATTGCCGTCGGCTGCTTGTATGGCTACTTTTTTTTGCATTATTATGGCGGAGATGATACCTGGCTTTATCACAATGAATCCCTTAAAGAATTTGCTTTATTAAAAACAGATCCACTACATTTTTTTATAAATGATATTTTTCCAAATGGCTATAAAACAAACCAGTTATATACCATTTTCGACAGCTCCGATTCTTTTGCTAAAGACCTGGAATATACGTTGCTTATAAAACTGCTTGCTATATTTGATTTGTTCAGCGGCGGGCGCTATTACGTAAATGTTATCTTTTATAATATAATTGTTTTTGGGGGTTCTTATAGCCTCTTTAAAACGCTTTCAACAAAATATCCCAACAAAAGATTGCTCTGGCTGATATTCATATTTTACTTCCCACCTTTATTATTTTGGACAAGCGGCATACGCAAGGATGGGATATGCTTTGCTATTATTTGCGGGTTGATTTATCAATTATATTTTTTATTTGAAAAAAGAAAATCAGTCAAACATTTAATATATGCCGGTTTACTTTTTTTTATTTTGTTCTTACTGCGTAATTATCTGGCGCTTTCTTTTATACCCATATCTATTTCTTATGCCTTAAGCAAAAAGTCTAAATATCCATGGCTATCTTTTTTTATAGTTAGTGCGGTATGTATAACTGCATTTTTTCTAACAAGTTTACTATCTGACAGTTTTGATCTGCCTCAAAAAATGGCTGACAGACAACATTCTTTTTTAACCTTGTCAGGCAATTCTTATTTGCCAATTGATACTTTAAGCGGTAATCCTGGCTCTTATTGCAAAATTTTTCCGCAGGCAATTAATCATGTTTTCTTCCGGCCTTATATTACCGAAGCCAAAGGATTGCTTTACCTGTTTTCATTCATAGAAAATTTATTTTTTTATTTCTTTTTGATTTTCTCGTTTATTAAAATTTCGTCATCCTGGAAAACTGTGGTTAATGATCCTTTAATGCTTAGTTTTATTTTGATTGCATTTTCTAATTATATAATTATCGGATACACAGTTCCGTTCCTGGGTGCAATAGTGAGATATAAATCAAGCTTTGAGATTTTTTTTATTTTAGTCTTATTACAATTACAAAACACAGACCTATTAAAATTCACAAGCCGCTTAACACCTTCAGGTTTAAAAATCATTAGTAAATAAAACACAAAACGCCTTTGTTATAACAGTTGTTCTAATCCTCTTCCATTATTGCTGAACGACCAGTTTCAATGATTGAACTTCGTTTTTGTTTATGGCATCCAGGTAATAAAAGCCTGGTTTAAGATCTGAAACATAAATTGTTTTTGTACTTACCCCGCCCGGGTGATCATACAAGAGACTGGTAACTTTTTCTCCTGTTGATGAATAAAGAACCAATTCATATTTTGTATTGTTCGGATTACTCACCTGCAGTATTATCGCGTTTCTTGCAGGATTGCCAATGATTGCCATTTGTGAACCAGCATTATATATGACAGGCCCTGTTTTGCCCGTATTGTTGGAAGCTTCTGTGGTATAATAATTCTGTTGTGCCGTAGCAACACCAAGAAAAAAAATTGCAGCAGTTATAACAGCATAAATCTTTTTCATAATGAATGAATTTAAATGTGTTTAATAACTTAACTGTTAATATAAAATACAAATGCTTTGCCGTAATTTAAATGGGATGGTTAAGATTGAGTTGATGACTGTAGTTGCAATGTTAAATAAGGTGAGAATTATTATGCATCTGCCCATGCATCTCTTTCATCGGGTGAAAATTTCCATGGAGCGAAATTGTTTTCAACATTGCTGAACATAGCATTCCACTCCTGTGGCGCGTTGCTTTCTTCCATAATTAAAAATCTTCTTAACTGCACAATAATATCCAATGGATTTATGCTCACAGGACATTCTTCAACACAAGCCTGGCAGGTAGTGCATGCACGCAATTCTTCCGGCGTTATATAATCATGCAGTAATGTTTTATTATCGTCAGCAAAGGCGTTATTTTGGTTGATATTATTGCCCACTTCCTCTGCCCTGTCTCTTGTTTTCATCATTATCAGCCGTGGGCTTAACACTTTGCCTGTAATGTTTGCAGGGCATGCTGCTGTGCATCTTCCACATTCTGTGCAACTGTAAGCATCAAGCAAATTCTTCCAACTGAGATCGAATATATCTTTTGCACCGAATTTTTTATGTGTTGGTTTTGTTTCTGTTGGAGCCGATTCAGGCTGCATTGCATACAAAACCTCTTTCTGGATCTCAGGCATATTGTCAAGCTTGCCTTTTGATTCAAGTCGCCCATAATAAGCATTGGGAAAAGCAAATAAAATATGCAGATGCTTAGAATAAGGAAGATAATTTAAGAAAATAAATATGCCGGTTATATGCAGCCACCAGCAGGTACGTTCCAGGATCATCAATGAATGATCGCTCATGTTTGCAAACAGGGGTTGCAGAAAATGAGAGAATGCAAAATTACCTGTAAGATGTTGCGCATATTCGCCGTAATTACGCAGTTGTAACGTTGTATCAGCCGCATTCATTGTAAGAAAAAAACTCATCAATAAAATCTCTGTAATAAGAATATAGTTCGCATCGCTTTTAGGCCAGCCGTTAAGTTCTTTCATCCATAAACGTTTTACATGTAACACATTTCTTCTTATTAAAAAAATAATGCAAACCGTAAGAACGCCAACCGCTAAAAATTCGAATCCATTAATAAGCCACGGGTACAAACTGCCCAATGGTTTTGAAAAAATTCTATGTGTGCCGGATAAACCGTCAATAGCTATTTCAAGTACTTCAATATTGATTATAATGAAGCCGGCATAAATTATAAAATGCATTACAGCAACCAGTGGATTGCGGAACATTTTCTTTTGTCCGAATGCCAGCAGCAAAACATTTTTCCAGCGTTGTGCTTTATTATCGTTAAACGCTTCATCCCTGCCCAACAAAATGTTTCTTCTAATCTGGTTCATCTTTCTTGCAAAAAGCCAGACGGAAATAATAGTGAGTGCAATGAATAGTATTTGCCAAACAATCTGCATAAAAGTTTTAAATGTTTCGGCGTTCCGGTGTTAAGTTCAACAAACATTGAAACAATTAAACACTGAAACTTTGAAACTTATTTACGAAGATAAAGTTTGATGGAAACCAATAGTATAAAGCACTTGTCTTATTTTTGATACATGCAAACCAGAACCATTTTATCCGGAGAAGTTTCTGCTGAAAAATTTCATCGCATGGCGCTGGAAGTAGCAGAACAATTAAGTGAAGACAATACAGAACTTATTATTATCGGTATTGAAGGCGCGGGAAAGTTTGGAACATACGGCGCAGGCAACCTGATTGCTACTAAAGTTGCCGGTCATTTAAAAAAGTATTTACAATCTCCTGTAAAAATAATCTCACTTCATCTTGATAAGCAAAAGCCTGCCGTTATCACGCTCAGCGAAGAAATAAATTTTGATGATAAAAATGTTTTGCTGGTTGATGATGTAAGCAATACAGGCAAAACTTTAATGTATGCTTTAAAACCTTTCATGCAGTTTCATCCCAAACGCATTCAAACACTGGTGCTGGTAGAGCGCATGCATAAACAATTTCCTATTAAACCCGATTATGTTGGATATTCCATTGCAACAGCGCCCGATGATTATGTACAGGTAGAAGAAGAAAACGGAAATATCTCCGCGGCGATCGTTTCGGGTGAATGAGCTAATTAGCTGTAATCCGTTAACAGCAGCTATCATACATTGTTCAAAGTAATCCAGCTCTGAGAAGTTTCCAAACTTCTCAGCACTATGCATGAAGTCTCTGACTTCAAACTACTTTTCCAAATTACTTTTCCCTTCAAATTGTTAGTTTATGTATTTTGCATACATACAAATTAATAAACTATGGATGCTGTCGTAAAACAAAAAGTTGATACCTGGCTTAATGGCAATTATGATAATGCGACAAAGAATGAAATACAACGCCTGCAAAAAGAGAATGAAACAGAACTGGTAGAATCTTTTTACCAGAGCCTTGAATTTGGCACCGGAGGTTTGCGCGGGTTGATGGGCGTTGGCACCAACCGTATGAATAAATATACAGTGGGTTCGGCAACGCAAGGTTTTGCCAACTATTTAAAGAAAACATATGGCGATGCAGAAATTAAAGTTGCTATCGCGCACGACAGCCGCAATAACAGCCGCTTTTTTGCTGAAACCACTGCGAACGTTTTTGCAGCAAACGGCATTAAAGTTTTCCTGTTTGAAGCATTGCGGCCTACACCTGAATTAAGTTTTGCTATCAGAACATTAAAATGTAATGGCGGTGTTGTGGTAACTGCATCGCATAATCCCAAAGAATATAACGGCTATAAAGCGTATTGGAATGATGGCGGGCAGCTTGTTCCGCCTCATGATAAAAATGTAATTAAAGAAGTTGAAGCCATAAAAAGTGTGGATGATGTTAAGTTCAGCGGCGGCGAAACAAACATAACTATTATAGGTAAAGACATGGATGAAGCTTATATAAAAATGGTAAAGAGTTTAAGCGTTTATCCCGATGTTATTGCAAAGCAGCATGATCTTAAAATTGTTTATACGCCCATTCATGGTACAGGTATTATGCTTGTTCCAAAAGTATTATCAACGTTCGGTTTTGATAATGTAACTATTGTTGCAGAACAGGAAAAACCAGATGGTAATTTTCCAACAGTTGTATATCCAAATCCTGAAGAAAGCGAAACCATGAGTATCGGCCTTAAAAAGGCCAATGAAATAAATGCGGATATTTTATTGGGAACAGATCCTGATGCAGACCGCGTTGGTATCGCTATAAAAAATCATAAAGGCGAATGGGTTTTAATGAACGGCAATCAAACAGCAATTCTTGCTATTTCATATATGCTTGAAGCGCGTAAAGCAAAAGGTATTGCGCAATCAAACGACATGGTAATTAAAACCATTGTTACGACAGATATGATTGATGTGCTTGCAGCAAAAAATAATGTTGCCTGTTATAATGTGCTCACAGGTTTTAAATGGATAGCGGAGCTGATAAAAGAAAAAGAAGGCAGGGAAAATTATATCATTGGTGGTGAAGAAAGTTTCGGAATGATGATCGGCGACAAGCTGCGTGATAAAGATGCGGTTTCAGCAGTTGCTTTTTTATGTGAAATGGCTGCGTATGAAAAAAACAAAAACATAAGTTTATATGATAAGCTGATCGATTTGTATATACAATATGGATTTTATTATGAAGAACTCATCAGCATTACAAAGAAAGGCATGAGCGGTCAACAGGAAATTGCGGAGATGATGCAATCATACCGCAATAATCCTCCCACACATATAAATAATTCACCGGTGCTTGAGTTGCTCGATTATCAAACACAAGAAGGCAAGAATTTAAAAAGCGGCGAAACCTGGAAAATTGAATTACCGAAAAGCAATGTGTTGCAGTTTAAATTGGAAGATGGAACAAAAATATCTGCACGGCCAAGCGGCACAGAACCTAAAATAAAATTCTATTTCAGTGTTCATGATCATCTTGAAAGTAAAGAAAAGTTTGATGGAATGCTGGCAGCACACAAACAGAAAATTGAGAATATAATTGCTGATATGAAGCTGAAGTAAATAAATTCCGGCAACATTACCCGCAAACAATTTTACAGTATTAATGGAAAGCGCTGCGGTATTTGGTTTTCAGAAGCTTATGCTGATTGATTTGTATCTATTGATTCAAATAATTAATAAGCCCGGTTAAAAATTTTTCATCTATATCATCATCCCTGTGCTGCTTGAAATAGCTATCAACTTTTTCTTTCTGTGGTGCAAATAATGCCTTTATATCTTTTGATTTCATGTTGGTTATCTGTGTACTTGTATTAGCGCTTTCATCAACAACGTAGTATTGGTTTGCATCTTTATACTCATTATAATCGTTGCCTGTTTGTATAATGCCATCGTTGCGGGAGTCAGATACTAAATACCTTGTTACAAAGCGTTTATAAAGTGAATACTTATTCCCGCTTTTAACCAACGCCAGGAAGAAATGGATAGAATCAATTGTCTTTACATGTTCAAAAAAATATCTTTTGCCCATACCTTTTAAAACAAAAGATTGAATACCTCCTGATGCAACCAGCATATTATTTATTTTATCTTCTGTTGCAAGCAAACTGCCTGTTACTTTATCATAATTAAAAATAAAACCTG
>Ga0206903_10372_pt1 | contig 10636 bp, 5 predicted proteins | sample Alteio_BWOrgHeat_45_FD_152959 | JGI IMG/M metagenome (GOLD analysis project Ga0206903, IMG submission 152959) | Enriched cells from forest soil in Barre Woods Harvard Forest LTER site, Petersham, Massachusetts, United States -... | ecosystem: Environmental > Terrestrial > Soil > Temperate forest >... | reverse complement strand
GAATTCCCACATCCACTGGGTGTCTCAGGATGATTCGCTCATGGAAGCGGCCGCGCATCTGCAGGCGCAGAATTTTGAAAGGTTGCCAGTGGTCGATAAGGACCAGAAAATTGTCGGCCTGATTTCCGATTTTGAAGTGGTGCTGGCACTCTTGAACGGTACGCCGGCGTCACCCGCCGTCTCGAAGCGTTAATCCGTCAAAAAGGACGTCCATGGATTCGTTTGTTCATCTGCATTCCCATTCCGAATATTCGCTCCTTGACGGAGCGGCCCGCCTCACCGACGAAAAAGGAAAACCCGGCGAACTCTTAAAGCGCATCAGCGACATGAAGATGCCGGCTATGGCGATCACCGACCATGGCAACCTTTACGGAGCCATTGAGTTCTACCAGGCGGCCAAGGCCGTGAACGTCAAACCCATCATCGGCTGCGAAATGTATATCGCCCCCAAGTCCCGCCACGATCGATCTTCCGGCAAAGGGCAAGAAGACGCCTATTACCATTTCACGCTTCTCGCCCGCGACAACGAAGGCTATCAGAACTTGATTCAGCTTTGCTCCATTGGATTTCTCGAGGGGTATTACTATAAGCCGCGAGTCGATAAAGAGGTGTTGGCGAAATATTCCAAGGGCTTGATCGCGCTCTCCGGCTGCCTCAAGGGAGAATTAGCGGAAGCTGTTTTGCGCGGCAAAGAAAAAGATGGCCTCAAAGTAATCGAGGATTACCAGGGAATTTTCGGCAAAGAGAATTATTACCTGGAGCTCATGGACCACGGGATCGCCGACCAGAAGCGTCAGAATGATCTCTTAATTGAGTTGGCCAAGAAAACTGGTGTCCCTTTGGTTGCCACGAACGACTGCCATTACGTCAAGAAAGAGGATGCCGCGGCACATGACGCGCTTCTTTGTATTGGAACCGGCTCGACCTTGGTCGATCCCAACCGCCTACGGTTCGATCAGCATGAGTTTTACTACAAGTCACCCGAAGAAATGTATTCACTCTTCAAACACTGCCCCGAAGCGGTGAGGGAATCGCTGAAGATCGCCGAACGCTGTCAGATCAATATCAAACTCGATCAGATGCTTCTGCCTCATTATGAAGTGCCGGCCGGTCAGGAAGCTGACGGGTATTTGGAAAAACTTTGTCTGGAAGGTATGCAGAAGCGTTACGGAGCTGAGCAGGTCAGACACATGGAGCGGCTCAAATACGAGCTCTCCGTCATCCGCAAGATGGGCTTTTCCACATACTTCTTAATCGTGTGGGATTTTGTGCATTGGGCCAAGCAAAACGGCATTCCTGTAGGCCCAGGTCGCGGATCAGGCGCCGGATCGATTGTGTCCTATGTTCTAGGGATCACCGACATTTGTCCCATGAAGTACGGTCTTCTCTTTGAGCGGTTCCTGAATCCCGATCGCCGCAGCATGCCCGACCTCGACATCGATTTTTCCGACGAGGGCCGTGACCGCGTGATCCAATACGTGCGTAATAAATACGGCGAAAAAAGCGTCGCGCAGATCATTACCTTTGGATCCATGTTGGCACGCCTGGTTGTGCGAGACGTTGGCCGAGTCATGGGTTTTCCTCTTTCCGAAGTTGATCGCATCGCAAAGCTTATTCCGCGCGAACTGGGAACCACGATCGAGATGGCGCGCAAGAATGTTCCGGAACTGCAGCAAGAATGTAAGAAGAACCCAGACGTCGAAAAACTTCTGCAGGTGGCGCAGCGTCTGGAGGGGTTGAAACGGCATACGGGCGTGCATGCGGCCGGAATCGTGATCGCCAAAGGAGATCTCACCCAATATGTGCCGCTCGCCAAGGGCGCCAAAGACGTCATTACCACGCAGTATAACGACGAAGCCCTCTTGAAGATGGGTCTTCTGAAGATGGACTTCCTGGGCCTGCGCACACTGACCGTGATCGATCACGCCTGCAAGTTAATCAAGGAGCGCCATAAACCAAATTTTGATATCCGGGGGATTCCTCTGGATGACGCGGCGACCTTCAAGCTCCTGCAAGATGCCAAAGCGATCGGCGTGTTCCAGCTGGAAAGTACCGGCATGCGCGATCTTTTGCGCAAGCTTCATCCTTCCGTCTTCGAAGAAATCATCGCCCTCATCGCCCTTTACCGCCCAGGCCCCATGGGCGCTGGGATGTTGGAAGAGTTCGTAAAGCGCAAACACAATCCTTCGATCATCAAGTATGACCATCCAATCCTGGAACCTATTTTGAAAGAAACGTACGGCGTTATTCTTTATCAAGAGCAGGTCATGCGCATCTCACGCGATTTTGCCGGATTCACGCCAGGACAAGCGGACATCTTGCGTAAAGCGATGGGGAAAAAGATTCCCGAAGAAATTGAAAAGCTTCGCGGCCAGTTCATGGAAGGGTCCAAAGCCAAAGACATCAAAGAGAAAACTGCCCATCATGTTTTTGAACAGATCGTGACCTTCGGTGGCTACGGATTTAATAAATCGCACAGCACGGCCTACGGACTCGTGTCTTATCAGACAGCATTTTTAAAAGCCAACTACCCGATCGAATTTCAGGCGGCTCTTTTGACAAGCGAAATCGGTCACAGCGCCATCGGGAAAGACGAAGATTCGAAGTTGGTCGTTTTCATTAATGAAGCGGAAGCGATGGGGCTGAAGGTTCTTCCGCCGGACGTGCAAAAATCCTTCAGCGCCTTCGCTATTGAAGAAGTGGCCTCACCCTCGGCTAACGCGGTCCCTCTCCCATCGGGAGAGGGCGGCGAAGCAGCGGGTGAGGCAAGGTCGTGCATTCGTTTCGGGCTTCTGGCGGTCAAGAATGTCGGTGCCGGAGCGGTGGAATCCATTGTCGCGGCGCGTAACGCAGGCGGTCCCTTCAAAACGTTCGAAGAATTTTTCCAGCGCGTCGATCTTCGTCAGGCTAATCGCAAGGTGATGGAATCCCTGGTGAAATCCGGCGCTTTCGATGGATTTTCCAAGGAACATCCACAGCGTGCACGTCCGCAGTACCTTCTTGAGCTGGATTCCGTCATGGCGCGCACCTCGAAGATGCGCGAAGATGCCCAGAGCGGTCAGGATTCTCTTTTCGGATGGGAAGAAATGTCTCAGCCGGAGGCCAAGAGAAATGGAGGACGTGACGGGGAAAATGGAAGAGGCAGCGAGACAGATTCCCGCGTGGGATGGTCTGAGCACGAGCTTTTGGCCAATGAAAAGGAAGTGCTGGGTTTTTATCTCTCTGGCCATCCTCTGGCGAAATTTCAGACAGAGCTCAATCTTTTTTCCTCTCATCGCTTAGGAAAGCTTCCATCTTCGGGGAGCGTTATCCGGGTGGCTGGCATGCTTTCAAACGTGCGCCGTATGGTGACCAAGGCCAAGAAGGAACCCTATGCCCGCTGCCGGTTTGAAGATCTGGAGAGCGAAGTGGACCTCATTGTTTTCCCCAAGGCCTACGCCTCCGGCATTTCGCAACATTTAAAACCTTCGGACATGGTGGTGGTGACGGGCAAGGTGAATCGCCGCGCCGAAGATGGCATGCCCGAAATTCTGGTGGAAGAAATGGTCCCTCTCGCCAAAGCACGTGAGCAATACGTGAGCGAGCTCATGGTCCGGACCTCTACATCCGCCCTTGAGGAAAATGTGCTGGAGGACCTGAAAACGATTCTCTCACGCTACCCGGGCCGCTGCCGTGTGTGTGTTGAAGTGGACACGCCGCCGCAAGGAAGTGTGGTGGTGGAAACGGATTTGAATGTGAAGCCTACCGCTGAACTCTTTGAAGAAATTGAGAGACGCCTGGGGCACGAATCTTGGCGGATCACAAAAATCGGCCGATAAGGTAAAATATAGTCGTTGAAAGAAACTGGATTTTAAGGAGGATGTAATGGATATCGAACGTAAGAACGCCACAACACTCAAAGGTAACCCCTTCACTCTGCTCGGGTCGGAAATCAAGGTCGGCCAGAAGGCCCCCGATTTTTCAGCGCTCGCCGGAGATTTGTCTCCCGTGACACTCGCGTCCAGCAAAGGAAAGACCCGGCTGATTATCTCGGTCCCGTCTTTGGATACACCCGTCTGCGATGCGGAAACCAGGCGCTTTAACGAAGAAGCCGCCAAGCTCTCCGGTGTAGAGACGCTCGTCATCAGCGTCGATCTGCCGTTTGCGCAGGGCCGTTTCTGCCAGACCGCCGGAATCAAGAACGTGAAAACGCTCTCCGATCACCGGGATGTCTCTTTCGGCAAGGCCTATGGAACTCTCATCAAGGAATTACGCCTGCTCTCTCGTGCTGTCTTTATTGTGGATGCCTCCGACACCGTTCAGTATGTGGAGTATGTGAAGGAAGTAGGCTCACACCCCAACTACGACGCGGCACTCAGTGCTTTGAAGCAGAAAGCAACAGCCTAAAAGACCCAAAAAACGATCATTAGCGCAAAAAACAAGGACGGCCAAAAGGCCGTCCTTTTGTTTAGCGGGGCAGGCCACTTTCGATCTTGGCTTGATTTGTGTAGGATAGAAACGATGAAACGTTTTTCATTACTCATGGGTCTCTTTGGTTTAATCCTCGCTTTTCCTGTCCATGCAGAAATTGGCGAAATCGATGTTAATGCGGGCCCTCCGACAACCATCCCTGCTCCAACGGATGCCAGTACGCTTTGGATCAATTCCGGGACGTTTGCTTCGCTTGTCGTGGTTGATGCGCATCACAAAAGAACGGGTGTTGACGCTAAAACCTATAACACCCTTTTAGAAATCCCGAACTCCGCATGTGACGTGGACTTCACCAAAAATCAATATACAGGTGAAGAGCATTCGGAAGTGTCCGAACGCATTACTTTTCAGCCGGCGGTGAAAGGGATCTATGAATTGCATCTTACAGGACTCCAGCCAGGACCCTTTGAAGTGCGAATTGCCGGTCTCACCAGCGAAGGCAGTTCGATCCCCGTGAAGAACCTCGACGGTCTGATCAGCGAAGGTCAAGTAAAAATTTTCAAACTGTTGTTTGATCCGTCTCCCACCAATAACCATCTGACTGTCGTCGAGCACTAAAACCTCCCGGCAATTAGTACTCGTCGAGGGAATCGTCTGTATCACATTCTTAATGTCCCCGATTGGGGCGTCCTCGGGCAGGAGTGCTTGAAAGCCAAAGCCGGCGCCGCTTAATTAGCTGTTCCAATTCGTCAAGAAACCCCTTGGGCCAATCGGGCCCAAGGGGTTTCTGTTGTGGTAGATCAAAAATCGACTCAGGTGGATTCCGAGATGCAGTTCACTTATGCGGCACCAAGAGCTATTCTCAGTTGCTGATGAACATCTCTTTTGACCGGGTCTCTTATTAGGAGATACTTTGTTTTTACGCCAGCCATCTGAACGCGTAAAACCAACCGATCTCCAATATGGCCTAAATCCGCGGTCATTGATGGGAATCCAAGTGTAAAGACAGGCATGGACTTTTCAAATCCCGGCTCAGCGTTTTCGTCCGACTGACGCTCAATACCCTTCTTCGAATAAGACAATAATTTGGAGGCATCGGTCTGATTCGCCATCTGGACGATATGCTGCGGATTGATGCCCGAGGAATCAAGAAAGTGCAAGAGGCTTAGTAGGCGGTGAGAAACTAGTGGGGGAAATAACTGCCAGGAAATCTCACTTTCGGGAATGCCAAGAAGAAAAAGTGCGGCTAGGAAATGCGTGTCATGTGACACTTCGGCAACGATGTTCACCAAGATGCGTTTATAGAGCAAACGATTGCGAAACGAGCCGACATGCTTTAAGGCATAGGAATAAGCTTGCTCAATAATCTTACTGCGAAAGCCCAGGGTATCAAAAATGACGTGGAGGTCCTCTTCCTGGCTGCTGAGGTCTCTGAAGGGCATGGAACCAATTTCAACAATATCCCCATTCCGCCCATGATAGTAGAGATCGGCACGATCGGCATCGGGCGTGTCATAAATGAGAAGGCCGTCCGTCGCCACATGCCGTATTGAATTCTTTAAGAGATGATTTAGTAAGGTGGGATCCCGGAACGCCTGTACTGCTAAGCGCGAGTTGATTACCACATCAAATTGTTCGGACGCGTCGTAAACCGAAGGATCGGCAAAAACATTTTCTGACGGCTCATCCGGGTTGACCTTCCAGAACCAGACCCCGGAGTTCGGATCTTTCCAGTGATTCGAAGCCGTGAAATCGAACGCGGTTCTTTTAACAAAACGATCATGAGCAAAATCATAATGGTAATACTCGGATTGATAGGTGACATCGGTCGCCACAATGTCCAATTGTGTACCCGAAGGGAGCGCGGCCCTTAATATGGCCATCAGTAAATCCGTTTTTCGATTAGGTCCAGGTTTTTCGGCCGCACCAATCAGCAATACCCGTACCTTCGACGGGGCCGACTGAATGCGAGGCGAAAAAACTGTAGTCCCGGATGGTCGTGAATTGGGCTTGAACCAAGGATGCTGATGAATACTTTCAAGATTTGAAAGGTCGGGCAGACGATCCAAAATCTGGCGGTCATGCAGCCATCGGTCCGTTAAATAATTGGCAGCGACCAGGAAAAGACTGGCATTCCTGTTCTGGGCGGTGATCTGCACGGTGTAGTTGCGAATATGGCGAATAAAATCATCCCACACACGAGGATGCCTGGCGATGGCGGCCAGATAGCGCGCGGCCATGAGCTGTCTGTCATGCCGAATGGATGGCAGGAGTTCCGTGGGGATACCGTAACCCACAAAATCGAGAATGGCATCGGCCAGAAATACATGCCCATAGGCGGGGTACCAATGAAGATTGCTCTTCAGTTGATCAATCCGTTCCTGAATCGCGAGGCGCAGGTGTTGGGCCATTTCCGCATCGGACACGGAGGAGAGAATTTCCTCTGTGGGATCTTGTGTTAGTCCAGAGGGTCCGGGCACAAAGTCTTGAGAATCCCAGCTGGCCTGATTTTCGTAGAGCCAGTTTCGGAGCAGGGATTCTATTTTTTCAGTGCGATCACCCCGAGCATTCCAGTTGATCTCCTGTAATGACCATTCCCCTTGATCTGATACACGAAATACCACTTGGCCTAAAAAGGTTCCGGACTGGCTTATATCGTAAACCCAATCGGTCCTGAGGAGAGGCTCCGCTAGCCCCACAGGTTCAATCCGGATTCCCTCTCCAATATCGATCGGATAAGGCGTGAACACGCGATGATCCGTGGCGGCGTGTGAGACTCGTGACACATCATGCAGCTGAATTCCCGTAGGAGAAATCAAAGTCCACCCGTTAGCAGAGAGAACTTTCGTCATCGGTTCCAGGATGGTGTGTGTGAGGTCGGGAAAACGCTCCAGACAACGCGGCTCGAGCCATTGAACAGCACGCGTTGCCGCATTGGGGAGCAGCAGACCGATGGTCTCTGCCGCGCCAGTCGGATCAGAGACGACGCTTATCCAACCATATGGGCTGACCGAGGGTATTCCAATCCCCATAGGATCCGGGTATCCCAGTATCATGGCCACGCGGCTGTCGGCAAGCGTGATTCCGACCTCCCGGAGTACCGATTTCCAGCTGGCATAGGGATCTTGCGTTTGAAGCCGCTTATTTTCTTCCGCAAAGAGATAATCACGAATTTGACTTGCCAGCCGGACTTGAAGAGAAGGGTGATCCAAGCGTTCAGCAGGAGACATCTCGGGGTAGGTTTTCCCCAGAGCGGGGTCTACGAGGATAGAATGAAAAGGAGCTTCGGCATTTGGGACGCGATGCAGTTTGTATGGCACCACCCCATGGACTTCTCCTTGAAAGGTCATGGCCTGTCCCCCCGAATTCACCACGACGGCCACTCCGCGAGCAAAAATCCGCCTTTCGGAAATCTTAACTGCAGCAAGTTCACTCAATATTTTTTGCATGGCTGCTTTCTCAGGAGATTGGCGAGAAGTTCGGGCCTTGGCCTGTTCACCGAGAGCATAGCGCCGGGTATATACGCCCGGTCTCCCTTCTAAATCAGGAACTTCAAGACCGCTGTCATCGGCGATTATAAAATCAAAGGGGATATGGTTTCGTGATAACCACTGCTGGACAGATCGAGCTTTAAGTAAGGCATTCCCCTCGTAATCTATAGAAATTTCTTCGCTATCTCCTGCGTATCCATACCGAGACTCCAATTCACTCAATGCTATGACCCGCACGCCACGTAAATGACTCAGGTAATCCCGGTAGACAGATAATTTTGGAGAGCTCCGGCTCGCAATGACGACCGTAATTGCGCTTTCTTCTGTTTTGTTTTGCGTGGTGGATAATCCCAGGTTGGGGCGCTTTCGAGGTCTGATGGCTCCAGTTTCAATTTGACGAATCCGAACGGGGATGAGACTCGATTTTTCAGGAGTGAACGCATCTTCGAGTCTAGGGGATATTGCCTGATTAAGTGTGTTATTTGAATCTTGAATTTGGATGACCGGCGATTGGAGCGTGCAGATGATCCCCGGAAATGAATCACAAACAGTTGTTTGTGCCGTAAGACTTGCAAGCACAAATAACCGCATACCGAAGTCAGCTGTGATCTTCGACCAATTCATAGAATCTCTATAGTTTTAGTGTATTTCTTTATAATTACTGGAATGTGTCACAATTGTTACGAGAAAGTTAACTCATTTGGGCCCATGTCTTGATCTGCCGCTTCCAAAAAGCTATTTTGATTGCAGTGACCCACTTTCAAGGAGGCTTTCATGGCTGATGTGGCCGATTTATCCTCAGTAACTTCCATCCAGCAGATCCCTATAGATCAGATTCGTCCTTCGGCACATCAAGTGCGCAAAGATTTTGATGAAGAAGGAATCAAGAGCCTGTCGGAGTCCATCGAAAAAGAAGGCCTGATCCAGCCTGTCACTCTTCGTAAGGTAGAGGTTGGCTTTGAGCTAATTGCCGGGGAGCGCAGGCTGAGGGCCATCAAGAGTCTCGGCCGGGGCACCATCGAGGCCAGGGTGGTCGATGTCCCCTCCGAAGCGTCGGCTTCGGCCAAAGGGTTGGTCGAAAACCTTCAAAGGCAGGATTTGAACCCTATAGAGGAAGCCGAAGGGTTTGCCGCTTTGAACCAAATGGACCCCAAATACTGGACTCAGGAGCAGATTGGACAGGTCGCCGGGCGGGATAAGGGCTATATAAGCCGTTCTATTGGTCTTTTGGGGCTCCCGGAGCTTATTAAGGAAAAGTTGCGGGCCCGCAACTTTTCCAGGAGCCATGCGGTCGAGTTCCTGCGCCTCCCCTCCGAAGCCACGCAGTTGGAGGCCATGAAGACTGTCCAGAACCAGAAATTAAGCTGGGAGGCCACCCGCAAGTTAGTGGACGATATGCTTGGGAAGGACAAATCACGGACAGCCGGTAAATCCGCCAAAACGGCCAAATCTGAACAGGATCCTCTGTCCTCGGCCTGGCCGCAAGTGCAGGCTAATCACGCGGTCGAAGCCATGGGGGGCTGGGCGGTCACCTTTAAAAAGGAACATTGGAATTTCGCTGTAAGCGCCACGGCCATCCCCACCAAGGAGGCTCTGGCGGCCTGGTTTATTCAAATGGCCAGCGCCCTCACAGTGGTGTCCATAAATGAGGATTCGGCTTCTAAATAGGGACAGAATCTACCCAGGATTTTTCTGAAACATATTGATGTTGCATCGCGTCTAAGGTGACATGAAAGCTCCAGCTATATTACTCAGCGCTATACTCCTTGTAGGCCAGATATCGCTGGCCGATACTCCGACTTCGACCCCGGCGTTTGTTGCGGGAACTTCGTCTGCGGCAGCCCCAACGGCGGCCCCCGCGACAACGCAGGCAGCGCCTATGACAGCGGAGCAGATCGACAGTCTGGTGGCGCCAATCGCACTTTATCCGGATGAACTCGTGAGCCAGATTCTGGTGGCTTCAACCTATCCCCTAGAAGTCGTCCAGGCGCAACAGTGGCTTCAACAGCATTCTGATCTCAAAGGGCAGGACTTAACCACGGCTGCCCAGAAGCAGCCCTGGGATCCGAGTATCCAGGCGCTGGTTGCCTTTCCAGATGTTCTCAAACGCCTGAATCAGGACGTAACCTGGACCACCAATCTTGGAAATGCTTTCCTGGCTAACCAGGCGCAGGTAATGGACCAGATCCAAACTATGCGGCAGAAGGCCGAAACGGCTGGCAAATTGAAATCAACCTCCCAGGAAACCGTTAAAAATACAACGGAGGAAGGACATCCTGTTGTCGAGATCGAACCTGCCAATCCCGATGTAGTCTATGTGCCGGATTACGACCCTGCGTGGATCTGGGGCCCGGCCCCGGTCTACTATCCCTATCCTTATTGGTACTATCCGCCCGCTCCTTTCGGAGGCTGGTGTTGGTGGGGCCCCGGCATTTATATGAACACCTTCTTCTTTGGATGGGGTGGTTGGGGTGGCTGGGGCTGGCACGCGGGTTGGTATGGGCATGGCATCTATTGCAATCAGGGGTTTTTTGTGGCCAATCATTTCAACAGCGCTCATTTCGTTAATGTCCATGGAACCGCCGTATGGCAGCACAATCCGGAGCACCGGATGGGGGTCGCCTATCCGAATAGGACCCTGGCGCGTAGTTACCAGGCGGCAGGACGGCCAGCTTTTAACCGCGTTTCCGTGGCGCAGGCTCGCGATCAATTTCGCGCGGCCGGAACCCGTGTCA
>Ga0206903_10370_pt1 | contig 10649 bp, 7 predicted proteins | sample Alteio_BWOrgHeat_45_FD_152959 | JGI IMG/M metagenome (GOLD analysis project Ga0206903, IMG submission 152959) | Enriched cells from forest soil in Barre Woods Harvard Forest LTER site, Petersham, Massachusetts, United States -... | ecosystem: Environmental > Terrestrial > Soil > Temperate forest >... | reverse complement strand
CGTTCATTGCGCACGGAAACGGGAACAACCGGCTTCATTTCAACCGCGCGGGTACGATCTCTCTCTGAATAGGTAAATACATGCAGGTAGGAAAGGTCCTGCGCATGCAGAAATTCAAACGTTTCACGGAAGTCATCATCCGTTTCTCCCGGGAAACCAACAATCACGTCGGCTCCGATCGAGGCATGCGGCATACAGGCTTTTATCCGGGCCACCCGGTCGGCATAGAGTTCGCGAAGGTAACGGCGACGCATAAGCGCCAGTATTTTATTGCTGCCGCTTTGCAGGGGAATATGAAAATGCGGCATGAAGCGATCGCTGTTGGCAACCAGGCCGATGATTTCATTATTAAGCAGGTTGGGCTCAATGGAAGAAATGCGGAAACGGGGCATTTCCGTCATCTGATCGAGGGCCTCCGTGAGTTCAAAAAAGCTTTCTGATTTACGTTTGGACCCCGGATCGGTCATTCCAAAGTCACCGAGATTAACGCCGGTTAAAACAACTTCCTGTATTCCTTTTGCTGCGAGGGTGCGCACGTTTTCAAGTACATGGGAAAGACGGTCACTGCGGCTTTTGCCCCGCGCCATGGGAATCGTACAGAAACTGCACTGATAGTCACAGCCGTCCTGCACTTTCAGAAATGCCCTGGTCCGGTCGTTAAACGAATATCCGTCGTGAAAATCCTGCACCTGGTCAATATCACAACTGCAGATTTTAGCTGAATCACCCTTTACCAGATCCCGGAGATGCGAAGCAATATTGAACTTTTCTGCGGCGCCGAGTACGAGGTCCACACCGGGAATTCCGGCAATCGCTTCCGGTTTCAACTGGGCATAACAGCCGGTAACGACCACAAAACTTTCTGGGGCTTTCCGTTGGATTTGACGTACGAGATAACGGCATTCCTTATCCGCATTTTCAGTAACGGAGCAGGTATTGATTACATAAATATCTGCCAGGCTGTCAAAAGATTTTTTTTCAAAACCTTCTTTCTCCATCAGCCTGGAAATGGACGAGGTTTCAGAAAAATTGAGCTTGCAGCCCAGTGTGTGAAATGCGACTGTTTTCGGACCATTCATGGGCCGCAAAGATAATATCATTCCGGATATGCGTTTATCTTTAGGTTATGCGCCGGACATACTTTCTCTTCTTCGTTATTTCATCATTAATTGCCTGTAATTCACCTCTTACGGCGCCCGATAAAAAGGCTAATTCAGTCCCGGTGACCGGGCGGGAACCGTTTGACCGGCATGGTGCACTCATTTTCACCCGGCACGCCCGCTGCAGGATGGATTGCCGGCATATTACAGAGAACGAGATTCAGGAGATACTGGAGGGTGGAACGATCAACTACCAGAAAAGTGAACCGGACGCCCGTCCGGAGCCCAAATGGGCCGTGGAAGGATTTACGGCAGAACAACAACATTTGCGCATTATTATCGCCCCGGAGGAACATAAACTAATCGTAGTTACCTGTATCGAGCTGGGCGTGGAATGGACTTGTCATTGCAATTAGGAAGTTCGGTATTTTCGTGTCTGTCCGGTGTATGGTTTATGGAATCCACCATCTGTCATTCATTGTTCATTAAACACCTATGAAGGGTTTTATCAGTGCGATTTATACGATTTATGCCCTGTTCTGGTTTTCTTTTTTTACACTACTTGCTTTTCCTCTGGTATTATTGTTTTCATTATTCGGAAAACTTCAGGGTGGCAACCTGATCTGCAGTATGGCGAAGGTCTGGGCGGATTGCTGGTATTTTCTCCTGGGAATACGACATGAAAATATATTCGAATCGCCTTATGACCCGGCGCGGAATTATATCTTCCTGGTGAACCATATTTCCTATATGGATATACCCTGTCTTTTCAAAGCGATCCGGAAACAGCCGTTCCGGGTATTGGGGAAGGAAGAAATAAAAAAAATACCGGTTTTTGGATTTATCTACAGCCGGGGTGCGGTGATGGTCGACCGGGGCAGTACGGAAAGAAGGGCCAAAAGTGTCCGGATTCTAAAATCGCTGCTGAAGAAACATGTTTCCATCGGAATCTTTCCGGAAGGGACATTTAACGAGACCGGCGAACCGCTGAAATTTTTTTATGACGGAGCGTTCCGCATCGCTATTGAAACCCGGACACCGGTAAAACCCATACTTTTTCTGGACAATTATTCCCTGATGAATTACCGGTCTCTGCTGAGCTTAAAACACGGCGTATCCAGGGCTGTTTTCCTTGAGGAAATCAGTCCGGAAGGGTATAGTTTAGCCCAGGTTTCGCAGTTTAAGCAAAAAGTATTTGACATCATGGCGGCCAGACTAAAAACCTACCAGGCTTCATGGATCCAAAAACAGGAGTCGTAAACTTCGGGGGTTTCCGGTTGTTTTATATCTAAATTCATTCATTCATTTGTACGCAGAAATCATCATACCCTTAGCTCTTCCAAAAAATTACACCTGGCAGGTGCCTCAGGAGATGCGGGAAGGTCTTCAGCCGGGTTGCCGCGTGGAAGTTTCGCTCAAAAACAAAAAATATGCGGGTATTTTAAAGCGGTTCATAACCGAAAAACCGGAGGCTTTTGATCCGCGCCCCATTGAATCGGTCCTGGATACCGAGCCCCTGGTTTATAAGGAGCAACTGGCACTCTGGGAATGGATCGCGCAATACTATATGTGTTCGGAAGGGGAGGTGATGGCCGCTTCGCTGCCTGCTCATTTCAAATTGAGCAGTGAAAGTACGATTGTATTTAACGAATCATTCGGGGATGATTTTTCTTCCCTGGATCATGACGAATACCTGGTTGCCGAGGCGCTGTTGTTGAAAAAGGAATTAAAAATTCCGGCTGTACAGGAAATCCTTCACGGCGCTGCCGTTTACCCGGTGGTGAAACGGTTAATTGATAAATCGGTTTGTTATGTATATGAATCTTTAAAGGAACTCTATAAACCCAAGACAGAGACCTATATTTCTTTGCACTCAGATTATGCGGCTGAAGAGAAACTGGAAGAGCTGCTCAACCAGGATAAAAAATGGTCCCGGGCAGAGAAGCAGATGGAGTTACTGCTTTCTTTTCTTCATATTAAAAAAACGGAGCCGGAGGTTTCGCGTTCGGCATTACTTAAAAAATCCGGCGCCACCGATGCCCAGCTGAAAGCACTGATTACAAAAAACATCCTGGTTGCCGAGCAAAGACCGGTGGACCGTCTGCGGGTGATGCCGCGGCATATCCAAATCCCTTTTGTTTTATCGGCCGCACAGGAGGCGGCGCTGGCCACCATCCGGTCACATTTTGAAACCAAAAACACCACCCTGCTGCATGGATACACATCCAGCGGGAAAACGCAGGTTTATATTAAACTGATTGAGGAACAGTTGTTGAAGAACAAACAGGTACTGTACCTGGTTCCGGAGATCGCACTGACATCGCAGATTGTGCGGAGACTACAAATGCATTTCGGCGGGTATCTGGGAATCTATCACAGTCGTTTCAGTCAGAACGAACGGTTTGAGATCTGGAATAAAGTGCGAAAAAATGAAATCAGAATCTTACTGGGCGCCCGATCGGCTTTATTTCTTCCTTTTGTTGATCTTTCGTTGGTAATCGTAGATGAGGAACATGACAGTTCTTACAAACAGCAGGATCCCGCTCCCCGTTACCACGCCCGGGATGCAGCCATTTATTATGCATCTCTTTTCCAGGCAAAAACCCTCCTTGGAAGCGCTACCCCCTCCATCGAAAGTTATTATAACGCGACCGTCGGCAAATACGGCCTCGCGGAACTGCTGGAACGATATGGTCAGGTAGCCATGCCCGTTATACAGCTCATAGATACGAAACGGTTCTTTCAAAAAGACGGTTCGAAAGTCATCTGCACACCGGCTCTTCAGGAGGCCATCCGAAAATCCCTGGATCAAAAAAAACAGGTGATACTATTCCGGAACCGCCGGGGCTATTCGCCGTACCAGGTCTGTAAATTCTGTGGATGGATTCCGCAATGTAAAAATTGTGATGTCTCACTCACATTTCATAAACTGACCAATAAACTATTATGTCATTATTGTGGTACATCGTATCCACCTGTAAATACCTGTGCGGCCTGCGGGAACCACGAATTCATACAGCGGAATTTCGGAACAGAAAAAATTGAAGAAGAACTTGAGACTATTTTTCCGGACGCGCATATCGCCCGGATGGATATGGATAGCGTGCGGGGCAAAACGGCTCACGATATGCTCATCAAACAATTCGAACAGCAGCGCGTGGATATCCTGGTAGGTACGCAAATGGTTGTAAAGGGGCTTGACTTTGATCATGTGGATCTGGTGGGCATACTGGATGCGGACAGCCTCCTGAATTTTTCAGAATTCCGCGTGAATGAAAGGGCTTTTCAACTTATGGAGCAGGTAAGCGGCCGGGCAGGCAGAAAAGACGGTCTGGGCAAGGTCCTGATCCAGGTTGCCAATACAAAACATCCCGTTTTGCAATGGGTCATGGATCATGATTACAAAACATTTTTCGCAAAAGAAACGGAAGCACGGAAACAGTTTTCATACCCGCCGTTCTCCCGCATAATCCGAATAACGTTTAAACATAAGATGCAGGCGGTTGTACACGATGCGGCCTCCGTTTTTGCATTACATCTGCACAAAGAATTCAGTAACTACCTGACCGGTCCGGGAGAACCCATGGTCGCCCGTATCCGGAATCAATATATCATGGAGCTCATGCTTAAACTCCCGAAAAATGGCAGTACAATTGCATACGCGAAGCAGGTGATTCAGCAGCAAAGGGCGATTTTACAGAATGACCGAAAATTCAGGTCCGTAACTATAGTACCGGATATTGACCCGGCCTAGAATCAATTTACGTTATGCAGGTTCAGAAAAATATTTCTTTGCTCCCGTACAACAGTTTTCATCTGGCTGCGAATGCATCCGAATTCCTGATCGTGCAATCGGTGCCGGAACTTCAGGATATAATAGGTAAATCCGGCAAAACACCGCTTCTTATTCTCGGCGGAGGCAGCAATATTTTGCTGACAAAAAACATTGACGGGCTGGTTTTGAAAATTGCCATCAGGGGAATCGAAGTGCTAAGAGAAGAAACCTCGCATATTTTTGTAAAAGCCGGGGCAGGAGAGAACTGGCATGAGTTTGTGGAATATACAATGGAGAGGAGCTGGGGCGGCCTTGAAAATCTTTCTCTCATTCCCGGATGTGTGGGTGCGGCGCCCATTCAGAATATTGGAGCTTACGGAGTTGAGCTTAAAGATGTTTTTTATGAACTCGAGGCTTATGACCGCAAAGAAAAAAAAATATATTCCTTTGGAGTAAATGATTGCCGTTTCGGCTATCGCGATAGTGTTTTTAAATCCACTGAAAAGGGTCGTTATATTATTTTGAATGTCACTTTTATTCTGAATAAAAATTCCATACCGAATACGGGATATGGTGCGATCCGGGAAGAATTGAAGAAAATGGGAGTCGCTTCTCCTGGAATCCGCGATGTTTCCCGGGCAGTCATAAAAATCCGGCGTTCTAAACTGCCGGATCCGGCCGATATCGGAAATGCAGGCAGCTTTTTTAAAAACCCGGTGGTCGAGCAGGCCAGTTTTCTTTTTCTTTCTGAAAAATATCCGGACATGCCGGCCTATCCACACGAGGATAAGAGTGTCAAGCTGGCCGCCGGCTGGCTGATCGAGCAATGCGGATGGAAAGGTTACCGGAAAGGCGATGCCGGTGTGCATAAGCACCAGGCCTTGGTGCTTGTTAATTATGGTAAAGCCACGGGAATGGAAATTCTGGAACTAAGTGAAAATATTACCGCCTCTGTTAACGAGAAATTCGGAATTCTGCTGGAAACGGAGGTAAATATTATCTGACATACGCCTGCACCAGCCTTTCGGGAAAATGATCCCGCCGTTCATAATCATTCTCATACCGAAAGTGAATCAGCGCACTCAAAATATTTCGCCGCGTGAAATATTTACGTATTTATTTATCTGAGAACGCGTATTCAATCTTAAAATGTAAAAAATGAAATCCCCCTGGACTCTGTTGACCCTGTCAATAGTAATGATTTCTGTGAGCTGCAAAAAAGATCCGGTGACAGCTCCGCCGGCAAACCCACCGGTTAATGAACCGAAAGTGACGGTATCAACTCTGGCTGGAGAAGGCACTCCGTCTTATGTGGACGGGCCTTTCCTAACCGCAGAATTCAGTTCACCGATCGATCTGGTTTTTTCGAATAGTGGGTCTTTATTTGTAACAGATATTGATAACCACCGGGTCAGGGAAATGAAACAGGGCCTGGTCTCCGCTTTTGCGGGCAGTGATACCATCAATATTGTGAATGGGCGCGGTAAGGCAGTGGCCTTCAGATTTCCTTTTAGCATCACATCAGATTTGGCGGGAAATCTATACACATCCGACATCAACGATCCCAGGATCCGTAAAATAACACCGGATGGTGTTGTATCTGTTTATGCCGGAGTTGAAGCGGAGGGATTCAGGGACGGGAACGCGGACGGCGCCAAGTTTTATATTGCCAATTTCATCGTCTCCGATGACCAGGGAAATGTGTATGTATCCGAACCGCTGGATAACAGAATCCGAAAGATCAGCAACACGGGCATCGTCAGCTCGATCGCAGGAACCGGGACGGCCGGATTTAATGATGGCGATGGTGCTGCCGCCGAATTCCATAATCCAGGTGGTATAGTCATCGACAGATCCGGGAACTTATTTGTGGTTGACAGGCAAAATTTCAGAATTCGTAAAATCACCCCGTCGGGACAGGTGTCGACATTTGCCGGAACCGGCAGGCCGGGCAGGCAGGATGGAAATGCACAACAGGCGGGATTCAGTTCCGAAACACGCGATCTGGTAATAGACAACAAAGGGAATTTATATTTAAGCGACGATCATCGCATCCGGAAAATTTCGCCTGATGCGGTCGTTACTACCATTGCCGGAAGTGGAGCGGGTTATAAAGACGGAGAAGGAGGGGAGGCTGAATTCAACTTACCCTATGGACTCGGAATCGACCCGTCTGGAAACGTATACGTGGCAGACGTAGGAAATAACCGGATCCGCGAAATAAAGATTGAGTAGGAAGCCGAACAGGGAATTTAAAATTTCCGATTACCCAAAATCCTCTTCCTCTCCGCCATAACTGGTATCCGGGGTCATATTCATCATGGAACCGATCAGGTCCTTGAATTCTATTTTTCCTTCCACCACTTTTTTGCTGATCATGCTGTAAGATGAGAGTCCATGTAATACAAACTCCATCAGTAACGCCATTTCTTTTTCATTGGCATTGCGGAAATGTTTTTTCACAAATGCATGAAGTCCGTCTACTTTATATAGCAGACGTACCTTATCATCATCCTTTGAATTGAAAAACAGGTCGAGGTGGTTTCCCTTATCGAACCACCCGGTGATGGGTTTATAGGGATTCTCTTCGCCGCCCTTTCTCTTTTTGAATATCTCAGGATTGGGAAAATAATTCACGAACTGTGAACGAAAGGCTTTTTCAAGCAAGTTAAAGGCAACCTGGTAGGGCCCCTCCTGTTCGCCTTCATATACCAGCTCGATCTTTCCGGTGATGGATGGAATAATACCAACCAGGTCGCTCATCCAGACCTGTGTTTCTTTTTCATTATTCAACAGTCCCCTTCTTTCAGCTGCGCTCACGGCATTCTCGAATGCCGCGATCGTGAGCCTTGCCGATACCCCGCTCTTCTTATCTACGAATTCGCTTGTTCGGGCCTCGAATGCAACCTGTTCTATAATTCGTTTGACCATATCACTGATCTTTACCCGCACTTTCTGGTCGTCGGTGATATCTGCTTCCTGTTCAGTGATCAGCAAAGCATGATCAATATTTTTCGGGTAATGCGTCAGAATCTGGCTTTCGATACGGTCTTTCAGCGGGGTGACAATGGACCCCCGGTTTGTATAATCTTCCGGATTAGCGGTAAAGACAAATAAAATATCCAATGGCATGCGCAGTTTGAATCCACGGATCTGGATATCTCCTTCTTCCAGAATATTAAACAGGGAAACCTGGATGCGGGCCTGCAGGTCCGGAATTTCATTGATAACAAAAATTCCACGGTTGCTTTTCGGAATGATCCCAAAATGGATCACTTCCTCATCCGCAAAATTCAAACGCATGTTTGCTGCCTTGATGGGATCGATATCTCCGATCAGGTCGGCTACGCTTACATCGGGTGTCGCCAGTTTTTCGCTGTAACGGTCATCGCGGATCAGCCAGGAGATGGGAGTATCATCTCCCTTCTGACGTATCAGTTCACGGGCGAATTTTGAAATCGGAGCAAAGGGATCATCATTGATCTCGCTGCCGGAAACAAAGGGGATATATTCATCAAGCAGGTTCGTCATTTGACGTGCCATTCGTGTTTTTGCCTGACCTCTCAATCCCAGGAAAAGAATATTATGCCTGGAGAGCAGCGCCCTTTCCGTATCCGGGATAACCGAATCCTCGTAACCAACAATGCCCGGAAAACTGTTTTCTTTTTTCTGCAGTTTTTTCAGCAGATTTTCCCTTACCTCTTCTTTTACCGAGCGGTGTTTATATCCGGATTTCTTCAGCTCACCCAGCGTCTTTATTTTTTCAATATTCATCATCCTGTTTTATTATGCCCTTAGGCTCGAACAATCATTTATCGTAAATCGGGAATCGTGTAGCAATACACGATATGTTTTCTGCAATCGAAAGGCGGTTAACGGAAAATAATTTTTAATAGACTGTTTTTCTTTTTCCGTTTTCAAAATCCCTGAATATGAAAGCACCCAGATGATCCAGGGAGGCGAAAAATGCTTTCCCATTGTTGGTTTCTGTGAATTCCGTCACAAAACGCTGTAAATACGGATCACTGGCGATCATAAATGTCGTAATTGGGATTTTGATTTTTTTACATTGTGCGGCCAGGTTGAGGCATCGGGCTGTAATCTTCCGGTCAAGACCAAAACTGTTTTTGTAATATCGTTTTCCAAATTTAAGGCAGGTCGGTTTACCATCCGTGATCATAAAGATCTGTTTGTTCGGATTTCTTCTTCTCCGCAGAATATCCAGGGCCAGTTCAAGCCCCGCGACGGTGTTCGTATGATAAGGTCCCACCTGAAGATAAGGCAGATCCTTAATTTCAACCGGCCAGGCATCATTACCAAAAACCACGATATCCAGTGTATCTTTTGGATATTTAGTGGTAATTAATTCGCTCAGAGCCATGGCTACTTTTTTCGCCGGTGTGATCCGGTCTTCGCCATAGAGTATCATGGAATGGGAAATATCGATCATCAGTACAGTAGAAGTCTGTGTTTTATAGTCTGTTTCCCGGATCTTCAAATCGTCTTCCTGCATACTGAACGATTCGATACCATGGTTGATCTGTGCGTTGCGGATAGATTCGGTAAAGTCGATCTGTTCCAGCTGATCGCCGAACTGAAAGGGCCGGGTTTCCGGATTGATCTCATCGCCGCCTCCGGGTTTAAAACTGTTGTGATCGCCCGACTTGGTTTTTTTTAATTTTCCGAATATCTCTTCCAGCGAACGTTTTCGAATACCCTGTTCAGTTTTCGGACTGATGGTTATAGATCCCGTTTGTTTATTTTCGTCGATATATCCCTTATCCTTTAAATCCTCAATGAAGTCGCCCATGCCGTATTCGCCCTTGGTCAGTTCATATTCCTTGTCCAGCTGATTCATCCACTGCAGCGTTTCGCCCACATCCCCGTTGGTATAGGTAAGCAGCTGCATGAAAATATCCAGCAACTGTTCGAATTTCGATTTGCCATCCTGCTTCGGGTCATATTTTCTGAAATGAAAACCGATCATATTTTCAAGTTAGTACTTTTAATCTAAAAAAAACCTGTCGGACTGACGGGCTTAAGGCTGAACGCCTGACGCAGGTTTCAGCGAAGGGCAGGCATAATTAATATAACAACGTTTTCACCAAAATGATCGAATTCCCGGAAATAATAAAACCCCCTGTTCCTGGCAGGAGGTTTTATTATATTAAACAGAAATATTATTTCAATTTATTGTCAACGGCCGGTTTTGCCGAAAACTGCTTGTCCATCTGATCAATCTGCATCAGCATCCGGTACGTTGTGAAAATATCCTGGCTGAATTGCATTTGCCGGTCCGACAACGTGCCGCCCTTGCCCTGCAATATCATATAGGCATTCGTGGCCAGCTGGTCGTCGCTGGTTTCGTCCCCGAGTGATTTGTAATAACGCATCTGTTGCTGAAGATCCTTTTTCAAGGATGCTTCCACTTTTTTGGCCAGCACCAGATCTCCGGCCACATAGCAGGATTGCAGGAAATCGGTGGATATCGCATCCTGCTGGTTTCCGCGGTTCGAAGTCATGCCATAAGGGAAATTGGATTCCAGCACACTCTTGTCAAAATGATCCAGGATATTCCTGGCCGAATCTTTTTTACCGGCGTCCGCCAGGCTGAATGCCACCTGTGAATGGGCCATACGGATACTGTTCAGGTGCCGGCGGTTTTCTTCGTCGTAATAAACGCCGGGTCTGTTTGCCGATCCGTAGGCAAAATTTTTCATGATGGTCTTATATGCGGCATCATTGTCTACGCCGCCTTTATCAAAGGGCACCAG
>Ga0206903_10368_pt1 | contig 10731 bp, 10 predicted proteins | sample Alteio_BWOrgHeat_45_FD_152959 | JGI IMG/M metagenome (GOLD analysis project Ga0206903, IMG submission 152959) | Enriched cells from forest soil in Barre Woods Harvard Forest LTER site, Petersham, Massachusetts, United States -... | ecosystem: Environmental > Terrestrial > Soil > Temperate forest >... | reverse complement strand
TTGCGATAGTCAATCGCCTCGGCTCTGCCGATGTCGTTGATGCGCACGATCATCGGGTGCATATCAGCCAGGGCTCGCTGGCTCTTGTAGACCAGGCCCGCGAGCGAAACTGAAACTGCTGCCAGAACAAGGATCGTCACCTTGAGGTAGGTATTCATGACGATCGGGTCGCCGTACTGTTCGAGATAACGCTCGGCGGCGCGTGTAATCTCTGGCGGTGCTTGGCTGGAAACGCTCTTCATGTTGACCTCCTTAACCCATCAGTCCTCTTGTAGCCATTACGCTTGCAATCCCCAAGCCTGCGTCATGTCCTCCGGTATGGCCGGAGAAAAGGGCAGCAGTCATTGCGGGGATCTTGAGCAGGATGAAGCCGGCGACGAAACAGAGCATCAACAATCCCGGCATTAGGTAGATTAAGTTCTGCGGATTGTCCATATTCATAGCTCCGCTAGTCAAAAAAGAGATGAGAAGATGGCTCATAACGCTCATCGTTGCGGCTGCCACGACTTTGTAGAATTCAAATCCGAGGAACGCCTTGAGCCATCCCCAAAACAGAAATGCTGTCTTGTCAAAGACCATCCATGGAATGAACACAGGGCCAAGTAAGCCGATAATGGTTGCTCCTACCGCGCCGTAGGCAATGATCACAGCTATAAGAGCTGTAAGAACACTTAAGACAACCTGAACTGTATAGGTACAAAGAAGTGTGTACGGCTCAGTAAGTGACGGAGAGAGTGTTCCAGCTTTCGCTAAAGCCGTATGGATTGCGGTTTGTACTTCCTGAGTAGAGTCGCTGCCGATATAGTCGACGAGACTGCTAGTGCCTCCGCGGATAAAACCCGTCAACGAATAACCGATGCCAGGAATCGTTCCGTCATAGAACTTTACAAAGCAGTATGCGAAGGTAATCAGGAGGAAGAAGTTGAGGAACTTCGCCATGTTGAATCCCGGACCACCTTGCGCCGAGGCTAGCGCCTCCTGGACCCCAAACCAGACCAGCATGATGGTCGCAAGCGACAGGACCATGTGAAATCCGATCGAGTCTATCGACGGCGCGACTGTTGCTGTGAGATTGTCGCAACCGTTTTTGATCAAAATCAGGAAATCCATAACAACCTCGCAATTCGATCAGTAGTGAAATGCCCACTCCGTCCCGGCACTTGTCTGTTGGGGCACAACAGAGTTGAAGTTCTCTTGATATCCGTTACCTAGCAAAAACAGGGACTTGAGGTTGTCCTGCTGGACCTTCTGGCCGGCCATCTGCTGCAGAGCCTGCATCTGCAGCATTTGATTCGTCTCTTGCTGAGTGCGAAGCTCGATCAGCAGCGCCTGGTTGATACGTTGCAGCGTTGCCATCTCTGTGTGCTGAGAAGGATCCGGGGAATGGCTGGCAGATTCTAGTTGACTTATGTCGGCTTCACGCTGCGCTGCATTCGCGCGGATCGTGCCGATCGTTTGCAGACTGGTAGTATTCGCAGAATCGGAGAGGTCGACAGTAGCACCTTGGGCCGCAACGACCTGTTGCCCTTGAGAGCTCAGGGAACTGTAACCAGCGATCTGGCCGATACGCGGAACGCTTGCCGATTGATTCGCTCCGGCAGCTCCGTATCCGTTTAAGGCTGCATTGATCCATTGCAGCGAATTGCCATACGTGTTGGCGGGCTGCGTTAAGTTCGTCCACTGCTGGCGGCCGAGGTTGACATAGGAGCTGTAGAGAGATTGCGGAAGGCTTGCCATCTGCCGCGCGAGGTTGTAAGCGGCGATCACGTTCTGCGTGGCCTGTACGGTCTCTGTGTAGAGTTGCTTCGCTTCCAGAATCTGTTGCACGGCATGAGCTGATTGCGTCGGATCATAGACGATGCCTGAGCCGAACTGCGCATATCCTTCAGCTGCTGACATTGTTGCCAACGAGACGATAAGTACGAGTGTTCTCTTCATTTCATTCTCCCAATATGGCTATTGCTTGTTGCGTTCGGCCTGAAGCTTATTCCATGCTTCTGTCACCTTCTTGTTTTCGTCAGTGCATTTTGGGCTGAGTGTTGGAGGCACTTTCAAGTACTCAGCAGAGCAGTCTTTTTTCATCTGTGCCGAAAGGCGGTCGTACTCTTTCTGGAGCGCATCGACCTTGGCTTGATGGCTCTCACACCCTGCTAAAGCAAATGTCATTACAGCGACCAAAATTAAGAATCGTGATTTGCGGTGCATGTCATCTCCTAGAACGTTTGTGCGATAGTGTGGTTTTCATACGCAGGCAAAAGCATGTCCTGCGTGAAGTAGACTTTTACGCGATGTCCTTCCCGAATGGTGATGGTCGGCGGTATTTGCATGAAGCGATCCATGATAGTCGTTGCGGACTGTGACACAGAGGATGCGGCGCCATTGGTGAAGACCTGCGGCCCGGAACCGCCATAGACACCTCCGCCTTGCGTAATCTGGGCAGCTCCGGCGATTACGCCGAGAGCGATCGATGTTCCGAAGATTTCGAGGTAATGATTGTCTACCTTGTCTTTCAGGCCTTCTTCTCCGATCTGGTCGAGACCGTGAAACTGGTCGAGGTCAACCGAATAGCCGTCGGGCATAATCATGCGGTGAAAGACAACAGCCAGGCGCCTCTGTTGGCCGAAACCAGCCGATCCGATCTTTCGAGCTTCACCGAGCACGATCGTGCCCTCCGGAATGAGTACATGCTGCCGGTCATGTGAATAGACGGGATTTGAGACCAGCACTTTGACCGGACCAGCAGCGTCGCCATCGAGGCGGTTCATCAGCACGGTGTCCATCGTCAGGCCTTCATAGATGACATAAGGCTGTCCGACAGCGGAATCGATATTCACTTCTGCGTTGTGCTTCGCGGCAGGCGGATCAGTTGGTGGGGATTGCCGTTCACCTGCGCCCCGCGGTGCAACGAAGTTGCTGGTAGCCGCGGGTGCGGAACTCGCCGGAATCTGATCGGAGGGCAACGGATAGCCACTTGGCACTCCTCCCTCTTGTCCCCGCGATTGCGCGGCTGTATCCACCTGATGAACATACGCGAGGTTGGAGGCGAAGCGAGAATCAAACGCTATCTCGCGCTCTTTAGCCGCTAGTTGCTGCTCCTGCTGCTGCGCTGGCGACAACTGAGGTTGCGCAGAGTTCTGCGGTCCGTAGGGCGATTGAGAACACGGTTGCCCGGTGACACATGGGACGGGCTGACCATTTGGGCCATACGTTGCAGCTGCGGCCTGCTGCGCGGATGTCGCATTCGCAAGCGCGGGGTCAGTGGGATTGGACGACGCATAAATACCCTGCTGCTGTTCTTTAAGCCTCTCCGCAGCAAGTTGGTTCTTCAGATCCTGGACGTTATTGTCCGTATTGTCCTGGACCATGGGTTGCGGTGGCGCATCTTTAGTCGCCGCAGTTTTACCGTTAGCTGTTTTCTTTCCTGTAGTGCTGAAAACAGCGGCGAGGATAACCAGAAGCGCGGCCCCGAGATAGACGAGGACCTTAAGATTCTTCTGCAGAACCCCTTTTGGCTCGGCTGCATTACGACGCAGTTCGGGTAGATCCTGCAACTCAGTGTTCAGCGGTGGCGGATTGCTCGGACTCTGCATAAATCATCCTTTGCGCGAGAAATCCATGCGTCTCTTGCCAAGTTCTACATATCCTGAGTCCATGACCTTCGGGATAATGTAGGTTCCTTCCCGGAGGTCGTAGGTAACTAGATTGGGCTTCCCGTCTTTCATTTCATAGACGCTGAATTTCTCGGGCGCAGTGGTCTTGATATAGGTGAACTTGTCGTCGTGGTAGATCGACTGGATGTTGAACGGAGCTTCGTTCGCCTTATATGAATAGTCGAACTTCAACTGCAACGGATAAGAACTCTTGTATTCATCGACTGCCTGTTCGACATGAGACTGCAGAGCAACCAGTTCCTGTTTGGACTGTTCCAGCTGCGCTGCGGGAATAAACTGCGAGGGCCCGGTGGATGCCACGATTGAAGAGTGATCTGCCGGCTGAACCAGCACTTTCAGGTCCGGCGCTTCCGATGTATTCGAAACATCCTGCAGGGTAAAGGAATAAATATTGCCCTTGTCGGTGATCAGGTTCAGGTTGGAGCTGATCCCCGCCTTCGCCGGATGGACGAAGCAGAAGTTGCTGACCACATCGACAACCCAGAAGTCCTTGTCGCCGGTGGCCGCCTCCATGATCTTTTCTGTGGCAGGCACCTCGATTAAAGTCGTGTATTTCAATTTTGCATGGATGGGAACGATGTCCTGGGAGTGGTATTGGACGGTCCGTGCCGACGCATCCTGTCCCAGGGCGGTGGAAGTCGAGATGGCGGCGAGAGCGAGAACGAGCGGCATGCGATGCATTGCTTCCTCCTATTGGTTGATCCCAGCCAGCGTGCGCGGCTGAAACGGATAGTCCTGAGCCAGACGGCGCAGCCCGTCGGCGATCCCGAAACGGGCGAAATAGTCGCGCTTCTTCAGGTTGTCGCGGGCATTATTGGTCGCCATCCAGTGCGACACCGAGTCGACATTGAGGTGAACCTTCTTCGAGGACTGGGCCTTGCGTATGAGCATTTGTCCAGGGGGAACGAGGCCGGCGATCAACTCCAATTCGGTATCGTTGAGGTGGAAAGCCTCTTTGTATAACTCGCGATCCATCTCCGGATTCGCGAGAAAGATCTTCGTCGGGCAGCTTTCGGCCACAATCTCCAGCATTCCCGATTCCTGGAGCTCTTTGATCGATTGCGTCGCCAGGATCATCGCAGCATTGTGCTTTCGCCAGGTTTTTTGTGCCTGCACAATGTACTGCCGGATCGTTTCGTTCTTGATGAAGAGCCACGCTTCATCCATCAGGAAGACCTTGAATGTCGCGAGCCTTCGTGGATCTGTGATCTCGTTACTGGCCCGATGCAGAACGTAAAATAGTAATGGCTCTAAAACATCGGGTGCGTCACCCCAGCCGTTGAAGTTGAATGTCTCGAAGCGACTAAAGGAGAGCGTGTCCTCCACGTTGTCGAAGACGAAGCCATATTGGCCGGCTTTGGTCCAACGGTGCAGTCGCTCTTTCAATTCACCAATAATGTTCGCGAGATTCGAAACGGTCCGTTGTTCACGCTCCAGCATGTAAATGCGCTCGATGGCCTCCCACAAGCGGCGTTCCTCCTTGAAGTCCAGGCGATAACGTTGAGCGTTTCCTTCGACGAGCACACGGAACAGGCTGAATAGGAACTGAAGATTCTCTTTCGTCGGTTCCAGCGAAAAGGGGTTGATGGTGAAGTCGCGTGACTCCTGTCCGACCTTTAGATAGGTGCCGCCGAAGATATGAGTCAGCGATTCAAAGCTGCCGCCGATGTCGAAGATGTAGGTCTGCGGTGCGTACTTCTGAGCATTTTGCAGGATGAATGATGCAAAATATGACTTGCCACTACCGGTCATTCCCAGGATGAGTGTGTGTGCGACCTCACCGTTGTGAAGGTTCAGGAAGTACGGCGTGGCGTTGTCTGTCTCGAGAGCAGCTAGATACTCCGAGCCAAGATGCGGATTCGTTGTTTCGCCCGGAAGGATGGTGAAGAGAAATGAGAGATCAGCGTAATTACTGTTCAGCAGGTAAAGCCGGCGGAGATTCTGAACATAGTTTCCCGGCACCGTAGCAAAGTAGGCGTTGAGTTGATTGTATGTCTCTACGAACAGATTGCCGTCGGCATTCGTGAAGACAGCGGCGAACTCGCCGACGAGGCGATCGACAACAGACCTGTCGCGATCGTAGAGAACGATCGTCAACGAAAAATCGCCAAGCGATTGGCCATCCCCCAGAGCGCGCAGGCAATCTCCGAGATTCTCGATATCCGCTTGTTTTGCTTCGTCGACCAATACGTCGCGCGGGTTTGTTTTCGTCGTGTCATTGCCCAGTTGCGAAACGAAGCCCGTCTTCGAGATGTTGAAATGACGGCGCCGCCTCGTGACCTCTTTGCGCGCCTTACTATTCGAAACAGGCACCCACTCCATGACCACGTGGAAGTTCGCCGGGATCTTGAGCAACGCATCCAGAACCAACGGCCGCGTTTCCGCGATGGCTTCCTTCATCGTCAGAATGCGGACGAAATGATCGCCAACACGGAGATGGTCCCGTTCTGCATCGATGTCTGAATTTGTTATCTGGTAGTCGAGAAACTGCGTTGTCTTTGGTCGGCCGGCGATACGCCAGTCATCGAAGTTCAGCAGTCTGCGGAAGAACTGTAGCTGGCCAGTCTGGTCCAGGAGCTCAATCGAAACAAAGTCAGCGAGCTGGCGTACGAAGGCCTGGACGCGCTGATGAAGCGTGGCACAATCTGTTTGAAGCTGCGAACGTAATAGCGTCTTCATACTTCCGTTCGAGAACTGTGAGCGAAGTTCGGAGAGTCCACCCCCAGGATCCGTGACGAGGCGTGCGATCCCTGCGCCGATGCCCGTCTTTGACCGTGCGCCTTCGAGCAGAATCGAATAGAAGATCTCGACTGTGTAGAGTTGGTCGCGTCTTTGCTCGAAGAACCGCCGGCGCTGATCCGCAGCTGTGTCCACTACCGGGTCGTCATAATGTGCGAAGGGAATATCTGGCCGATTGTGCTTGAAGAGATACTGGTAGACGTGGAAGCCGGGGCCAAATGCTTTTAGTGCAGCTTCCAGCCGCTTGACTGCATATTCCTGCTCTGCGCTGTCCAGAGATTCGTAGTCGACACCGTCGACACGGAGAACAACACCCAGGTCACCGCTCTTGGTCAGAAACGTCGTAGCATCCCAGAAGCCGTACAGGTTGATCTGCGCATTGAGCGATGCGGCTTCTTTCCACGGTTTCAGGACTCGGGCGATATTCAGCATCATCGCACCTCGACCATCGGTACTTCTTGCTTTGCGGCGTCGTAGCGCAGCTTGTAACGCTCGGCTTTCGCGAGGATGCGAAGAAATGCCGGGTCGCTGTTCGTCACCCAATGCCCGAAGGCAAATCCGCCAACAAAGACAGCGATCCCGGCGAGGATGGAATTGAAGAGGTTGAAGGCACCGACCGCACTCACGCAGACGAGGTAAAAGACCGTGCGTTCGACACCCAGGTAGGTCAGAGGCTTGTGCAGACTCTTGAATACTCGATTGCTTCGTTTGCGATTTGCCTTTGCGTCTGCCATCTTCGCCTCATTGGGTGAGAGAGTTGACGAACACGAAGCTCCGGCTAAACTCCCCAGAGCCAGGAAAGGACGTTGACTGCAAGCACCGCGATGCCTGTTCCTGCAGCCACGCCCGCGAGCGCTTTCTTGGCTCCGGGCTCACCGTGAGCGAAGCCATAACCACCGATGACGATGGCAATCAGACTTGCGACCTTGGCAATTGTGCCCGTGAACAAATTCTGCAGAGCGGTGAAGCCGGTATCGAACGGTGATCCGGCCGCCTGGGCGTGCGCGGCGATCGGCAAGAGAAGTAGCGCAATGACAGCCATTGAAGACGGTGACGCTCGAAACAACTTTGGCCGTCGGGTCGAGAGTTTCATGGGTTCCTCCTGATCTCGACCTGAAAACATCAGGTCATGTCCGAAAGCTTGCCCCCGTTTTTCTTTCCTGTCCAAGACCCTTTAGCTATAACTTGATGCCTTAAAGGCATCAAGATGGGAATCCTGGTATTTCTTCGGAATTGTGAGGCATGCACGGACATCGATGGGAGCAAAAGACTAACATGCGTACCCCAAATTTTTTTCGGCCAGGGCTTCTGTGAGTTCGTCCAGAATCTCCGCGACCAGGCCATCGTCAGGACGACGCAAGAAGACGACCTTTAGTGGCTCTATCCCTAAAATTGGAAAATAGCGAATGGAAGGCGCAGCTTCTTCACAAACACCATAGGGCAAAATGGCGACTCCGACCTTCTGCTCGACGAGGTCGAAGGCTTCTTGTGCAGAAGTGACTTCCTCTGCAATCGTCGGTCGAAAACCTGCTGCCCGACACTCTTCAAGGAGCCGTGCATACAAGATGGGATGTGCGCGTTCAGAACATGCAACGATCAGCGGATATGATTTTAGGTCGACGAGTGTGACTGCCGGCTTTCCCACCAGGGCACTCTCTTGAGATACGACCACGCCTAGTCGTTCTGTGCCGACAGGCATTTGCTTCAGACCGCCGTTTTCAAGTGGCGAAAACGTCAATCCAACATCAACCATGCGGCTGTTGATCGAACTGACCAGTTCTGAAGCAAAGACGGTACGGAACTGCACTTGTAGATAAGTGAACTTTCTGCTCAGTGCGGATCGTATCTCGCGCCGGAAGCTTGGCGACACGAATGGGGAATGAGCAATCGTGATTGAAGTGGAAGTTCGTCTCAATGCATGACGGGCAACTTCTTTCGCCCGTTGGAAATCAGTATCGAGTTTTGACATCATCTCTTCGACGACTGCAAAGAATGCCTGTCCGGATGTGGTGAGTACAACCGGGTGACGATCCCGGTGAAAGAGCTCGAGACCGATCTCGTCCTCAAGCTCGCGAACCTGGCGGCTTAAAGTGGGTTGCGAAACATTGACGCTTTCTGCTGCCTTGCGAAAATGCGCTTCACGTGCGACCGCCAAGGCGTATTGGAGTTTGCGGAGAGGAGGAGAGACGCTCATAATATCTGGCCACCTTCGACAAGAGGGCTGTTCTGGCCCGACCAGCGGTTGGTCGTCATAACCGTGGCTTGCTCATTATGCTGAGCGTGATCGTTGCGTTTGTCAAACTGTAATTAACACAAACATGTTTGCAATATAATCATGCTCTGCAGGTTGATCTACCGGAAGTTCCCGGTTTAGCTTCCTTTCGATGACAGATTTCGATATTTGTATGGAGAAGCGCGACGAAAACTGCTTCAGGCGAGAGTAACGCAAGGACTTAGCCACGTGAAACTTGCGCAGCAACTCGGAATCAGCTGGGCTTCTGTCGTCGACTATTCTTGGCACGGGAAACATTTCGATATCACCTTCCTTTGAACAGCCTTCTATCTATAAGCGAGCCGAAACTGAATAAAAGCGACAGATGATTGAAGAATTTTTTTTGACTGCCATCTCTCAAGATCGCCGGTATTTGAGGCGCAACAGCACGAGTATGTTTGCCAGATAATCATGGTTCTTTCGGTTGACCGCATTGAAATTCCGGATTAGCTTCCTTGCAATGGCAGATTACGATGACTTGTATGGCGAAGTGGGACGAAAATTGCGTCAAGCGAGAGTAACGCAAGGACTTAGCCAGGAGAGACTTGCGCAGCAACTCGGGATCAGCCGGGCTTCTGTTGTAAATATCGAAGCAGGCCGGCAGAGAGCTCCGTTGCACCTGTTGTGGCAGTTTTCGGAGACACTCGCAACCGATTTAAACCTGCTGATCCCTCGGCGAGAGGAGCTCTCGCCTGCAGCGAAAGAAGCCACATTGAACCCGGGAATGGTTAAGCAGATTAGAGAAGCCGCAAATAATGATTCAGATGCTGTCAGAGCTCTGACCAGGCTTGCCAGCAAGCTCAAGGCGGCGATCGAAGTCGATTCCCCAGTCAGGAAAGCCCATGATCAGAGAAAAGCTCGAAGAAAAGGCTGAAAAAACTCTCCGTGAAACGGACACGTACCGCATTCCCATCGCGATCGAAGTTCTCGCGCACCGCCTCAACCTCGCGATTCAATCCGAAGCTCTTGGAGACAATGTGGCCGGCATGCTCGTAATCGAAGGGGATCGGGGAGCTATAGGATATAACTCAACCCACGCTCTCGTCCGGCAGCGATTCACGATCGCTCACGAAATCAGTCACTATCTATTGCACGTAAAAAAGAATCAAAAGTCACAGCTCTTTATTGATCGTCATATGACATTCCGGCGAGATGGCTACTCCTCCGGAGGAGTAGACCATGAAGAAGTCGAGGCCAATCAGTTCGGTGCTGCACTCTTGATGCCTAGGAGCCTCCTGCAACAGGAGGTTAAGAAGAACGATCTCGATCTGGATGACGAAGAGGCCATCACCTTCCTGGCCAAGCGGTTTCATGTAAGCACTGCCGCCATGAGCAATCGATTGTCAAATCTCGGCTTGCTCCGCTGACGATGACCGTCCCAATTGTAGGGATCCGGCAGTCAGGTTACCTGGAAGTCACATGTAGGAGTAGCTGACTATACGGCCATGTGGCTAAAGTGCTGTTGTCGGAGGGCATCGGCGATTATGCGCTCGCTGATGACAGCCACCATATGTTTGAGCCCTACGACTTCCTTAATTCGGGGCAGAAGTACGGTGAGTCTCTCGCCAGTCGCTTGGAGGTACGCCCTCCCAGGCGCGAAACGCCCGACCAAAACGAGTTGGGATCTTCAAAGCCGGGCAGCGAGTCTCACTGCCTTCCTACGAAAGCGAGACTTTCCCTGCAGGTGGAATAGTCTAACAATTGGGCTCGAGCAGCCGAACTTGAGACCGGCTCATATCTCCAGCGTCCCGACGTTCAGCTCGAATGTCGTTGCTCTTTGAACGGGTCGCCGTAAATGTGATAACCGTTAAATTCCCATAAGCCCGGCAATTCGCGATCCAACAACTCGATCCCGCGCACCCACTTCACGCTCCTCTACGCATAGAGGTGTGGCACCACGAGCCGCACGGGGTAACCCTTCGGTAGAGGAGAAGGATGAGATGCTCGATTCTCTGACGGATCAGCAGCGCAGTTTGCCTCACGAAGTACATTCTGCGATCGCGAAGCAGCCCTGATCTTAGAAACTCTGCGGGCTACTGGAGGAATCAT
>Ga0206903_10349_pt3 | contig 10768 bp, 10 predicted proteins | sample Alteio_BWOrgHeat_45_FD_152959 | JGI IMG/M metagenome (GOLD analysis project Ga0206903, IMG submission 152959) | Enriched cells from forest soil in Barre Woods Harvard Forest LTER site, Petersham, Massachusetts, United States -... | ecosystem: Environmental > Terrestrial > Soil > Temperate forest >... | reverse complement strand
CGGCGGTCGAACGTGTTGAGCCCGCTGTTGGTGTTTTTCTCGAGGAAGTGAAAATAGGCGACGTTGTATTCGATACGATCGCTGTGAAGGTTGCCGAAGATGCGCAGGGCCGGCTCTTCGTCGACAAAAAGAAAGCCCCGGAAGTCGACATTGAATTGCTGGATGCCGGCGCGCGCGGAGATGAAATCGTAGTTGGGACCGAGGTCGCGGAGCTTCACTTCGACGAAGGCTTCCTGGAGGCCGGTATGAGCGTCGAAGCGGTTGGTGCCGCTGCGGGGGTTGGGGCCGACGAGGCCGAGCTCGCGGACTTTCAAATTGTTGAGGCTGAGCTCCGGAGTGATGCGAATGCGCCAGTCGACGGGTTTGAAGGAAGCGTCGCCGTGAAATAGATCAAACGCGAAGCGAAGCGTTTGATCGAAGAAGCCTTGTTCCCCTTTACCAAAAAAACCGGAGCTGCCCGCGCGAGCGCCGCTGACGTTGCTGGGCGAAGGAACGCGGCGGCCATCGAAAAAGGATTCCGAAGAAGCGGTGATGTTCAGAAAAGTTTGCTGGCCGAGAATCTCGGGCCAAATGGGCTTGTCGCCTTTGAAACGATTGCGATGGAAGGGATCATACCAGCGAGGCTTGGTGTAAATGTACTCGCCTTTCTGCGAGTAGCGGCGGTAATCAGGCTGTTCGAGGGCCCAGCGGTTGGGAACGGTGTTGTAAACGTCCGCGACCGGAGGAAGTGTGTCCGGTGAAATATTTTCGATGTAGGTGGGATCGGAATCCAGGCGATGTCGAAGCTCGCGATGGGTTCCGAACGAAGGTTGCGCTTCGGCAGAAAGTGCAGGACCAAGCTCGGGGAGGCGCGGAAGGCGCGAGCGCGCCTCCATGGCGGCGACGGTGACGAGAGAGATTTCAAGGGTCAAGACTTCGTTCGGCTGCAGGGCAAGATCAGGAAGAACGAACGGCGCGTAATCCTTTGCTTCGACGCGGAGTTGGTACTGGCCTGGCGGCAACGGAAAAACTCGGAAGACGCCTTCTCCTGAAGACGTGGCGCTGAAGATTTCGCCTGATTGGACGTTGCGGAGTGTCAGAGCCGCTGCAGGTACCGGAAGAATGATGTTGGAGAAGCCCGCGTCGCGGACGACGCCATCGATTGCGGCGGTGGTCTGCGCCTGCTGGCGGGGGATGCGCAGCGGCAGACCGGATTCGTGAGATTGTTTTGCGGAGTCTTGAGGTGCGGGCGGAGATTGACTTGGTATTGCGGCGGCGCACGGCGCAAAAACGAGGCAGCCAAAGCAGCAAACCGCGCAGAACGCGCGTCGAACTTGCCGCGGAGAGGAAAGGATCATGCGTTCGGCCTGAACGGATTCGATGAAAGAAACAGGGTTCGCGTACTAGATAACAATATCGACGAGCAGCGAGCAACACTTTTCCCGGACAGATGGAGACATTCGATAACACAGGGAAGGGCTGCGGCCATTCACCAGTACGCCGCAAAGTCCCGGCAAATCCGTTGAGGGGCCGTAAACGAGTGTGGTACCAACGAAGGTACTCGCACAGTGGAAATAACTCATACACTGCGGAAGCCGGTGGAATCGCGGCGCGCGTTGCAGCCGCGAAAGAAAACACTGGCGCTGTGTATATTCCTGGCGTTCGGAATCGCTGGCGCACTCGCGATGCTGCTGATCGGATGTGGAGGCGGAAGTAGCGCCCCGCTTGCGCCGCCGCCAATTCCCGCGGTGCAAGCTCTGCAGGTAGCCGACGTGCAGAATCTCGTGCAAGCCGCGGTGAATTCCGTGAATGTCGATATGGCCGTGGCGGTGGTGGACCGCGCGGGATTCGTGCTGGGTGTGTTTCGCACGCAGAATGCGCCGGCGACGACGATCGGAAATCTTGGACAAGTACAGAACGCAAATGACGTGGCCGTGGCGCTGGCTCGGACGGGTGCGTTTTTCAGTAATGATCAGGCGCCTCTCTCGTCGCGAACCGTGCGGTTCATCAGCGGGATTCATTTCCCGCCCGGCGTGATGAATCAGCCGCCAGCGGATCTTTATGGCATTGAAAACACCAATCGCGGCTGCACGCTGGTGAACGATCCGATATTCCAGAGCAAGATTCCTCCTTCGCTGGCGCTGGGCGGCGGATTCGGGCTCGGAGTGCTCACCGGCAAGGCCGACATGATGGATTCGAATGCGGCGGCAGTGAATCCGGGCGGGGTGCCGATTTTTTACAAGAATGTCGTGGTTGGCGGAATCGGTGTGGTGACAACGTCGAGCGACCTGAATGTTGCGGAGTATGCGGCGTTTGCGGGATCGACGGCGACGCGCAGCGGGCCAACGGATACGTTTGGGCCAACGCCGGCGGCTCCGGGAGTGGTTTTTATCGGAGGCATCGCGCTGCCCTTCGTGAGTCAAACCGCGCGGCCTTCCGGTTTTTCTGCGGGACCTGTTGCAGGGACGGAAAGCTATGCAGTGGCTCCGGCCAACAGTCAGGGGCAGCCACCGGAAGGCGATTTGATTGCACCGGCAGCGGGACCGCTGGGTGGTTTGAGCGCGACGGATGTGAAGCAGATCTTGGATAACGCGGAAGCAACCGCGAATACCACGCGCGCGGCGATTCGGTTGCCGCTGGGCTCGAAAGCTCGAATGGTGATCGCGGTGGCGGACCTGGACGGAACGATCATCGGATTGCGGCGGATGCAAGATTCGACTGTGTTCAGCATCGATGTGGCAGCGTCCAAAGCGCGCAACATGGTGTACTTCAACGGCGCCATTCGAACGACCGCGGATTTGAACGGTGTGCCGATGGGAACGGCGGTAACGAGCCGGACGATCAGTTTTGGCGCGCAGCCATTGTATCCGCCGGGAATCGATGGTTCGAACGCCGGGCCATTTTTCAACCTTTACACGATGGATTTGGCAAATCCCTGCACACAGGGATTTCAAAATGGTGCGGCCAATTCAAACAAGAGCGGAATCGTTTTCTTCCCGGGAAGCGCGGGTTTATTTCGAAACGGAGCTCTGGCCGGCGGATTGGGTGTGAGCGGCGACGGCGTGGACCAAGACGATTATGTGACCAGCGGCGGCACCAAAGGATTCGAAGCACCGGCGAATATCCGAGCGGATCAAATCATGGATCAAGGTGTGCGGCTGCCGTATTTCAAATTTCCGAGAAATCCCGCCAACTAAATCCCAAAAATCATCGGCGACGCCCCGGATTCTTTCTGCTGGCGATTTTTGTGAGCGCGCGGGTGTACGCTTCGATTGCTTCAGGAACGGCCTGGCTGTAAACAAATTGCCCTTCGCGGCGGCATTCAATGAGGCCTGCTTCGCTCAATATCTTGAGATGGTGTGAAACGGTTGCAGGGGTTATGCCGCGCATCGAAACGATTTCGCCGCAGTTCATGTGCTTGCTGGCGGAGATGGCCTCGAAAATTATGAGGCGCGTCTTGTCGGCGAGGGCTTTCGATATTTTTTCAACCTGAGCGCGGTCCATGGGCCTGCCCGAAGTGTAGCGGACCTGGCGCCCTTCCCGCCACAAAGATCCACCCTCCGGAAAGAAAGCTAAGAACGATGCAACCGATTAATTCGATAGTCATCTAAATATCGAAATCGAGAAAGCTCCAGGAGCGGCGGGGCAGGCCCGCCGCCGGAGAGCAGCTTTCCGGCAAATTCAGAGAGAGAACGGAGATCAACATGAAGAGACTCGAAGGAAAAGTAGCGGTTGTAACCGGGGGGAACAGCGGCATCGGGCTGGCGACTGCGAAGCGGTTTCATGAGGAGGGTGCGCGCGTAGTTATTTCCGGACGTAGTCAGAAGACGCTGGACGAGGCGGTGAAGACGATTGGCAAAGATGTGATTGCGGTACAGGCCGATGTGTCCATCGCAAAGGACCTTGACCGGCTTTACGCGACGGTATCGCAGAAGCTCGGCAAGATCGATATCCTGTTCGCAAACGCAGGGATCTACAAATTTGCCCCGCTCACGGCAACCACCGAAGTGCTCTATGACGAGCTCTTTGATATTAACGCCAGGGGCGTGTATTTCACGATCCAGAAGGCCCTGCCGCTGCTGAATGGCGGCGCGTCGATTATCATCAACACTTCGGTGGCAGGCGAAATCGGCGTGGCGAACGGTACGGTGTATGCAGCGACAAAGTCGGCGCTTCGTTCGTTCACCCGATCGATCGCGGCGGAATTGGTGGGCCGCGGCATCCGCGTGAACGCCGTCAGTCCTGGACCGATTGAGACGCCGGCCGGATTTGCGCGCACCGGGTTGCCGAAGGAACAGATCGACCAATTCGTTCAAGACGTCGTGGCCAAGGTGCCGATGAAGCGAATTGGCCAGCCTTCGGAGATTGCTAGCGCGGTCGCATTCCTCGCGTCCTCTGATGCTTCGTTCATGACCGGCGCGGAGATTCCCGTCGATGGCGGGCTGGCGCAAATCTGAACGCCAGCCTCAGTATACGGGCAAAGAGGCGGATGCAGATCCGCCTCTTTTTGTTTTTTTGAAGCCGGTCATTTGGCGCCGCCGGAGGGATCGGGCGACGTTGCCGTGTTCACATCGAGAAGCCATGAGTGGGCCATGTCGCCAGGGGCGTAACAGTTGCCGTCGGGTGCGTACTTGGCGGGGCAATGCGCGGTGAATTCCTTGCGGCGCGGAGATTGCGCGAATTGCCAGACGGCCGCGTAGCCGATGCCGCTCGAAGAAGGCGGCGGGGGTTCTTGCGGAAAGGTGCAGCCTGGCGAAGGTGGGCAGGAATCGTTATAGGCCCAGATGATGATTTCGCGTGATGCGGCGTCGTTGCGAATGTCGTCGGCTGTGCTGATCGTGACGCCTGGTTCTTCCTTGACGGGCATGCCTGAGCAATAAACGCCCGGATGAAAGCCGACGCGCGTGAGTTCTTCGGACCAAACGCCGAGATACGCGTGGTAGCTGGCGGGCAGACGGCCGCCTTCTTCGATATCGAGAAAGATGATGGTGCCGGAAGCGAAGCCTTCGGACTTCGCAGCAGCTACGGCATTCTTCGCGTCTTGGGTTCCATTTTCTTTTGCCGCGGCTTCATTCTTGAGCTCGCCGGTCTCGCGGCCGCGGCATAAAACCAGGAATCCGAAACCTTGAGCGCGAAGAAATTCTCGTTTGCCAAGCCACGTATTTGTTTTCTCTCCGGGCGGAGGGCTGAGCCAGTAGCTCGTGAACGCAAAGGTCTTCCGCAGAATCGGCATTGCTGCGTCACCGGGATAAATGTTGCGGTCGAAACCGAGGTAGGAATGCGAGTGGTTTGACGCTACCTGAGCGTTCAGTGGTCTGATGGAAAGCGAGGAGGAAAAAGATAACGCAGAGACGCGGAGGGCACTGAGGGAACGCAGAGGGAAGTTCGCGCCGAATGTGGAAGGCGAATGCGGGACTGCCGCGTGCAAGAGAAAAGCCGCGCTGATGAACAGCGAGAGGCAAGCAAGCGTGAATGAAAAGGGCTTCGAGACAGATTCCATATTAACCTTCCCGGAGTTTGTGGCCGGCGAGGTTGCCGAGACCGTCGTAGGCGGCGTATTTGTAGGTTTCGCTGAGCGTCGGGTAATTGAAAACCTGTTCGATGAATTCGTCGATGGTGAGGCCATTGTCGAGGACCATCATGCCGATGTGGATGAGTTCGGTGGCGTTTTCGCCGATGATGCTGACACCAAGGAGCTTCTTGCCGGTGCGGGCAAAGATGAGCTTGAGCATGCCTGCGGTGTCTCCGGTGATGTGGCCTCGGGCGTTGTTTTCGTAGAGAGCGCGGCCAACGACGTAGTCGATTTTCTTTTCCTTGCAGGATTCTTCGGTCTCGCCGGCAGCGGAAATTTCCGGAATCGTGTAAATGCCCATGGGGAGCAGAGAGGCAACACGCTCTTTGTACTTCAGTCCAAAAGCGTGGCAGACGGCGACGCGGCCTTGCTCCATGGAGGTGGAGGCCAGTGCGGGGAAACCGATGACATCGCCGGCGGCATAAATATGCGGAACAGCCGTACGGTAGTGTTCGTCCACGGGGATATAACCGCGATCATTGATAGCCAGGCCGGTTTTTTCGAGAGCGAGGCCATCGACAGCGGCGCGACGGCCGGCAGCGAAGAGTGCTGCATCGGTTTCGAGAGTTTTGCCGCTCTTCATCGTCATGCGCACGCCACTAGCGGAATTTTCTGTCTTGACGGGGCGCTCGTTAAACAAGTAATGCATGCCAAGAGCGGCGAGGCGGTCGCGAAGGCGATCGGAAATCTCATTGTCGAGAAAGGGGAGAAGACGATCGCGCCCGTCAACGAGGGTGACTTCAACACCGAGGGCCTTGAAGATTGAGGCGTATTCGCAACCGATGACGCCGCCGCCGATGACCGCGAGGCTTTTTGGAATGCGGTCCATCTGAAGAAAGGTGTCGGAGTCAAAAGTGTGAATGTCGTCGAAAGCAATTTCCGGAGGGCGATGGGGCTTAGAGCCGGTGGAAATGAGGATGACTTCTCCTTTCAATTGACGTGTGCCCTGAGCGCCGGAAACGGCCACCGAATGGGGATCTACGAAGGCGGCCTGGCCGGGTACGAGTTCGATGTGGTGGAGTGCGAGGTTTTTCAGAATGCGGCGGCGTTCCATGTCGACGACTTCACGCTCGTGGTGCATGAAGTCGTGGATGGTAAGATTCTCTTTCAGCGAGTAGTCGATACCATATAGGCCACGCTGCTTGAGGCCGGAAAAATAGAGCGCGGATTCGCGAAGAGTTTTGCTGGGAACGGTGCCGGTGTTGATACAGCTTCCACCCATGTGCTCGGCGCGCTCGATGACGGCAACGCGTTGGCCGAAATAGGCGGCCTGGGCGCCACCCTTTTCACCAGCAGGGCCGCAGCCGATCACGAGGAGATCGAACGTGTCGCTCGAAGTCAAGAATTCCTCCGCAGAGTTCTCACGCGTGGACCAACTATCCGCATCCCGAAGGATTGTAGGGGAAGAGGGGAGGGGATGCGGAAGTTTCTTCTTGGAGCATGCTGGATGGTTCCCTTCGCAGAAACCACTCGCCTTGAGGTTTGGTGCATGCAAGACAGAAATCCTCGGTCACAGATGAAAAGAGATCCTTCATCGCGATGTTCCTCAGCAGAGGAATCCTCGTCGGATTTGAAGAGAGGTCCTCGCTGCCGATGGTCACTCGGGATAGACACCCTTCGTCGGCTGATGTCTTTTCCTTTGCTGGCCAGCGGCCGAGTCGCGGGAACGCGGAAGAGCTATTGCTTAGTCTTGCCGCACGATGACGGCCACCTCTCATCGGCTTTGACCTGCAGCCAGCACTGTTTCTCTTTCTCGAATCCATCGCTGGCCACTGAAAGCGGTATTTCTGTTATACGGACGCCTGTCGGCTCATCAGGTACTTTCTCGGAGTGAACCACCTTTCGGAGGACTCCCTCGGGGGAGGTCAGATAGAGCATAAGGTCCTTGTCTGTCTTAACGAAAATAACGAGGTCGTCTTGGTCTCGCTTGCTGACGTTAAATGCCACCACTGTCTTGTCGTCTTTTTGGAATGCGATCTGCTTGACGTTCAGCCTTCTTGAGTAGCTCGGAGTGATGCCAAGTTTTTGAGAGAGCCGAGAAGGTATGTGGGCGTCGATCCCATCGCGCAGGGCGAGTTCAGATAGCTTTGCAAACGGTTTCCCCTCATCACTCAGGTTCTGGGAAGTGGCACACAGATTGCCCAAGAGAATGGACAGAAGAGCCGTCGCGATAATCCGGCTCACGCCGTACCTCCCCAACGCTATCTGTTCGATTCCGACATGGTACTTTTCGCTATCGTCTCACGTTTAAGAGCGTTTTCGAGGTAGGCGTTTCCGTTTTCGGCTGAAGTGCCCGAGGCCACCGCTATCGAAGCCAGTCTGGATGCGGCCCAGGCTCAAGCACTGTCCGCGCGGCCAGAGCTGGCCGAAGCTCGCTTGGCCGTGCAACAAGCGGAACTGAACCGCCGCATCACCAAAACGCAGTACATACCGGACGTGAGCCTCGCCGTGAACAACCTCTCACTCACAAATATCAATCTCTTGCCATCTTACGTGGCTACCGCTGGGGTGCTGGTCAGTTGGGATCCAATTGATTGGGGGCGAAGGAAGCACGAGCTGGCCACTGCCAGCAAATCCCCTTGCCTGCCAGAGGCTAGTTCAAGCTGCAAAATGTTCAAATGCGAGTGAGTGCATAAGTGTGTTTCGAACCGTGCCGGGATACTTGTCTGCATATTTGACTAGTTTGTGTTTGTCTACCACCTTGAAATCGATCTCGTCGAGATGTGGTGTGAGACCTGTCTGCAACGAAAGATAAATCCAGTCCAGCAAAGCCTTCTCGGGTTCAGCAATGCGGTATTTCGAGTAACGAGTCTGTTTCTCGACAAAACCCCAGAAGAGCCTCTTTGAGATGGTTCTGAATGTGATCGCGAACTCTGACGTTCTGTATTCCTTGGGCTTACCTGTAGTTACGCAGGTCAAAGTCACTGGGCTCTGCGTACTCAGTCCCCAATGATTAAGCGCCGATTCAAGGGACACATAGGAATTCGGCTTGAGAACAGTGATGAAGTCAGTCGCCGAATGATCTCGCACCAATTTATTCAGGTACACCCCGTCTGCCACTCGCGTGATAAGACCACGCTTTTCCAAGCGGGATAATGCTTTCGAAACGGAACCAGCAGGGAGATTAAGTTTGGAAGCCAACTCGTCTGCTAGAAGTACATCCGTTATTCGGGCTTGATCCCTGAGAACCTGAGACCAATCAAGCCGTCTTGTCTTTAGGTTTGTCATAGCCATTCCTTGTACAAATCTCTGAGTGCATTTCTAAGGGGTTCGAATTGGGCCTCCTCAAGAGTAGAGTAGATGTTTGCCGGCAATATGGGTTTGAGTTCCAAGCGGCAAATGTCCACAGCAATTCGATCTATTCGGTTTGAAATGGTTTCTGAATCAATCTCGTTTCCGAGGATTGTATCCTGGAGGTGGGCCCGCAAGTTGGGGCTGAGCACAGCTCCAGTTTCGTTCAGCAGCTGAATGTCATAAGCGTCTCTAGCTTTGACGGAACGCCGCATCAGAAATGCTTCTGCTTTTTGAAGGAGAAGGAGTTCCTTAGTTACCGACTTTACGACCGCTGAGAGACCGGATTCTCCTTCGACAGGGTGATTCTCAATTTCGCTCTCGATTGCCGAACCCAAGCGTGTTAGGTCAACTCGAAATAGTCGCCGGTCCGCCCCAGCGGTTACAAAAATCCTTCCTTCCTTACTGTTAGAAAGGTCTAGTTGAAAATGAAGCCGACCCAACTCCATGATCTCTGCCACAGGAGTTAGGTCGCGTTGTAAGGATGCGATGATCTCCTCGGGTGAGGGAGGCGCAGTGGCGCGATACAGCAGGTCAAGGTCAGCCGAATGTCGCACACTCTCGTGGTACAGGACGAGCGTGGCACCTCCGAAAAGAACAAACGCGTCGGGAAAGTCGCTGAAAATTGTTACCGCTGCATGTTCCATTAGCGTGTTGACTTCCGCCTGTTCGCGAGTGAAGCCCTTGTCTTCGTATTTCGTAATTTGCTTTGCAATCCCCACGATTAGCCCCACCGCTTATGTTAGCATATTTCGATTAAAGGACATATATGTCGCTAATGAGATTGATGACAGATGGCATATTCCCAAAAAACGACATAAAAGTCCCGCTGCAGGAATAAAGTGTGCCCCTACCGGATAACGGGATGGCGGGGTATATATACCCCGCCATCCCGAACTCCTCACAAAGCAAGCATCAACAATGCCCAATTACCTTGAATCTAGGTACAAATACCTAGATTCAAGGTAATGCGAGAATTTGCTTTGTCACGCGCGGGATAGAGAACGGGCGACGCGTCCGCGGCCTTGTTCTGCTACTTCGTTACAGTGGCATGCGCATCGGAGACGCGATCAACTTCAGTTCAGATAGGATCGATGGCAACCGACTCTTCCTTTACACGCAAAAGACTGGTGTTCCCGTTAACACAATCCTTCCGGAATTTGTCTTATCGGCGTTGGAGGCAACGCCAAAAGTCACGGGCAAGTTTTTCTTTTGGAGCGGAAGAGGGAAGTTGGAAAGCATCGTGCGGAGCTGGCAAACGCGATTACGCAGACTCTTCAAACTCGCAAACGTTCCGAATGGACATGCACACCGTTTCCGCGACACATTCGCTGTCGAATTGCTTCTCGCCGGGGTGCCCATTGAACGAGTCTCGATACTGCTAGGTCATCAAAGCGTAAGGATCACGGAGAAGCATTACGCGCCATGGGTGCGCTCGCGACAGGAATAACTGGAAGCGGATTTGGCTAACGCCTGGAGCCGCGATCCCCTGGTCCTCTTGGAAAGTGACGTACACCACGGGTACACGGAAAGCAGCATGCCAACAACTCATTCATCTTCAATAAGAAAGACTGGTGCCCGGGGTGGGAGTCGAACCCACATGAGGAAAAATCCCCGGAGGATTTTAAGTCCTCAGCGTCTGCCATTCCGCCACCCGGGCAGGGCAGATATGAAAAAATAACATGCGCGGGGACTGCGCTCAATTCAAATCGCGGATCGGCGTCTGGAGCTGGTCGATAGTTGTTAGTTCTGAGCTCTTAATAACGAAGACGGGGGCCCTAGCTTGTGCTGGATTCTCCCCAACGTATTTCAGATCCCCCTTTGGCCGTCGCGGCGGGGTGGTTGTCAGTCGTCAGTTTTCAGTAGAAAAAAATAAACACTTCTTGTTCTGGTTTCCCCTGGGGCATTTCGGATCCTGTCTCTGGC
>Ga0206903_10367_pt1 | contig 10775 bp, 5 predicted proteins | sample Alteio_BWOrgHeat_45_FD_152959 | JGI IMG/M metagenome (GOLD analysis project Ga0206903, IMG submission 152959) | Enriched cells from forest soil in Barre Woods Harvard Forest LTER site, Petersham, Massachusetts, United States -... | ecosystem: Environmental > Terrestrial > Soil > Temperate forest >... | reverse complement strand
ACGCCGGCGATCGCGGGTGACGCGTCGGCTACCGGAGCGAGGGCGATTCCGCGCTGCACATTGAGCTGATCCCCGCGCAGCTCCGTCATGGTGAGCGAAGGCGGCGGAGGCGCGTTTTGCGGCGCGGCTAGCAAATCAATCGCAGCGACGGAATGCGCGTCGCGTGCCGGAGTGGATTCGAGAGTTTCTGGATCAAATGTTGGCAGCACGGGTTCTGGTCGAGTGCGCGCGGGAGTTGCGAGTGACGATTGTGCGATTCGCTCGGCGGCCGTAACCGTGGTGGTCGAAGCGAAGGGCTGCACTTTTTCCTGCGTGCCAAACGAAATGAAAGTTGGCTCGGATTTGCTGGGTGGAGCCGGGATCACTGGCGCCGTTGGATTGGATGCCGCGGGCGCTGCGGGCGGCTGCACGGGCGTCATCACGACGGGCGGTGGAGGCGCGGGCGTCACAACCGAAGGCGCAGGAACTGTCACGGCCTGCGGCGGTGGCGGCGCTACGAAAGGCGCGGGCGTGGGCGCTGCCTGAACGGGCGCTGGATTGATTGGGGCTTCGGGAATTACAACTGGAGCAGCGGGCACGATTACCGGCGCTGGCTCACTGGCACTGGCTTGCGCCGGACCCTCAGACGGAAAATGAACGCCCCAGTATCCCGGCTGCTGATGCGTGAATTCCACTTCCACGTAGCCCTGCATATTCGAGAACGTGCGGACCTTGACGACGCGGCAGATGGCATCCTGGCGCGTTTTTAAATTCGTGACGACCAACATCTGGCTGGCGGTGACCGCGGTGGACATTCTTAGCACGCCGCCGTGTGGAAACACGATCATCGTGCCGGTTTCTTCTTCGAAGGGTTCGGTGTGCGGAGCGGCGCCGCGCGCTACTTCGGTGACGCGCGAGCCATGCACTTTCACCGGAACTTCGAGTGAGAGTGCGTCGGCGCGCAAAGTTGGTCCGGAGGGCGCAGCCGCTTTCTGCGGAGCGCTGGTTTGCGAAGCCGACGCGGCCGTGGTGGAGTTTACGATGTCGAGTGAATCTTTGATGAGTGGCGCCATAGTCCTCAACGGCAGTAGTACGCCGTCCCCCGGGGAAAAAGCGTAAAGCCCCGTAATCAGTCAATTTTCGCGGCGTGTGCCAATACGCGCCATAGTACTTTGGTACTTGGGGGAGAGCGTTTTAGGCACTTTCGTACGTGGAGAACAGAGAGCGAAAGTACGGGGCGTGCGCGATGTCAGGGCATTTCGGAAGTCAGAGGCACCACAGATGAACACCGATGAATGCGGATAACGGCGATGCGATTAGGGAGACTTTTCGCGACCGCGAAGTTTGGCGCACGCGCTGCGCTCGAGGCGGTGCAGGCGAAACGAACTATTTCGGCTTGCCGGGAATGCTAACTGGAACCGGCGGTGTAACTTTGTAAATTTTCGAGAAGTCGCGCTGGTTTACGGCGAAGCCGACGCGGTCCCGTGAATCGAGATAGAGCAGCGGCTGGCCTACCGGCACACCTGAGAAAGTTTTCACGTAGGGTAGGGTATAGGACTTGTTGTCGATCTTCACGGTGACTTTCTCGTCCAGCGCGTAGCCTAGTTTTTTGAAATCGTCGCCGGAAATATTCGTGATTAGGCTGCCGAAGGGGTCGTCGAGGCCGATCACTTCGCCGGCGATTCCTTTTGCGTCCCTTGTTGCCGTCGTGGGATTCAGGCGGACGAGTTCGCCCACTGCCGGGCCGGCTTGGGTCCAATCTTCGCCGAGGGCCAGATGCGCGCCTGCGGGTGAAAAAATATCGCGGCCGTGAAAGGTGGAGGAGATTTTGTCGCCGATCATCCATGCGGGATTGGTGATTTCGCGAGCGCCGTCGAAACCGTCTGCATCCACGATGGGAGTCATCAGGCCGTTATCGGGGACTACGAAGTATTGGCCTTTTTTCGTTTTTACGATCACGGCTTTGCGCGAGGTGCCTACGCCGGGATCAACTACGATTACGAATACCGTGCCGGCTGGATAGTAGGGCGTGACGCCTTGGAGCAGGCGGGAGGCTTCGGCGATTTGATAGGGCGTCACGAGATGGGTGATGTCCATGATGCGGGCGTCGGGCGCGATCCCGATCATTACGGCTTTGCAGATGGCTACGGCGTCGTTGGCTACGCCGAAATCGGTCATGAAGACGATGGTGGGGCGGGTGGTAGGCTTCTTGGCGGACTCGTCCGGACGAGTTGCGGTGGTGGCGCAGCCGGCGACGGACAGCGCGGTCAGCAATAGGAATGAGAGCACACGAGCACGGGTGCGGAGGAATTGCACGGCGTCTCCTTTGGCTAAACGCTGCGAAGTTAATTTTATTTCCGGCATCGGATGGGCAGGGATTATAACGCACGGCGGCGAATTGCCAACCGAGGGAATCAGCGGGCCGGTTGCGGCCGCTTGCGATATTGGTCGTAGAGATCGCGATGTTTGTCGTCGGTGCTCGTGAGCTGGCCCTTGATGAAGAGGTAGCGGACTTGCGTTTGGAGCTCGAGCGGGTCGCCATTGGTGGCGATCACGTTGGCTAGTTTTCCGGGCTCGAGAGTGCCGAGTTGATCGGCCAGGCCGAAAATTTGGGCGGCATTGAGCATCACGGCTTTCAGGGCTTCATCGTGCGGCAGGCCGTAGGCTTCCGCGGTGCCGGCGTATTGCGGCAGGCGGCGCGAGAAGGCTGTGCCGAAACTGGAGAACGCGAAGGGAATTCCGGCGGCGAGTAGTTCGGAGGGCTCGGTGTAGGGTTTGTCATAGGGCGTGTCTTCCTGTTCGGGAAGGCGATTCGTCGGAGCTAGCACGACCGGGATCTTTTTTTCTTTCAGCAGGTCTTTCACTTTCCAGGCTTCGGCGCCGCTGCCCAGGATCATTTTTAGATTTTGTTTGGTGCAGAAATCTACCGCGTTGCGAATGTCGCGCTCTTGGTCGGCGATCACTAGTACAGGTAATTTCCCTTCCACGACGGGAACTAGCGCTTCGAGTTTCAAGTCGCGTTCGTAGAGCGCGGGCGAGCCTTTTTCTTTTGCCTGGGCGTAGTGGCGGGCGCGATCGAGCCAGTCGCTGAGCGCGTTCACCGATTTGTCGTATTCCTTCTTGACGTCGGCGTACGGTTTTTCCTTTACGCTGAAGCTGGCGAAATCGAAAGTGCTGGTTTGGATCGTGGGCCAATTGATGACCATGGCGACGGAGCGATTGATTTGCATTTCGTCCATGGTCCATCCGGCGAGGTTGAAGGCCGAGGCTTGGCCGGCGATGAGGCCGCCGCTCTGCAAATCGAATCCGGTGGTGCCGGGAGCGGCGATGACTTCGGTGATGCCGTTCGCGCGGGTGACGGGAATGTGGGCGCTCGCGGGATTTACGGCGGTGGCGGCGACCAGTTCGGGGTTGTAATCACCGAGTTCACTGACGTCTACCGTCGCGCCTACGGCGCTGACTTCGTTCAGACCGATCTGGGTGACGGGATCGAACATGCCCGGATAAACTTCGAGTCCCGTTGCGTCGATGACTTGCGCGTCTTGCGGAATCGCGATATTAGCGCCGACCGCGACGATTTTTCCGTCGCGAATGATTACTGTGCCGTTTTCGATGGGTGCGCCGGCTAGGGTGAACACTTTTCCGCCTTTGATTGCGTAGGCGGCGGGGGTGGCGGCGGTTTGCGGCCACGCTGGAACTGCCAGGGACGCCGCCAGAACCAGGGCGAGAACGGCGCGCGAGCTGAGGTTTAGGATTTTCATCGCGTGCCCCCTGCTGTGGCGGTTGCGACGGTGGCGTTGGCGCTCACATTGCTGTCGCCATTCTGGGGCGGTTTCCTTTTCTGGCTGGGCTTTTTGTCGGGCTTCTTTTCAGAATTTTCGTCGGGCTTCTTTTCCTCGGCCTTCTGCGCTTCCGCAGCTTTCTTTTCCTTATCGAGCAGAGCTTGTTTCTCTACGGCTAGCGTGGTGCGTTGGGCGATGTCGCGCTGCCGGTCGAAGTAGACCTGGCCATCAATCAGAGTTTTTTGCACGACGGCATAAACGCTGAGAGGGTCGTGATTGTAAATCGCCAGATCGGCGTCCTTGCCGACGTCAATCGAACCGGCGCGCGCGTCAATTCCCAGTTGAATGGCCGGATTCAGCGTGATGAGTTTGAGCGCGTCGTTTGCGGAAAGACCGCCGAACTTCATGCTCTTGGCAGCTTCCTGATTCAGCTGGCGGGCTTCCTGCGCGTCGTCAGAGTTAACCGAAGTAATTACGCCGCGTTCCGTCATTAGAGCGGCGTTGTAGGGGATGGCGTCGAACGCTTCCATTTTGTAGGCCCACCAATCCGAGAAGGTCGAACCGCCCGCGCCGGAGGCGGCGATCTCGTCGGCAATTTTGTAGCCTTCAAGAACGTGCTGGAAGGTGCGGACTTTGAAACCGAATTCGCTGGCGACGCGAATCAGCATGAGGATTTCATCGGCGCGATAGCAGTGGGCGTGGACGTAACGCTTGCCTTCCAGGACTTCGACGAGTGGATCGAGGCGGACATCGCGGCGCGGCGGGATGAGATTTTGCTCGCCGGCGGATTTGTGCTGGTTGTAATCGTCCCACTGTTTTTTGTATTCGCGGGCTTCGATGAAGGCCTGGCGGATTACTTCTTCGACGCCAAGCCGGGTGCCGGGATAACGCGGGGTGATGCCCGGCGGCGTGGGGAAATTCGAGTGCTTGGGATTTTCGCCGAGCGCGAACTTGATGCCGGGGAGCGCGCCTTGAAACGGCAGGTCGGCGGCGGGTTTGCCCCAGCGCAACTTGATGACGACGGTCTGGCCGCCGACGGGATTGGCGCTGCCGTGCAGAATGTTCGCGGTGGTGACGCCGCCGGCGAGGTCGCGATAGATGTTAATGTCATCGGGATTGAGCACGTCCGCGATATTGGCCATGGAAGAAACCGCGGGGCCGGCTTCGTTCACGCTGCCATCCACGGCGATGTGGGAGTGGCAATCAATGATGCCGGGCATCACGAACTCGCCGGTCGCGTCGATGATGGTGGCACCTTCGGGAGCTTTCAGGTCGGCTCCGACCGCGCCGATTTTTCCGTCGCGAATGAGGATGGAGCCGTGTTCGATATTGCCGTGTGTGACGGTGAGGACCGTGGCGTTTTGAATGAAGATGGTGGTGGGATTTTGCGCGCGGGTGGCTGGCGGCGCGACGGCCGTTACGATCAGTGCAGCGAAAAAGATTGCGCGCTTCATCGGCCCGCTCCTTCCACTTGCCGCGATTGCTTTAAGCGCGTGCCGTCGTCATCGTCCGCTGATTTTTTCTCGCCGGGTTTTTCCGGTGGGGTTTCTTCGTGGATTACGAACCAACGGCCGTCGACGAACACGTGCTTTACTTTTGACTTTTCGTTGAAGATGTCGCCATCGGTGACGACCAGATTTGCGATTTTTCCTCGCGCGATGCTGCCCAGGCGATCGCTTAGGCCCAATATCTCGGCGGAGTCGAGAGTCAAGGCGCGCAGAGCGGCGTCCGGCGCGAGACCGGCGTCGGAGGCTTTCTTCAGACTTTTGAAAATGTCCTTGGTTGTGGCGATTCCGTCAGAATAGAACGCCGCGGGAGTTCCCGGTGCCTGATCGCGAAAGCGGAGTTCGCGCAGAGTTTGCTCGGCTTCGGGATCGCCGTCTTTCGAGCGCTCCGGCCATTTGAGACTGACGAGCACCGGAATTTTGCTCGCGGCGAGGGCGGCGGCGACTTCGTAGCCCTGCTGGCCTCCGTAGAGGACCGCGCGGACTTTCCATTCATCGGCGAGGCGCAGTGCGCGGACGATTTGAATTGAGTTGTTCGCGGGGAGCAGCACAAGTTCGTTGTTTTGCAGCGCGCGGCTGAGAACGTATTCGGTGCGGTCGTAGGGGAGCCGCTCGGTCTTCGTGGGATTCGCTTGGTAAATTGGCTCCGCTTGCGTGTACCAGGCGGTGTCGTCGAGAACCTGGCGGACGTAGGCAATGGTGCCCATCAGCGAATCGGGAAAACCAAAAAATCCGCCGACGGGCTTGAACGAAAGCGGCACGACGGCGCGATGACGCACGATGTAATCTCCGGTGCGCTCGCCGGCCAGATCAATCACGGTAGCCTGACCGGGAAAAATTCCGCCGTCCGGAACGCTGAGCGCAGTGGTGAAGCCTGCGCTGCGCCAGGATTCGATACGCTTGTCGTCCGTCTTGAGTTCGTCGGCGGCGACGCGCCAGGGTGTGGTGGCTGGCCGATCTTCCGGGCCGGATGCGCTCGGACCAGTGCCGCGTTTCTTGGCCTCGTCATCCTGCGCGAGGCCGAGATTGGTTCCGGCGTCAATCAGGCCGGGGTACACCGTGAGGCCTTTACCATCAATCACCCAAGCTTCGGGCGGAATCGCGACGTCGGTACCGACGGATTGGATCAGGCCCTTGGCGATGACGACCGTGCCGTTCTCGATGACCGGGCCGGAGACCGGAACGATGCGCGCGTTCTTTACCGCGAAATAACGCGGCTCGCCGCCTTCGCCGCGCGCTGTGTACGCACGGCCGATCAGCACGGCAGCGCACACGGCCAACAGGACCAGCAGATTCGGACGGCGACGCGCGTGAGGCTTCATTTCACACCCCTCAGATCTTTGTGAAACGCATGGAGCTGCGGGCCGGCGATGGCGGCGCGCGGGTGAATTAAAAGCGACTGATGCTAGCGGCAGTGCGGCGCGAACGCAAGTCGTTTGCTGCGCCGCCAGAATGGCACCGTCAGAAACCGCACCAACCGCAACGGCTGCCCGGTTCGATAAAACCGAACCGGCCGCTACAGATTCAACGGCAAACGCAACGTCGATGGCGCCCAGCTAAAGCGGGCCGCTACAAAGGCAAAATCTTGATTTTGCGTACTGCCGAGACATGAATCGCACACACCCGCTAGGCATTCAGACGCACGACCGGCCAATGGGTTACCGGGAAATTCGTGGGCTACGGAGGGATTCCCCGGCGGGACCGCCGCTTGCCTGCTGCGGCGGTCTGCCGGAGAAAAAATGGACTGCATGCAGCTCGTGCGCCAGCTAGAACTGGCGAATGAGCATTCCGGACGCTACGCGGTCGGTGTCGACATCGAGCAGCAGTTCGGTATTGCTGTCAATCTGGTAGTACACCAGATTGAATTTGGCTGAGACGCCGTTGGACGAAACGTTGACCTGCGCGGTGCCGCGGCCGTTGGCGGCGACGGCATTCAGCATGCTGGTGGAATTCACGGGCAAGCCTGGGATGGGTCCGCCGTTGTTGATATCCAGCGTCCCAGTCAGCGTCGTGCTGTTGTTGACGAGGCCGAGTTGTCCGGTGATGTCCTGCTCGAATGCGGGCTGAGATTTCGACGAGCCCACTCCCGACAGATTTAGGGCGAAGCTTCCTTGCACAGTGCTGACACCTCCGCGCTGGTAAGCGGTGCCGCTGGCGCCGTCCACGTTGTTGTTGGTGTCAATCTCGACCAACTCGGCGCCCGTCGTGGATGCCGTAACAAAAGTGTAGGCCGCAAACAAAGTGGTGCCTTTGCTGGTGGTAAGCGAAAGAGTGTAGCGAGCCGGAACGTTCGCTTCGGTCAACACATTGGCATAATTACCGCTGGTGATCGCACTATTGGTCTGGGAACCGGCGCCGCCGCTGTTATTGATGTCGAGCGTACCGCCGCTGCCTACCGCAGCGCCACTGATCGAAAACACCGCGCCGCCGGCGTAGGGAGCGTTGTTGGCGGCGCCGCCGAAGGTGCAAACGACCCCGCCGGTGAGCGGAGTGGTGGCGATGGGAGAACTAAAGGCTTCGCCGAAGAGAATGAAGGGCTGCGGCGCCGGATCGATCTCGATGAGTTTCAAGTGAGTTTGATCGATCATGTAATAGGAGAAATTGATGGTGCCCAAGTCCGTGGAGTTCATGGTGATGGTGCCGCGTCCGAAAGAGTCTTGATTGGTGTAGAGGCCGCTGAGTGTGATGTCGTTGGTGACTACGGTTAATGTGTTGCTGCCGCTAGGCACGTAGGTGAAGTCTTGCGCGTTCACGGGCGCATTAGGATTATTGACGGCAATGGAATTGTTGCTGGCGAGGAAAGTTCCCGCCACCGTCACCGGGAACAGATTGCTATCCAAGCCAGAATATTGAAATGCGAACCTGCCATTGAGCGGCGTAGCAAATGAGGTGGGATTCTGCGCGTCCAGAGTGCCGCTGCCGGTGTCGGACGTGTCAAAATCAATTAGTAAGGCGTGCTGATTGGTGGCCAGAGTGGCTTGCAACGTGTAAGACGCGGCGACTGAATTCCCATTCGAGGAAAGCGTCAACAGAATGGTCGTGCGGCCATCGAGAGGACCCACTTGAAAGGAGCCTCCCGATACTGGAACGACAAAGGCGGTTCCGCTGACGCCGCTGTTGAGGTCCACCTCGCCACCCGTAATCATTCCGGAGGAAGAGCCGGCCGACCCACTCGTCACGATACTTCCGGCAACATCGACCGGGTTCCCTACGTTGAAATCCACTCCATCGAAGGCGAGAGCGTATTGGCCTGTGCCCGAGGTCGTGGTGGTGAGCGACGCAGAGGAATACAGAACTGTGGCCGTGGCGGTGGCGGAATTGGCACCCGCGGCTGCGCTGATCGTCACTGTGCCGCCGGTGGGAGGCGAAAGTGGCGCGGTGTAATTGCCGTTTCCGTCAATCACGCCGTGGCATTGAGTCACCGAGCCAACTCCTGGCGCGACGCAATCGCCGGATGCAATACCGTTAACGCTCCAAATGACCCCGGCGCCAGGCGTGGCCGTGAAGGATTCTAGGCCGCCGGCTGGAATTGTGAGCGCGGCGGGATTCAGTACCAAAGCTTGCGTGGCTGAGACGGTTACGGTGGCAGTGCCGGTGTCCGAACCGGAGGTGGCCGTGATCGTCACACTGCCCGCAGCAGTTGGCGCGGTGAACGCTCCCGTGCCGGTAATGGTGCCGGCGCTGGCGGTCCAGGTCACGGGAGTGCTCGCGCCATTCAGAAACGCAGCGAATTGAGCCGTCTGGCCGACCGGCACAGTGGAGGAGCCGGGAAGGACCACGATATCATTTACCGTGGGATGACTGCCGCCCCCGCCACTGCTGCACGCAGACAAAGTCATCATTCCCAAGAACGCAATTGCCGGAAGCGCAAAAAAATGAATCCTCTTTCGCATCAGAAGTCTCCCCTTGGCCTCATTCCGTGATGAACAGCAAGGCTCCGGATTCGGAGCCGGTCTATAATCGCGAACAAACACACTTGCAGAGAGCGCGGAAATATCGCCCGCCGCGACTGCGTGTCGCTCAAAAAAATTCAAACCACTGGTTCCGAGTATTCTCCGCCGCCACGACGAGCCCGAGCCATCGGCCAGCAGCACGCGGAGTACGAACATTCCGTTTCACGAAAACGATGGGAAAAGTTCCATACGTTTGTGCGCCACCCTGGTTCACCAAAGTACGCGAAATTCACACACTTAGATACGATTTCGCGCAAATAGGTTTCTCCGTTGATTAACAACACGGCGACCGCGCGAAAGTTGCGCGGCGGGCGCGGTGCGGGTCTGATTTTGCGAAAAATTAATTGCGCAGCGGTTTTCCGGTCTTCAGAGTATGCGCGATGCGCTCCTGCGTCTTGCGTTGGCCGCAGAGGCTGACGAAGGCTTCGCGCTCGAGGTCCAGGACGTATTGCTCAGGCACGAGCTGAGGCGCGGTGATCGCGCCACCCGCAAGGATGTTCGCGAGCTTGCGGCCCACGACGCCGTCATATTCCGACGCATAGCCGCCGCGAATCATCATGTGAATGGCCATCTTCGCGCCGGTGAGGAATTCTTCTCCCAGGACGCGGATTTGTTCGGGCGCGGGCGGATGGTATCCGGCGCGAAGCAGGGCTAGCGCGGTTTCCTTCGCGCCGGCAATCTGGCGGTCGCGATTCATGGCGATCAGATCGGATGGGCGCAGATAACCGAGGGAGCGCGCGTCTTCGGCGCTGGTGGATACTTTGGCCATGGCGATATTTTCGAAGACGGGCTTGAGCGCGTGGAAAAGGTCGAGATCCTCGCCACCCGCGGAGTGCTCGTTCGCGCGGATGAGCATTTCTTTCGTGCCGCCCCCGCCGGGAATCAGGCCGACTCCTGTTTCCACGAGGCCCAGGTACGCTTCCGCGGCGGCGTGAATACGCGCGGCGTGCAACGGGACCTCGCAGCCGCCGCCGAGAGCCATGCCCTGCGGCGCGGCGACGATGGGTCGCGGCGCGTACTTGATGGCCATGTTCACGCGCTGGAATTGGCGCACGGCCATGTGAATGTCGTCCCATTCGCCTTCTTGCGCGCTGATCAGCACCAGCATCAAGTTCGCGCCTACGGAAAAGTTGCTGGCTTGATTGCCGATGACCATTGCGTCGAAGTCTTGGCTGAGGCGGGCGATGCCGGCATGAATCATCGCGACCAGATCGCCGCCGATGGAATTCATCTTGGAGTGAAATTCGCAGCAGAGCACGCCGTCGCCGAGGTCAAGCAGGCTCGCGCCGGCATTTTTCTGGACGACGCCGCTGCGATCTTGCAGGGATTTCAGGATGATGATTCCTGCAGGCTCGGGGACTGGCTGCAGAGATTGCGCGGCAACGTCGAAATAGCGCGTGGTTCCCTTCTCGGATTGGTAGAAAGATTTCGTGGGCGAATCGAGAACTTTGCGCACGAGCGGCGGCAACTCTTGTCCATCGCGTTCCAGAGCTTTGGCCATGCGCTCGACGCCGACTGCGTCCCACACTTCGAAAGGGCCAAGCTCCCATGCGAAA
>Ga0206903_10366_pt1 | contig 10775 bp, 7 predicted proteins | sample Alteio_BWOrgHeat_45_FD_152959 | JGI IMG/M metagenome (GOLD analysis project Ga0206903, IMG submission 152959) | Enriched cells from forest soil in Barre Woods Harvard Forest LTER site, Petersham, Massachusetts, United States -... | ecosystem: Environmental > Terrestrial > Soil > Temperate forest >... | reverse complement strand
AATATTTACGGGCAGTCGATGAAGAAAGAATGATTTTGTCCGGTCCCTGTAGCGCAGTTTGCGAATTGCCTTCCAGAAACCGGATCTGAAACATGTCAACGGCGGCCGGGTCGGCATAGTAACCCTTATTTTCTGAAAATTTAATATCCCGTTTTTCATTGGAAAGTAAAAGATTGTCATCGATCAGGCGACAAAACTTCTGAACCTCCGGAAAATCCTTTAACATCGCTGGTCCGATAGCCGGATAAGAAGTGGCGGATTTAAATGCCAGCACGCCTTTTTGATAGCTATCCAGCCGGAGACGCACGATCTGTCCGGAACCCTTTTCGAATTTATCAAAGCTCCTTTCATAGGATACATAATGGAAGATCAACAGGCAACAGCTCATCCCGATAGTGAGCCCCGCAATATTAAGTATGGAATACCCTTTCCGTTTGACGATATTCCGAAATGCAATCCGGAGATAACTACTAAGCATATCAGGATTTTGATAAAAAATGTTAGTACTCAATCCTTTCGTGCTCAATGGATATGCCAAGGTTTAACCACTTAATTCACAGTGGTCTGGAATAAGATTTTTAATTAAACTGTTCGATAACGTACAGGAGCCTGTCCGGATTAGGTTTCCATAATTTCCTTTATCAGAAAGTTGCCCTGAAGCCCAGGTAAAAACTACGCCCAACAGCCGGGATAATACCGGGGCCGGGGTACTCATCCGTTCTTCGGGTAAAATAGGACTCATCGAGTAAATTATTGATCCCGCCATTGATAGAATAATTTTTGATTTTACAGGTTGCACTGAAATCAATTACCGAATAGGCCGGGATGTACCCTGCTATCGGGTTCGTACTTGTTTTAGAATTCGTGGCATCGCCATATGCATCACTTACGTAGCTATATTGAAGGGTGGAAGAGAATGCCCAGACCGAATAAATCAATCCAGCGCGCTCAATAACCTGCGCAGCCGCTTCAACCCGGTTGCCTTTGAATTCCCCGCTGGTATATTTTGCATCGGTATATCCCAGTGAATTAAAAATGCTCAAACCGGATTTAGACGACGGGTTTTTGAATTTCAGAAAATTGAACTCAATATATGCTTCCACACCTTTATGCACACTGTTTGCTGCATTTGTCCGGTATGCGTATTCAACGCCGGAAGAATCGGTTCTGAGTACTTCGGCAATCCGGTCCTTATAAGCGAGATAAAATATACTGATGTCAAAATTCAGGTAATTTTTTACGGTACCGCGGTAACCCAGGTCTGAATTATAACCATAAGAATCTTTCAGGTTTGGATCTATTTTTGCCGTTACTCCAAATGGTTCAAGCATGCTGTAGTCTATCGGATGATACACCTGAGTGATATTTCCATACAGACTTGCATTGGGGGATGTTTTAAATTCCAGTCCCAGGCCTAAAAGAGGAAATGTTCTCGACCTGCTTTCATCCGGAATCTGTTTATCGCCATCGGTGGTTTTATATCCGGTAGCTGTTGTTTTCAGGTATTCAAACCGCAGGCCCGGTGTCAAAGAAAATGACTTTCCGAATCGAAATATATTTTCTGCGAACGGTGCAATATTGGTCGTGGTAAAATTCAGATTATATTCCCAGTCGCCGGTGATGGAAAGATCAAAATCGCTACCAGTTGAACCCTCACCACCGCCCTGTCGTAAAAAAGACGCATATGACAAACGAAAACCGGTAGCAAGCGTTGATTGTATCCTTCCAATTTTGTAATTGGTCATTAACCGGACTTCAGTTGCTATACTGTTCATATATTCATGTTCGACTTCCCGGGGTGCGTATTGATTTGTCAATGGATCAATATCATCGGCCGCTTCCGGACCACCGTCTTCATTCCTCCAAACCAAAGACCGGCTTGAAAAAATATATGTTGTTTTGATATTCAGTGATGTTTTATCAGTTGGATTCAGATTTAGATATCCCGTTAATATATTCCAGGGGCTTTTAAGCCAGTTTCTGGTTCGGGTGGACGTTTTTGGATTTGCATTGAACAGACTGTCTGTTAATCCGCCGGGCATCTGGATTCTGTTTCTGAGTATTGAGTACTCGATACCGTAATTTATTTTATCGGAAGCTTATATTGAATTTTTGCATAACCTGAGAACTGAGTCTGTTGGCTGTTCGGACGATAGCCCTGCATGAACCGATACTGAAAAAAACCATAATAACTGAATTTCCGGTAGTTACCTCCTACCGAATTAAATGAATTGAATAGCCCATAACTACCCAGCGTTTGCGCAGTAGTGAATTGAAAAGGTTTGTTTACAGGTGCATCTTCGGTTACATAATTAACCATACCTCCAAACTGCGCACCGAACTGAAGTGAAGCCGCACCCCGAACCAATTCAATTCGTCTTACTCCTTCCATGGGTGGAATATAATATGCTTCGTTATAACCATATATATCTGCACTGATGTTATATCCGTTCTGACGGGTGTTCATTTCGATACTCTGAATGGGATTCAGACCGCGCGTGGCGATTCCATTGGCCGTAAAACCACTGCTTTCCGTTTCCACGATATTTAATCCGGGAATCCGGCCCAGAATCTGCCTGGAATTGTTGATGGCTTTGTTTGCATCCAGGCTGTCTACAATAATGACTTCAGTTTTTTTACCTGCGTAAATAATACTCCCTTTTACATCCAGCATGTGACCGACTCCGTTCACCGTTCTGTAACCAGTAACATTTACGGGGATCAGTGATTTAGAAGAATCCTTTTCCTGCGATTTGGCATTCAAACCAAAACTCATTATCAAACAGACTATTATTATCCTCCGGCCCCGCATTTTTGTTAGTTTCAGCCAAAAGTGATGTTTAAACGCTGATTAGCTGTTTCAGAATCGGGAATTTTATTTCGCGATCGGGAAAATAAACATCCTTTTTCACGACAGTGTGTATAAAATTGTGCCAAACAGGTGCAAAAATGCAGCCCTAACATTTTGGGAACGCCTGATCGGGATTTGTACCTTGACGATGTAATTGAGATATGGACCTCTTTAAACGGACGAAAATATCTCAGGTGGGAAGTGAAATCCATTACAGGATAATAGCAACCCAGGCGAGCATCGGGTCAGTAAGTATAAGGTGAAAGCCGGAATACCGAAAAGGACTTGGTGCTTTTCCTTTTTGGCATTCCGGCTTCTGCCGTTTCAAACTGTAATATTTAATTACCGTTTTTTACAATCTTAAATGTTCTCAATTCTTTTCCGTTGCTTATGCTCAGGATATAAACACCGGGCTGCAAGTCGCTGATGGGAATATCCAGGCCACTGGCCGTTGTGTTCACTGTTTCTGTCTTTATCAGTTTACTGCCCGTACTTAAAATTTGTATGTTCAACCTACCCGTCATACTACCAAAGTCTATGTGAATTTTATTACTCGCGGGATTCGGAAATACCCGTGTATCGCTATTTACTTCTTTTACGGCTACCGTAGCGGAGGTATCAACTGTTGCTGCTTCTTCTTCATCACCCGGACACTCGAGCGTAAAGAATACATTATCCTGCAGCGTAGTCAGTTTTGTATTTCGTTTGATTATGTCTGAAAGCCTGGTTTTTGAAATCTGGTTGCGTACCAGGGAAGGCAAAAAAGGATCATTCAGATAAAAATAATAATCGCCATCCCTTAAATGTTCAAACTGGGCTTTCAGTATGTGTTGCATAGTGTAGCCGACTGAAGTACCCGGAAGATGATCTTCTGATAAAATACCGATCCAGACATCAATATTATTTACGTCGCCATATAATTTTTTCAAAGATGCCGCCTGAACCGAGTCGGTTGTTATCTGGGAAAAATCGGTCACTTCTTTTCCCGTATAAAATTTACGAACAGTATTGTAATCCGGCAAACCGTGATCGCGACCGCGCTGAATATTGAGGCTGGCAAGATCAATTCCAAACCGGGTGGCGTCGTTCGGATTCACAAACAGAAAATTTCGAAGTACGCTGTTAATCCGGGTGTCTGTTTCATATTGCGTATGTGAAGCAAATCCCTTTAAGAAAGGCTCCAGCTTATATGTAATTACGGCAGATGGCGTCCAGAATACGTCCACCAGGTCGAGTTCTCCGGGCTCTACTTCCTGGCATTGATCATTACGAAGAAAAATATCGTCGGCAACCATCGTATGGCCAATGCGGTAGCCCGCTGTTGCAAACGTATTCGTGATATCCGGCCGGACGTTGGGACGGTATCCCGTATAGCTGTCGAGTGGAATTCCGATAGCCGGAAGGAATTCCTGGTAGGTAATCGCCTGGATAAGTGCCCCGACTTCTTTACGTGCCATTTGATAAATCAGTTCGTCGTTCCGGAATCCCTGCGCCACCAGGCGATCACAGATCCGGTTATGTTCACGAACGAAGATGGTATGTAGTCCAGTAATGCCCGGGTGTTCTGCCGCCCGGATATCCCCCGCTACAAATGTTTTCACTGTCTTTAAGGAATCGTTCGCCATATCCGGTGCATTAGGATCGATGGGAGCCGCATATTCCCCGGTAATAGTATTCCATGGTAAAAAATTTCCGGCAGATGTTTTCATTTTACCGTTGGTGAACGTACGCATCCATCGTGCCCTTACCGAGTCACATCCATAAACCATAGAAGCATCAATCCAGGAAGTATTCTGATTCATTTGCTGGCGGGGGGTTCGTATGCCGGTTCCCGGATATACTAAGCTGCGGTCAAATGGAATTTCTTCCGTGAATATCACTTCGTCTGGCGGCAGTGGAATCGGCACGTATTCAGTGGTGCCTGTTGGCGTCAGGCTCATATCGTGATCAATGAATTGTCCCCACACATATACGTATGTGCTCAATTCACGGGCATTGAAATGGGTCACTGGTTCATCGCATAAGAGGTTGGATATCGCCCGGGGGCTGGGCCGGCTGCTCCCAGCCATAGCATTATTCGGATCCGATGCAGCATATTGAGCCGGCAACTCCCTGAACAGTTGAATATCCGAGGCGCCCCACTCCAGATTCTGCCGGCTGGATATATTATTTCCAGTTCCGTCATAACTTCTAAAAGGGAGTCGTATAAAGAATGGCAGGTGGCTCCGGTCGCGTTTTGGCGTCTGTTCCTTCTGATTCAGAAATAATTTCCCGGCCGCTTCCCTTTTTGTTTGTGCAGATAACTGCACTGCATATAAAATGAGCGCGGCAAAAGCAAAGCAGCAAATTTTGTATTTTTTAGGCATGATGGTAGGTTTTACAAGCGTGATGAAATAGCTGAAACCTGACGTCGCCTGAATGATTAACGATTAAAAGATGATTGTAGAATTTCTGTTCAAAATAAAATGCTTTTAATAATTGCAATAACTTCCCATCTCCATTCAGGAGTAATAAAATTCCAGCACATGTTTCAGATTTATTCCGCAGTCAGGAAATGGGGCGGGCGCCAATTGATCAGAAGTTCTGGTAAAAAGCCGGCATCTTTCTACAAAGTTTAGGCGTTCTCTTGTAAACTGCCTTATATAATTCAGGCAATTTGTTATATAATTCTGACCCGTAATGATCCGGCTTAGTTAATAAATATTGTTGTCTTTTCTGAATACCGAAGGTGTGATTCCCGTAACCCGTTTAAACTGGGCAGAGAGATGGGCCGTACTGCTGTATCCAAGTTTCCAGGCAATTTCAGAAAGTGAAAGATCATTAATTGATAAAAGCTTTTTTACGCGTTCAATTTTCTGAACAATTATGAATTGTTCAATGGTCATGCCATTTGTTTTAGAGAAGGACTTAGAAATTAAGGTGTAACTGGTGCAGAGATTCTTACTAATATATTCCGAATAATTAACGGATGGTAGTTCGAGGGAATAGTGAACCATTTCAATGATTAACTCCCTGACTTTTTCGGCCAGCATTACCCTTTTATGGGAACTGTCTTTCATGGATACTTACCAGCTCTCAAATATGTTGCCAACCATCTGAAATGTGGTTAACTGTATAATTTTTGAAGACCGGATTTGATATAATCCGGCAGGTTGGGCGAGTTTTTCAGATTTTTGAAATAACCTTTATCGCTGTCCACACAAAGCGGATCGAGTTTGATGGAAGGAATATCCCGATCCTCCGGCTTTATAATGGCTTCTTTCCTTTGTTTCATTTGGGTCAACTCATCCTGGGGTAATCGGGTTCTGATTTCTCCTCCTTCCTGACCGTCATGGTCAAGCACGAGTACAAAGGAGGGCTTTTCCTTTTCATTTTCAGATTTCGGTGTTACAGGAACAAAAAAACGGGTATTGTCGGGACCAGTGATCTCTTTAAGCAGAGGCATTTTCTTCGCAACTGATTTCAGATCTTTCAGGGCCTTTTTAAGTTTGGTGGTCGCATCAGACAACTGCAGTTTCCCTACAACAGGGTTTTCTTCTTTTTCTATCAGGTTCAGCACTTTTGTTGTATTTCCAATGTCAACGGTTTCTGTTTTGCCGGCAAATTTTTTCATGATGTTCGTTGACCCGCATCGGGGCACACCATTGATCACCACCAGGCTGAGATCTTTTTCTGAGGCATGAAGCAACAGTTCGAACGGATCTCCCGTTAACCCGTCTACGATTATTAAATCCGCCAGTTTACCGGTTTCGATCGTTCCAATTTTCTGGTCCCATTTAATAATTTTAGCCGCATTCCGCGTTGCCATGGAAATCAGTTCATAATTTGAAAAAATAGATCCATTCTGATCGCTATACAACCTGGCCGTTTTCAATTCACCCAGAAGGTTTTTACTGCCGGATGGCGCCCAGTCCGAGCCCAGGCCGATTGTTATACCGCTTGCCTTCGCCGATGCTATATCAGCCGTTGCCCCATAGAGCATGAGATTGCTCAACGGTGACCATACCATAGAGGCACCGAGTTGTTTCATCCGGTTAAAATCTTCTCTCTTCAACGCCACACAGTGTATGCCCGCCAGCGAGTCCGTAATTGCCCAGGAATCGCCACCGATATGCAATGATTCGAAATGATTCCGGGCCGATTCATCCGTCCCTTCACTCAGGTGAAGCAAAAGACAGCTTGCTTTTTTCAACTGGGAGAGAAAATGGGTGGCATCCTTTGAAGCAATATCGGGAATATGGGCATCCACTTTTCTGAGGTCGGGATTAGCCGGCGATTCCACGTTCCGGATAATGCCCTGGTAATATTTACGTATACCCGCATTGCTGAATAACATGATCCCCTGCGAAGTCGTTACACCGGCTACCAGGCACTTGCATTCCACATACCGGACGATGGCTTCCACATAGCCCGGCGTTTTTCCCAATATGCTCATTGGGCCACTGATCAGATTTTTATAAAGATCGATACCGGCCCACTGATCGCGGTTCGTAAACTTTTTCGGTACCGGCCATAGTGGAAGGCAATTATAACTCAGATGATTATGGAGTTCAATTAATCCGGGGAAAATAGTACCGCCTGTTTCAAAAACAGGCAGGTCTTTTAATTCCACGGGAATTGCATCCCCTGGTTTAATAACGGCGGTGATGCCGGAACCATTCACATAAATCGTGCAATTCTTTAAAACCTCCGATTCCGATTTCATGGTAACGACTCTCCCCTTCAACCCATAGCCCTGAATACCGTCCGGATCTTTTTTTGATTTTGCGTTTGCCATCATGTTGGATTTATTTTTTGGGTGCCTTCCATTTTAAGGTATGCCGGTCATCCGGAGACGGCCGCGATACACTGTTTGCTCCCCGGTGTGCACGAAACCACTGATCATCTCCGAACCAGTCGGGAAGGCCAAACGGCAAATCCCTTTTTGGTATCGGTGCGTAATCAGCCTCCGTAAAACTTTTACCATACAATGAAGGCATATTGTGCATGTCATCATCCGGTTTAATGATCTTTCTCAATTCTGTAACCACGCGATTCCAATCGTCCAACATTTCCTTTTTGGCCGCGGCTGTTGGCGTATGATAACTGGGATGGAATGTATTTTCAATCCGGAGGCCCGTTTTACCCGGCCAGAGATCAACGGCTTTCTGGGCAACTGCACCGAATGCGATAACTGCTTTTACCGAAGGTGTTTTGAGCATGTCAAAGAGTTTATTTCTCCAGGCAAGCAGTTCCGGACGGCTGAGCGCTGCAATACCGTATGATAATTTACTGGGAAAAAGTGCGTAGGCAAATCCGTTTACACAGATGTAGGATTTACTGATTCCCATTTTCCTGAGAAATCCCTGTGCACGCTGGCCGGCATTTCCGACCAGCGTTCTGCAGGCAATTCGTTCGGTAGGTCCGGGATCAGAAGCCACACAAATTATTTTCGCGGTCCCATCCAGTCTGCCACGATAAAATACCGTTCCCCAGTCAAACCAGAAATTTTCCTTTATGGGTGTATAATCCGGGAGCGCATTAAAGTGTGCCAAAAAATTTGCAGGGGGGCCACTATCATACTCATCCATAAAATATATTTTAAATGATTACGCTATTCCTTTGCTTCGTTCCAGTCCCTGGAAACAAATTTTAAATTGCTGAGTTTTTCGATCATCGAGTATTGATGCGATTTATCCGCTTTTAATAAATGGACCGCTGTTTCCGGATATAACTTTTCGTTCCCTGTCAGCGATACGATTTCGTGTTCATAGTCACATTTGCCGATTTGCATAGAAGGACAAAGGGTGCAGCTACCCGGAGGCCGCATTAAATGCCCGGTATGGGAATTCAGCCGGATATTTTTTGATTTCGCCTCCTCTTCCAGCTGATCGATGATTTTAGCTTTGGACGCTTTGAACTTTACAGGGTCTCCTGTAATATGCGGTGCAAAGATGATTCTTGCCGTCGCCACTTCGCCTCCGGGCAATGCGCCGAGCCGCAGCACAATTTTTCGGTTTAACAGGGATTCAATGGATTCATTCACCGCCGGATGACCTTCTGTAAACGCCTCCTTAAATGTACTGATGAATGCATTTGCAGTTGTCTGGCTAAATATCAATATTATTTTTGGCAGAGTTTGTATAAGCTGTCGTACAAAATATTTTCTTTTAAAAAAACACTCCTGTACTATTCCATCCTTTTCTTTCACAGTCATCGGTGGCATATCCGGTACGGCCGGATCTTTTTGTGTAATCCACTTGGCAGATGCACAGGCGACCATATTACCATAGCTGATGTCCTCGCCTACTGATAACTGATGCTGTTTCCAATTCATCCGGTCAGCCAATGAGTCAAGCAGGTTCTGATAGGCCAGGTACATTTCCTGATTCTGTAATTCCGTCGGAATTTGTCTGATCCCTTTCGAATTCGCTGGTACTTTCAAATCTTTATTGGAAAAAGGAGTATCTTCTTTTCCACCTCCGTACTCAACATATTTTTTTTCAGGTAAGGCCAATTTAGCTGTGTTCCGATACCGGAAATAATGGGCATATTGTTGAAAATCGTCAAAAAGGGGATAGATGGAATTCCTTTTGGCCTCCCAAAAACCTGCCAGGTTTGGATTTATTCCGAGACAAAGTATGGGTGCTTTCCGGCAGCCCGACAAAACCTCCGGCAGCAGATATGATTTTCCCTTGTATTCACTCGGTTGTTGTATTTCCCGGTTAACAGGGGCACCATCTTTAATATAATCATAACTGTTATACGTACCCCACTGTCTGAAATAACTACATGGATGCGGCTCATTTACGGGATCCTGGGAGCAACGCAGTGCATTGCAGGGCATTACTTCATAGATCAGCTCCACTTCGACCGGAATATGCGAATCCATATTATTATTTTAAAGAAGTAACAATAGCCCAACAGGCAATGGCGCTGTTGATAGTGGTCCAGTACCCGTATTTTTCGTAAATCCTTCCGGCTATATCCGCTTTCTCTTTCAGCGTGCTTCCTTTATCAATCTGGGGATCACTGGCATTCCGAATGCCGATCCATGCCGGTGCCGAGGGTCCGATTTCCTGGCAGGCAAGACCCAGCGTGGCATCGCCCATTTCAACGGCGGCACCTAAACCTGCCAGTTTATAGTCATTCGTATCATCGTCAAATGCAAAAAAATCAGTGGTTACAATGTCGATCGGTTTAATACCGGTCATCGCCTTCGTGACGATCTGGGCTTTTCTTTTTGCTTTCGGCAATTTATCCGTTGTAAATCCCATTAATTTTGAATTCACTGCTTTTACCTGTGATAAATTTATTTTACTGTTGCAGGTGAATACCGCTTCACGAAACGGGGAATTTTTAAAAACCCTGTTGCAGTCAAACCGAAATGTTTTTGTAACGACTACATCGCCTAGTTGAATTCCCTTTCCAATCCCGCCGGCCGTTCCCGTTGTAATAACTAATTTGGGCTGAACTTCTTTTATTAACTGGATCCATAAATCTTTAACCGGCATCTCCTTGCCATCCCGCGCCATATGCAGATCCGATTTAAAACAGATTACCTGCTTTTTCCCGATCTGGCTCATATACCAGAGACCCAGCCTGTTTGCCTGTAATGATGGGGCCATACCATGAACTTTCGGTTTAAAGTCGCTAAGCCAGTTATGAGTATATGGGAACCAGTCCGTTTTGCTCCTTTTACCCGGAGTCAGTGCATCGGACAATGCCAGCGCCTCGGCTACTGTCCAGGTCACTATCAGGACATCTGCTACAGGCAGGGCTGCACCGGCAGCCGGTTTTTTTTGATTCGGTTTAGGTTTTGGTATCCATTTTTTATTTACATCCTTCCAATTGATCGCGGGTGGAAGTGTTGGAATCAGGAAGAGAGGTTGCGGACTCGAACTTTCTAAGGAGGTGGTCGGATCCAGCGGATCAAACTTCAGGA
>Ga0206903_10364_pt1 | contig 10823 bp, 8 predicted proteins | sample Alteio_BWOrgHeat_45_FD_152959 | JGI IMG/M metagenome (GOLD analysis project Ga0206903, IMG submission 152959) | Enriched cells from forest soil in Barre Woods Harvard Forest LTER site, Petersham, Massachusetts, United States -... | ecosystem: Environmental > Terrestrial > Soil > Temperate forest >... | reverse complement strand
CAAATTTTGCGAGCTCGAAACCTGCCGCCAACGCACCCTTTACAAACTTCTCAATACCAGGAATGAAATCGCTCTCCAGGTAATTCAGCGCGTAGATCACCGCGTTGCCTACACGGTCCCACAGCCCGCCGAGTATTTCAAGCGCCTGATTGCCACGGGCAATCGCCCAATCGATCACTTCGGTGACCGCCGCACCTACCTCCTCGCAGAGCTGGACCATGCGTTCGAGCATCTGCTCGGTCTGCGCCGCTGCCCAGTCGAGAACCTCAACCACACTCTTCTTCACAAAGCGGATTGCCAGGACTGCTTCGCGCCACAAGGCTGATGCCAGCGCCTCACCACGGGCGAGCAACCAACCGAGGATGTCCCCCACTGGTCCGAGCGCCTGCAATACGGCGTTAACGATCTTGCGGAAGATGAAATAGCTGGATTTTGCGACCGACTCCAGAATGTCCACGACCTTGGCGCCGACCTGTAGTGCTGCGTCGATTAAGCGTGCAGCTGTACGATAGGTAAATTCGATCATCTGGCGTGTGAATTCGATGATGGTTTTACCAAGCGCGAAGGCGGCTTTGACCACCTCTTTCAGCAGGTTCATGGCGAGGTTCAGAGTCTCTTTCAGCAGATCCAGCAGTGTGTGTCCCAACTGGAGGAAAGCGTTCACGACCGATTTGATGGCATTGAGCGCATGTGTCGCCAGCGTAGTGATGACATCCACAAACAGGCGCCCGGCTTCCAGAAGTCCATCGAGCACTTTGCGTATTATGTCTGCGGCCGCATTCACCATATACTTTGTGAAGTCCAGCAGCGCCTGACCAGCACGCGCTGCCGCGCGAGCAATTTCCTTTACCAGGTCGAGCCCCGCATTGATGACATCGTTGAAGACTGAGGCCAGAGTACGGCCGAGCGAGAGCAGCGAATTTACCACTGCGTCAAAGAGGTCTCCTGCTCGGGTGATTAGAGATGTAAAAATGTCCGCTACAGTCTTTCCGAGGTCAATGAGTGCGTGGACCATGTCACTCACCAGAGTGAGGCTAAACGCAAACGCCTGTTGGAGCAGGTTCCCGATTGTCTTACCGATGGCAAGCAGCGCTTCGGCGCCACGCTTTATGATGTCGAACGTCTTGTTCGCCAGATATCCCAGGAGTTCAGTTAATGTGTGCCCCAGGTTGTCGATTGCCTTGAGCACCGTGACGAGTCCGTCCATGGCGAGATTGAAGGCGGAATCAAGCACAGTGAACAGTCCCTTGCCAATCGCGTCGAGCCCCGCGACGATTTTTCTTACGAGTTCATAACCAGTCTCCAATGCAGCGTTGAGGAGTTGGAGAATGGTCTGGCTCGCCGTATTAATCAGCGCAAAGACCAGGTTGGCAATGTCATTGGCGGCCCAGTTGACCATGTCCGCGATGGCCTGTCCCAATGATCCGGCGGCTTGTTTGACCGCGTCCACCACGGAATTTATAGCGTTTGCGATGTCATCGGCGACGTCTTCGAAGAAATCCACCACGGCTGCATCAGTATCATGACGGGGCGCAGGCTTGCCCTTTTCCATTCGTCTCATCTCCGCGCCGGCATCGCGCAGCCAATGCAAAACACTGCGTAACCCGTCATGATCTATCTTGCCGTTCTCATGCAGCACAAGCTCAGACATCAGTACCCGGCCCTGCCCTCGGGGCAATTGTCCGACAGCATGGACAACACCGCGTGCCTGCCCCGCCCGGCGATAGCCCGAGATCAGCGTCCGCCTTTCTTCAGCGCTCATCTCCGCTGCTTCCTGGAACAGCTCGCGATGATTGAGAGGATTTTTTATGGATCGCGCATAGGATTCGGCGAGCATGCGGGCGTGCGCGGGGGAACCCGCGAACTGCTGACGGAATGTCGACGCGAGTTCGACTGCTGGGCTTTGCGTCTTACGAATGACCGCGTCGATTGCATGCGGGTTCTTCATCGACACGGTCGCCAGCCGGCTCGATAAACGGTTCAATCCGGCGTTATGCGCATCCTTAAATCCGATGATGTTCGTCTTGCCTGCTTTGCGGGCAGCATAGCCTTTGGGGGTCGCCTTACGCTTGGCTGCTGAAGGTGAGCTGACCGTTTTTGGATGGGACAACTTTGCACTTTGAGCTTTGCGAGGTGCCTTTACTTTAGTCGCCATGCGACCCTCCCCTATATCCCTCTTGCATGCTGTGGGATTCGGAATCTAAAACTTCTTGAATTACTTCTTCACAGCTAAGCGATCTCCATCTACCGAAACCAATCTCAGGACACGAGATCGTTGATGGTGTCGCGGACCCTGGTCGAGGACCAGATTGTTGTCCGCGTCCAGCCGCCATGTTCCTTCGGTGTGTTCGCTGCGATCACTGGGCCCAGGGCCGCTCTCAGTCAGACTGCCGTCCGGTCTGAGGTCCAGCGAAGTACGTCCGCGGGATGGGGGAAATTTGTAACTCACCGGTCGAAACACCATTTCCGTATCGCTGTCTTCCTCATGGGAATGTACCCAGCGCTGTGCGAGCATGGCCTTTTCAACCTTGTTACTCATCGAACTTCGACTGCTTTCATCTTCCGACGCCACTCCTTGGGCCTGCCAGGGCGGCGTTCATTCGCGCAACCTGCTGGGCGGTGAACATTAACATTGCGTCGTCGTCGACATAATCCATGTAATTCATGAACATGTCTCCGTTCGGACCGTTGCTGCAACTTATGTGAGGAAATTTCGGTTTTCCATAGTTGGGAAGTCGCGCGTTCGGCGTGTCGTTTATAAAATCAGTGCCTTCACAATGTTGGGTGTCCCCCCAGATGTGGTGCAGGTTGAGCCAGTGACCGACCTCATGGGTAGCTGTCCTTCCCAGGTTGAAAGGCGCAGTCGCTGTCCCCTTTGTTCCAAACGCTGTATTAAGAATCACCACACCGTCGGTCTTCGCAGGTCCGCCCGGGAATTGGGCATATCCCAAAAGTCCTCCTCCCAAAGAACAGACCCAAAGGTTCAAATATTCCTTGCTCGGCCAGGGATCTGCGCCACCCTTGGCTGCCGACTTCACCCCGTCATCGTCAGTGAATGATGTCTTCGCGGTTTTAGTGCGCGTAATCCCTTTTGTCGCCTTGCCATCAGGGCCTTTCGTTGCCAGGGCAAACTGGATCCGGGCATCCGTTACAAGACCTCCCCATACCGAGGGCGTCTTTTTTCGATCAGGATTCTTCGCGCTGTAATCTGTGTTAAGCCGCTTTATCTGGCTTCGAATCTGGGCATCCGAGATATTTTCCGACGCGCTGTTGTAGATAACATGTACGACCACTGAAATGATGGTCGGAGCTGCTGCTCGATGAGTCAGCCCTGCGAGCATCCGCCGGGAGGTCAGCCGCTCAAGGTCGACCAGTCTCCTTCCAAAGGCGGGATCTTGCTCAAGCAGTCTGGAATGAACCGCCATCGTCCCGCATTTGCGCCGCGCGGGAAGCGGTGCTGCTGTTTTATATTTGTGTGGCTTTTCCTTTTTTTGCTTCATACGATGTTATGGACACTCCGAGCAATCTCGTCCCATTGGTGCCCCCCCCTCAGACTTAAGGACATTCTCGGTCTCGCCACCAATGGACGAGATTGCGATGGCGTCAAGTGCAATCCACCTTCCATTGCTGGATATCAAAAAACAAAGGCAATTTTTGTCTCCGGCCCTTATGAGGTGCCTCATATCGGCCAGAACTGGATTAAATCGGGCAAGAAACGAAGGGCCGATGGTTCCAGCCCGACGAGCAGGCTCGGTTATTTGCCGCTCAGTCTTTGGAGTCCTGAAAGTCTGGTGGTTTTTGGATTCCGTGTTTCTCGATCCTGTATATAAGGGTCTTGCGGCTGATATCGAGATAACGGGCCGCGTGGGTCTGATTCCAATCGCACTTGTGAAGGGCCTTCAGGAGGAGCTCTTTTTCGATTGCTTCCAGACTGATGCCTTGCGGAGGCAACTCTATCTCGAGGGCATCGATACCGGCTTTCTCCTGCCGCAGGAATGGAGGTAAATCATCGACAGTAATATCGCTTCCTCGCGCCAGAACAACAATGCGTTCTACAACATTCTCCAGTTCGCGCACGTTGCCAGGCCAGCGATACCGACTGAAATAGGGCAACAGAGCAGGTGACATGACCAGATCCGGTCGCTCGTTCTTCTTTTGGCTTTTGCGGAAAAAATTTTGTATCAGATCTGGAATGTCTTCGGAGCGTTCGCGCAAGGGGGGCATCACTAGCGGAATTACGGCGAGGCGGTAGTATAAGTCTTCGCGAAAAGTACCGTCCTCGATCATCGCTTGCAGTTCCCGATGGGTCGCGGCAATAATTCGTACGTTCACTTTGGCCTTCACCTCGGAGCCGACCTTTTCGATTTCTCCTTCCTGAACAAGCCTGAGTAGCTTTACCTGAAGGTCAGGTGACATCTCGGCGATTTCATCGAGAAAGAGGGTTCCTCCGTCGGCTAGTTCGATTCTCCCCTTCTTGTCGGCGACGGCGCCGGTAAACGCGCCTCTCTTGTGGCCGAAGAGTTCAGATTCCAGCAACTCCTTTGGTATAGCTCCGCAGTTGATGGTGACCAGCGGATTGTCACGGCGAGAGCTGTTGAAGTGAATGGCTCGCGCCAGTAGTTCCTTGCCTGTGCCTGTTTCTCCACGAATGAGCACCGTTGAATTGCTGTGCGCGGCCCTCTCAGCCGTGTCCAGAACTTCCAGCAGGGCGTCAGAACGCCCGAGGATATTCTCAAAACCGTACTTCTTGTTGAGGCTGAGGCGCAGGGTGCGCACCTGCTCCACCAGGTGGAGGTGCTCCAGTGCGCGGCGCACAACTACAGACATCTCATCCTGGTGAACGGGCTTCGTAAGATAGTCGTAGGCGCCCGCCTTCATCGCCTCCACCGCCGTGTCCACCGTCCCAAAAGCGGTGAGCATAATGATGATCGTGTTCGGATATTGCAACCGAGCATGTTTGAGCAGCTCAAGTCCAGACATACCTGGCATCTTCAGATCCGTAATCACCAAGTCAAATTGTCGAAGCTGAAGTACCGACAATGTTTGTTGGGCAGAGGCTGTGACGGCAACCTCGTATCCCTCTTGCTCCAGTTGAACCTGCAGCACTCTGCGCAGGCTGGGATCGTCATCCACTACGAGGATTCTGCCGTTCATCATATTGCGCACTGCTGGAGAGGAAGCGATACGCGGACCGTTACCCCCTGGGAGGAATTGCTAGCGATGGTCAGTACCCCTCCGTGTTGACTGACAATCTGGTGTGCGACGGAGAGCCCGAGGCCCGTCCCGCTTTCCTTGGTTGTGAAGAAGGGATCGAAGATCTTTTCCAGGTTTGCTTCGTCAATGCCTCCTCCCTGATCGTGAACATCGATTTGGATGCTGGCGCCGTCGCGCTGAGCCTCTAACAACACGGTTCCTCCGAGTGGCATCGCCTGGCACGCATTCATGACGAGATTGATCAGGACCTGCTTCAGTTGCTCCGGATCGCACTCGAGCATCGGTAAGTCGGACCCGATGTGTCTTCGCAACTCGAGCCGACTCGCGTCGCAGGCATGCCGAACGAGAATAATGACCAAGTCCAGAAGTTCACCGATGTCGATCATCGTCAGCTCGGGTGGCCGCGGCTTGGCGAATTCGAGAAAACTGGTGAGCAGGCGATTGAGCCGCTGGCTCTCCTTCTGGATGATGTCAAGAAACTCGCGACGCTGTTCCACCGATTGAGTCTCGCGCTGGACAAGGGAAGCCGCACCCTCCAGGCTTGCCAGCGGAGTCCGAATCTCATGAGCCAAACCAGCCGATAGTTGCGCCAGCGCATAAATCCTCTCCGCGCGCTTCATCCTTTCAAAGTTCTTTTCCAATTCCTGATGCGCCTGGCGCAGTTGATCGGTGGTCCTGCGAAGAAGTGCCTCTTGTTTTCGATGTCGATCCGTAAGCACTCCGGATAACAGGCCCACCACGCAGAACATACAAATCTCCAGTAGCTCATCGATAACGTCGACGCGGCTTACTGTCCATATGGGCGGCGTACCAATTGCGAAGGCGCAACCCGCGAGCAGCGCAACGACCAATCCGCCTCTCCACCCCATGACCAGGCCGGCGAGCACAGTCGGGATATAGTACAGCCGCTGAAGAACGTAGACCCAGTGCATCTGGTATGGAGTGGTCAGATGCTGAAGGACTCCTATGGTGATAACCATGGCCGCAAGCCAGCCTAACCACATGCCGCGTCTCGCGTTCTGTCTCGTATCCAGGACAGAGACATCGTTCGACGCGGCGTTTTTGAGAGCGTAGGGCAATGACGGATCCTCAACGATTTGCCGACTGTGTGAACCGGAACGGCTACTTCGAGAGCAATCCAGCGTACACCGACCGCTTTCGGGTCCTCAACTTGAACTTCACTGCAAGGTTCTGCAGACGAGCATTGTTTCGGTAGACATCTCATTTAAGGGCCAAGTTTGATTCCCTTTCTTAGGTGTGAAGTCTCTCGTGCGCTTTCCTCTTTCCGCAGCAATCGCAAGTCCGAAGCATCGCCGATCAGATGCCTCGATATGCCACACTAAAGCGAATCATATGAATCGATCGGGTAAAACGCGGTCCTGGATATCCAGAGCATTCTGAGAAAACAGACTCTGGCAATGAACATGGCGGACACCAAAATGCCCCATAAAAGCCAGAGTCGGCTCATATGAGGCACTTCAGAAGCAGGCGGAGACTTGTAGGACCTTTGTTTTGTGGAACCGGTGATGGCAGCTTGCTTGCACTTGCTGTCATCACAATCTCGCCCAATGCGGAGTTCGTCAAGGCAGTCTCATGGGAAAAGCAAATCGCACTGCCGACGCCAGGATTGCTGGTTAAGGGCTGCCTTGATGAGTGCAGCATTTGCGAGTCTGAGCTTGAGAAGAAACTGGATCTCGAACTCGAGCACATACAACTCGAAAATGAGCTGCTCAAGAAAAAGATCAGCCTGCTGGAGAAGTCCCAGGAGTACCGCTGTTGTCCAGGCGACGCAAATGAGCCGGTGCAACCAAACCCATAGCCTCTCAACTGCGCCAGCTCCACTGATGGTGGCGAAGGCCACCCATCAGATCCCACGTGAATCGGATGTCCGCCAATCTCATGCCGCCTGAGTGCGGCGGACTTCCGGGAACAATCGGGTTTCATCACAACGTCGCAAAGGAGCGAACGAAATGAGCATTGAGCAAACAGAGCAACAGTCCTTGTACATCACCCAGGAAAAGTTATTGGCCTTTGTCCACGACATGATTGGAGCAAGCAGTGGACGTGAGGATGACGAACATCCCTTGCCCCCGGGACCCTGGGATCCGGTTATCCGCGTGGCATTACGGCAGATCGAATCCTTCGGTCCAAGCCCCGAGCCCTGGAGAGTTTTTGATTCGACTCCAGCACAGTTGCGAACAGCAAGATCAATCTTTAGCCCCCATCCGGAGCCCTGGAGAGTCCTGCTCGCAAGCATTCTTGCAAAGCACCCCGAAATTTATGACGTCATCGGCGGCGGCCACAGATTCGGTGAGGAAGTCTCACTCAATCCGCAGCCTCTACCGCCTCGCTATGCTTTTTTGGTGGCGGCCGCCCAGACAGTAGTAAACCGCGCCGAGCTGTTGCAGGAGATCGCCGACGCCACATTGCAGGAAGGCACACGGCAGAGCATCATCATTGTCGGCGGTTACACCAGACGATTCACGGATGACTGGTGCGGGAATGGATTCAGGCTACGCTGGCCGTTTCCCGGTCCACGCCCCAATTGGTTTACGCATGAACTCTCCGGGATCGATCTAGTTGTTATGGCAACTCAATTTCATCAGGCAGCGAAAGAGACTTTCAGCTTGGATCTGCGCCAAAACCTGGGAGATGTCAGCGCAAGATTTGTGGAAGCTGGTCTATCGAAGATGCACTAACTCACGGATCAGACGGGTTCATCTGGGATGAGCGTTCACTGCTGGTCTCATCCCGGGTCCGTCTGAACACAAGCTCGGCAGAGTGTGCGCAATACTTCTGGCTTGCCAATGAGTCAGGAATTGTTGTCAAGTGTGAGAGATGCCACACTCGGTGCCGCAAAAGACGACGCGCCTACGGAGATAGGGGATGCCCAATCTATGGCGAACAGCGCTCAGTCTGCTATTCATCTGTTCCTTCTCACCGACGCAAGAGACACACAGCCACAGCGCACCTGAAAAACTTGGAAAAGTATCGTTTCCGATTTCTTGCGCGCCAGCTGTTCAGCAACAGTTTGATCGAGGTATCGCGCTACTTCACTCCTTCGCATACACCGCCGCCGAGACTACCTTTCAGGGCGTGGCCGAATTGGATTCGCGATGTGCGATGGCACACTGGGGCATGGCGATGACGTACTTTCATCAGCTTTGGGACCCACCCATTTCGCCTGTGACAACTTCGATTGCTCGGAATGAAATCCTGCGGGCGCAGCAGATCGGGACTGGCTCCGAACGCGAGCGTCAGTTCATCCATGCGCTGGGCTTGATCTATCAAGACAGTGACGCTGTTCCTTACCACACACGGGCGTTGAACTACGAGCGCGCTATGAGCGATCTCGCTGCAGAGAACAGGAAAGATCTCGAAGCACAGGTGTTTTACGCACTGGCACTCCTGGCGAATGCATCTCCTATGGATAAGACGCATGCGAGGCAGAAACAGGCGGCCGATCTACTTGAGCCGCTTGATCGCGCCTACCCGCAGCATCCCGGAATCCCTCACTACCTCATCCATGCTTACGACAATGCGGAACTTGCACCAAGAGGGCTCTCAGCGGCAAAGGCTTACTCCCAGATTGCTCCCTCGGCACCGCACGCATTACACATGCCATCGCATATATTCACTCGACTCGGCCTATGGGAAGACTCCATTACTTCCAACCTTGCGGCAAGAGAAGCTGCGCACCAGCAGGGCGATACGGGAGAAGAGCTGCACGCCATGGATTATCTGGTGTATGCCTATCTACAGAGTGGACGCAATGAAGATGCCGCTCAGGTCATTCAGCAACTCAAAAACATGCCGAAGTTGGGCACAGGCGATTTCAAGACAGCGTACGCCGCTACTGCGATGCCGGTTCGTTACGCGGTTGAGCGGGGTCAGTGGGCCGACGCGGCTAGCATCGTTCCTCCAACAGGAGTCCCACCTCATGTGATCGCAATTGCGTTTTGGGCTCGCGGCCTGGGACTTGCTCGGAGTGGACGCGCTGCCGAGACGCGCACGGAAATTGATAGGTTACGGGAGATCGAACAGCAGCTTCGCACTTCGGGCAATGATTGGGCCGCGCAGGCGGCGATTCTGGCTCGCGAAGTCATGGCGTGGTCTGCCGAGGCCGACAGTAGACCGGATGCAGCCGAGTCCTTAATGCGCGCGTCGGCCGATGAGGAGGACGCAATCGAGAAGCTTCCAGTGACGCCGGGACCGATTCTTCCAGCTCGCGAACAATTAGGCTGCCTGCTCATGGAACAGAATCGCCCGGATCTGGCGCTAAAAGAATTTCAGACAGCACTCGTAAATGCCCCTGGGCGGCGCGGCGCAATTCAGGGAGCGACGCGTGCTGCCCAACTCTCAGGTCAGAAGTAAGCTCCATTAGCTGCTGTAATCCCAAAGCCCAAGCTCCAAATGCCGCGGTGAGCCAGCACAGAGCGATCGAAGAGAGCGCGATTGGGATGCGAGCGACCCAGTCATGGAACCCGAAGACCTTGTAAGAAGCGGCAATCATCCAATAGATGAGAGGAGGCTTTTCGAGGTAGGCCACCCCATCCAGGCGTGCCGTGACCCAATCCCCGGAACTGAGCATATTCCGGGCGATCTGCGCCTGTACTGCATCGACGTCATCCATCAGCGACGGTGGGGAGAGAATGCAGCCCAGATAAACGGCCGCCGCGAAAAGCACAACAATCAGAAAAGCCTGCCTGCCGCTTATAGTTCGACTGCGAGCGCCTGTCTCCTGGATATCAGGGAGGGCGCTGACTGAATATTCCATCGTTTCATCCACAGAAAAAGAATGACCAGACCCCACAGGTGATAGCCCATGTTTACGCGTCTGTTCAGGTGAAGTCGCAAGTAGTTTCGGATCGTCTCAAAGCAGAACAATTCCGAGTGTTCTGCTTCCGCCGAGGTTAACGTTTCCGTCAACATCGAGCGAAGCGGTCCCCGCAACCAATCGTGCGCCGGGATATCAAAACCGATCTTCTTGCGCTGCACAACGGAGGTGGGCAATCTTGGTTTCATCAACTCTTTGAGAAGGTACTTTTGGCATGCCCCGCGAATCTTGAGGTCGGAGGGAAGAGTCGAGGCAAATTCTACTATACGGTGGTCCAGGAAAGGAGGGCGGACCTCGACGGCATGGGCCATGCTCATGCGATCGGACTTCACCAGAATGTCATCCGGGAGATAGTACTCCTGGTCAAACTCGAGAAAAGGCGAGACTCCGTCCCCAGGAAGGTCTTCTTTAAGGCCGCTGATAATACTTGTAAAAGCGCCCGGTAGCGGAACGCGCAAAAGAGTGACCTTTTCTGCCTCGGAAAAGGTTCCATTCCAATACACGTGGGCTTGCTCCGCCGGCATGCGGCTGCCGTGGAGCAGGCGCTTCAGCTTGTATTCCAGACTGATTTTCTCATCTGAAGCAGGCCAAAGCTCCAGGGTGCGGAGTGCAATGTCGATCGCCCCCTTTGGCGCATGCTTAAGCTGGGCGGCAATGCGGTTTGCGCGATACGTGAGATAGCCCCCGAAGATCTCATCGGCTCCTTCACCGCTAAAGGCAACGGTCGTGCGCGTTTTGCACAATTTGGAAAGAAACCATACGGGCAACGCCC
>Ga0206903_10362_pt1 | contig 10839 bp, 11 predicted proteins | sample Alteio_BWOrgHeat_45_FD_152959 | JGI IMG/M metagenome (GOLD analysis project Ga0206903, IMG submission 152959) | Enriched cells from forest soil in Barre Woods Harvard Forest LTER site, Petersham, Massachusetts, United States -... | ecosystem: Environmental > Terrestrial > Soil > Temperate forest >... | reverse complement strand
TTTGAAATCGTTTATATTGTTTGATTTTATTATTAAACTGCGAGGAAGCAAATCTGGGTTTTTAAAGATATATTCAACGATAATGCTTGCTTTATGGCGATAAAATAATTGTTTATTGTCTACAAAATCACTATTTAAGAAGCAAATACAGGAAATTCCCTTTTTATATAGGATGTCACTTATTATAGTGTAAAACTCCCTAAGTCCATCATCAAATGTTAATAACACAGATGGTTTTTTTCTTTTGATTGGAGCAAATTCGAATAAATCATTTATTGAGATAGGCTCATAAAATTTTAAAATAAACTCAAGATCATTCGTAAACTGTTTAACGTTTTTATATTTAAACAAATGCTTTATATGAATTAAATCATTGTCTGAAATAGTATGATAAAAAACAGAAATAAAATTTTGTCTTATATAAAAGTGTGGGATGATTTTTATGAAATATCTGGACGACTTTTTAATATAATCTTTTAAAGAAAGCATAGGGATGATTCATTAATAAAAGATTAGTTACTATCATCAGTTAAATCGAATAATCTAAAATAATATGCAAAGTTATATTTCATTCGTATAAAAAATTACTTTTATTAATAACGTCCACATTTTTGTAACAAAAATGAAGATTCAACTTATTTCTTCAAATAAAATAAATAGAGAAAAGTGGGATAAGTGCGTAGAAAGCAGTCTCAATCCATTTATTTACGCCACTTCTATCTATCTTGATAAGATGGCCGACAATTGGGATGGCATTGTTGGAAATAATTATGAAATTGTAATGCCTATTCCCTGGCGCAGAAAGTTCGGCATTAAATACTGTTATTCGGTTCCTTTTATTCAGCAATTGGGTGTATTTGGGAAGGTATTGAAACAACAGGACATTAATGACTGTTTAAATTTATTAATCCAGTCTTTTAAATATGGTACTTATACTTTTCATAGTATAAATCATATTAAGGATTCTGACGCTCAGAATAACTATGTACTTTCACTTGCATCTAACTATAACACTATAGCTTCTTTTTATAGTAATAAGTTGAAAGCTAATCTTAGAAAATCTGCAAAATATCTTTTACTGTATAGCAATGCAACAATGAACGAAGCTATAAAAAGTTTTTATGAAACAAATGCACATAAATTACCTAAGTATTTATTAAGAGATTATTATAATTTTTCGAAGTTGTGTAAATTAAAAGACGAAGAAAATAATCTTGTAATTCGTAAGATAACATCTGATAATAAAGTCCTTGCTATTAATTTATTTCTTAAAGATAAATTTAGAATTTATAATTTAATGTCCTGTGTTTTACCGGAAGGAAGAAAAATTTCCGCCGGGCATCTTTTATTAGACAGTTTTATAAAAGAGTTTTCTCAAACAGGCATGTTATTGGATTTCGAGGGTTCAAATGTTCCTGGTGTTGCGCATTTTTATAAAAACTTCGGCGCCATTAACCAGCCTTATCCTAAAATTCATTTCAACAGGCTGCCTTACTTTTTACGACTGTTTAAGCATTGAGCGTTCTTCAAGAATTCTTTCTGCTATCATCATATCAACAGGGCGCGTAATTTTTATATTGTCGTATTCACCTTCAGCAAGGAAAATCTTTTTTCCTGTAGCTTCAACAACAGTGGCTTCATCAGTAAATGCATCGGTATATTCCTGTTGAAATGCAGGCAGAATAACAGCGCTTAAAAATGTTTGCGGTGTTTGTATAATACGTACCTGCGTTCTGTCTGCAACGTGACTGCCTTCGTTATTTAAAATGCGTATGCTGTCTGTTGCGGGAACTGCCGGTATAGCATTTCCCTTTTCCAATGCATCTTTATAACACCGATGAATAAGCGGAACGGAAACGAGGCAACGCACAGCATCGTGTACAAACACAACCGAATTTTCTTTTACATGGTTTAAGCCGCATTGTACAGAATGAAATCTTGTATCGCCGCCGGTAACTATCTGTATACGGTTATTGCCTGCAAATGAAGCAGCAATCACTTTACCTTTCTGAATATGTTGTTCAGGTAAAACCAATATTATTTGCAGATCGCTGTAAGCCCGTAAAAAAGTATCGAGTGTATACCACAGAATAGCTTTTCCTTTCAATAATAAAAACTGTTTTGGAATTGTATTGCCCATTCTTTTCCCGGCGCCACCAGCAACTATAACCGCATATTTTTTCATAAGGTAAAGAAAGAGAATTTATTTTTTAATGCATTGCACCGGCTGCTATTGTTTAGTGAATGTATACGCGTCGTATTCAATAAAGTCATTCACTTTAATATCTATTGAAACAACGCTGGCATTATCTGTTCTGAAACTAACAGGAAATATTCCATAAGCGGGATTACTGAAAGTAAGCAGCCATTCAGCACTATCCATATATTCCAGCTTTGCAGTTAAATTATGCTGGTTGAATTTTATTATAAGATCGCCGGCATTTACGCGGATTGAAATATTGCCGAACAAAGCATTGTTATAATCTCCTGTATATGCATTCAGTGAAAGCGGTGGCTTTTTGTTTTTAAGCCTTGCTTTATAACCCTCTATTTCATTTAATAATTGTTTTCTATCATTTAAGAAGTTGCTTAATGCAAGCTCGCTGTAATTGCGGTAAGGCAAACCAAGATAAGCATCGAGTACCTGGTAACGAAGCATTTCAAAAAAGTCCTGATTATCATTGTTGGTGAAAATAGCAATGCCTAAATTTTCTTCAGGAACAAAACAGGTATTGGTTACAAAACCATCTGCGCCGCCTGTATGTTCAAAGGTTTGTTTGCCGCCATAATCGCTCATAAAAACACCCAGGCCATAACCATAGTAATGATAAGGCAGCACGGGGTTTTTACGGCTGCTTATAACAGTATTCATATCTCTTGTGCGTTGTATAGCGCGCCAGGGAACAATTTGTTTGCCCTGGTACCGGCCGCTGTCCAGCTGCATCATAAGCCATTTGGATATATCATTTACGCTGCTTACAATAGCGCCTGCCGGTGCAAGATTATCTACGTTATCATAAGGCAAAGCCTGGAGATCTTTATAAAAAGAATTGGTGTACGGCGCCGCAGCATCAGGCATTTGTTCCATATTGTTGCCAAGTGCATGTGTGTCTGTCATGCCCAGCGGTTCCATTATACTGTCATATACATACACTTCCCAAGGCTTACCTGTTACCTGTTGTATAACCTGGCCTGCAGTTAAAAAACATGTATTACAGTAACCCCATTGCTGCCTGAAATTGCCAATTGGGTTTAGTAACCGCATTTTATACATGAGAGAATCTCTCGAATATAAAGAATTCCAGAATGTGAAATCTCCCTGGAAAGTTTTAGTTCCAAGATGGTGCGCAAGCATATCTCTTATGGTAACAAGGTTAGTCGTATTGCTATCGTAGGCCTGGTACCATGGAAAGTATTTTGTTATCTTATCATCAAGCGAAAGTTTTTTATCATACTCCAGTTGTGCAAGTGATGTTGCTGTAAACAATTTGCTGTTGCTGGCAATCATAAAAAGAGTGTTCTCATCAACCGGTTCTTTTGTTTCAATGTTGCGAACACCATAACCTTTCATCACCACTACTTTTCCATCTTTTATAATTACAATGGCAAGACCCGGAATGTTCCAGTCTTTCATGCCCCTGTTAATGTAGCTGTCAAGGCTATCAGTAATGAATGAAGGCTGTGCGCGCAGGCAATTGAAAATGGATACGGAAATAAATAAAAACATCAATCTTTTCATGACAAACAATTAATTCTGAAAGATAATGATTCATGCAATAATCATGCAGCTAATTGATGATATCATAGACCTTTGTTGTCCCGGTGTTCTCCGTGCGAATAATTTTTGTGCGCACAGAGTTAAAGAGTAAGCAGAGGCACACACATTGCTTGTTTCTTTTTTAATATTGATAATGCCTGCTACAAAAAAGAGGCGCTCAAACGAACACCTCTTTTAATTTTATTATAACGAAGGCGAGTTAGTTAATCCCAAATGCATAACCCGCTCTTACAGTTCCTGCGCCGATATGATTCTTGCCATTTGCTTCTCCTTTCTGAATATTAAGAAAACCATAATTACCGCCCCCTTCAATAAATATTTTTGAGTTTTGAAGTTTAAGTGCAAAGCCGGCATCGCCTTCAATACCAAAATTGCCTTTATGTAAATCATCTTTTATATCCGTTGTATTATCGAATGATTGCGGGCCTTGCTGTGTAATTTCTGTTATGTTTTCCTGTTTGCCTTTATCAGCATAAATATCGCTGCTACCACTTGTTACCTGGTGCGCAGAAACCAATAGTCCTGCAAAGGGTCCTGCTTCAAGATAAAATGAGAAAGGCGATTTTGAATTGAACGGCATGATAAACTTAGCGAGTTCACTCAACATGAGATAGTCAATCTTTGCTTTACTGTCAAAGTCAGCATATACAACATCAGGCACAGGCCTTTGCTGCGCTGTGAAGTAGGGCTCAAGTTCCGGGGGAGTGGGAAGCGCCTGGAAACCGTTTTTCTGTCCACCCTGCGCAGAATATTCTAACTGTGTTGAGAGGGAGAATTTTTTTGAAACAAGACATTCATAAAACGCTGCAAAGTTGGGCCCTACAGTTGAACTGTAACCAGAGTTAAGTTCATTTTGGACTGAACCGCCCGAAGTAAGATTTGGTATACTGAGACCAGCTTTAATACCAACATAATGTTTAACTGAATCCTGTGCTTTTGTTTGCAAGCCAATCAATATAATAAATGCAGCGCTGATGAGAAGGTGTTTTTTCATTTGAAAAATTATTTATCTGTAAAAATAAAAAAGAGCAATAATTGATGTGAAGAGAATTGATAACAGCAGGTTAATATTTGAATTAATATTCACCAAAAACTTTTCGTAATTCATCTGCAATTTCTCCGAGGGTGCAGCAGTGTTCAACTGCATCAATAACTGCAGGCATGATGTTTTCATTTGAAACTGCTTTATCGTGCAGGTATTGCAAACATTTTTTTACATCGGTATTGTTTCTTGATGCTTTCAGGTTTTTTAATTTTTCGATCTGTACTTTTCTTATGCTGTCATCAATTCTAAGCAATGGAATTTTATCATCTTTTTCTGAGGTGAACTTATTTACGCCAACAATAATTTTTTCGTTTGATTCAATTTTTCTCTGGTATTCATACGCGCTGCGTGCAATTTCGTTTTGAATAAAGCCTTGTTCTATGGCAGCAATGCTTCCGCCCATTGTATCTACCTGGCCGATCAATTGCCATGCAGCTTTCTCTATTTCATCAGTAAGCGATTCAACAAAATAACTTCCACCCAACGGATCAACCGTATCTGCTATACCACTTTCATACGCTGCAATCTGTTGTGTACGCAACGCTATGCGTGCGGCTCCTTCTGTTGGTAAACCCAATGCTTCATCGTAACCATTTGTGTGCAGGCTTTGTGTGCCGCCTAAAACTGCCGCCAGCGTTTGAATGGTAACTCTTGAAATATTATTCAGCGGTTGCTGTGCAGTAAGCGTGCTGCCACCTGTTTGCGTATGAAAGCGCAGCATCATTGCTTTAACGTCTGTTGCACCGAGTTGTTTCATTATCGCTGCCCACATTCTTCTTGCCGCGCGAAACTTGGCAACTTCTTCAAACAAATTATTATGTGCATTGAAAAAGAATGAAAGCCGCCTGCCGAATACATTTATATCGAGTTCTTTATCAATTGCCGCTTTTACATAAGCTTTTCCGTTGCTTAATGTAAAAGCAATTTCCTGAACGGCTGTGCTGCCTGCTTCGCGGATATGATAACCTGAAATGGAAATAGTATTCCATTTAGGAAGCTCTTTGCTGCACCATTCAAAAATATCTGTAATGATGCGCATGGAGGGCTTGGGCGGATAGATGTATGTGCCTCTTGCAGCATACTCTTTCAATATATCATTTTGTATGGTTCCTGATATTTTTTTAAGATCGGCATTTTGCTGTTTTGCAATGGCAACATAAAAGGCAAGCAATATAAAACCTGTTGCATTAATTGTCATGGAGGTGGTGATATCCTGCAATTTGATGCCTTTGAACAGATCCTGCATATCATAAATGCTGCTGATGGCAACACCTACTTTTCCTACTTCACCTTCTGCCAGTTCATGGTCGCTGTCATAACCTATTTGTGTGGGAAGGTCGAATGCAACGCTTAAACCATTTACACCCTGCGATAATAAATAATGATAGCGTTTATTGCTTTCTTCTGCAGTGGAGAAGCCTGCGTATTGGCGCATCGTCCACAATTTACCGCGGTACATATCGGGTTGAATACCGCGTGTGAACGGAGGCTGGCCGGGCATTTCATCAAGCGACAGATGAGCGGTGTCGTTTTTTGTGTAAACAGGTTTTATTTCAAGTTCACTATCAGTGAACCGTTCGATGTCTTCAGCCATAAAAAATTTTATTAAATGCTGTCAGGTTGCTCTATGAGCTTCTTTGCTTCAAAGCTTAAGACTTCACTTACAACTTCATGAAGCGTGCCTTTTTTATCACTCATTAAAAATTCAAGCAACAGTTTATTCAGGTCCAAACCGGTTGCGTTTGGCGGCAGCACATTGGCAAGCTGGTTTATAATAAGAAGGTTTTGTTCTTTAAGATTTTTCACAGCATTCCAGGCTTCAGACGAAACATATATCTGCTGTGTTATGTTGTACTCAAACTCTGAGCGGATGTTTTGCGTAAGCATCAACTGCATTTCTCTTGCGGTTGAATTGGGCTGGTTTACTCTTGTTATTAAATGAGGCAACGCCATGCGGTCAACCAGTATTACTAACCGTTCATAAGCCTGTAACTGCATCGACAATGATGCTGCACCTCTTTTTTGAGAGAACTCGTCTTCTTTATCTGATTTTGAACGCGAAGCAATCACGTAAACAATGCCTGCCGTTATCAGCACTGCCACTACTACCGTAATAATAACCGAGTTAGTTTCCAAACCTGAATGTTTTATGCAAAGTAAGATACTTTGCCAATAACAAATGAAAATAAGAACAGCCTGTGTATAACGCAACCCGGTGGTTTATTATTACAAGCTTACTGTTTACCTTTGCGCCGTATTATGAGTGGCAGCAGTGAAAAAAAGTATTTTAATTTTTCGGTTCTCAGGCGCGTTTTTTCTTTTGTAAAACCTTATCGCTGGCGGTTTATTGTAAGCATCATATTGGCGGTTGTGCTTTCATTCTTTACGCCTGTCCGCCCTTTCTTTATTCAACTTACCATAGATAAGGCAACCGGTAAAAACATACATACGCCCTGGATCATTCAATTCTTATTCCCGCATAGTAATTTAAATAATGCATTGCAATTTATTCTTGCTGTTACCGTATTCCAGGTGGTTTTTATTTTTATTGAAACGGCTGCACGGTTTTATTTCAGCTTTATTACTTCGTGGTTAGGGCAAACCGTTGTACGTGATATGCGTACTGCGGTATATAAAAAAATACTTGGCCTCAATCTTAAACAATTTGATACAACGCCGATCGGCACGCTTACTACGAGAACGATCAATGATATTGAAAGCATCAATGATATTTTTTCAGATGGACTGGTGCCCATCTTTGCCGACCTGCTTTCAATAATTGTTGTTTTGGTATTTATGTTTATTACAGACTGGCGGCTTACATTGATCGCGCTGATACCATTTCCTCTTTTAATCCTCGCTACTTATTATTTTAAAGAAAGCGTAAACAAAAGTTTTATACAGGTGCGCAATGCAGTAGCTGCGTTAAATGCATTTGTGCAGGAACGTATAACAGGCATGCAGATTGTGCAGGCTTTTGCGGCAGAGAACAGGGAGATGGATAAGTTTAAAAAAATAAACAAGCATCACCGCAATGCAAACATCAGGTCAATATTTGCATATTCTGTTTTCTTCCCGATCGTTGAAATTGTGTTGGCCGTTTCAACCGGTTTGCTGGTATGGTACCTTGCGGGCCAGGCCGCGTCAAATCCTGTAAGCAATGAAAATCTTGCCGGCGAATTAATTGCCTTCATACTTTATCTCAATCAAATATTCAGGCCGTTGCGCGTGATAGCGGATAAGTTCAACGTGATACAAATGGGTGTTATAGCTGCAGAGCGTGTGTTTAAAGTGATCGATAATCCCGATGCATTACCGCCTTCTGCTGCAAATGCGCATGCACCCACAGAAAGGCTCGAAGGTAAAGTGGAGTTTGATCATGTTTGGTTTGCCTACAATGAAGAGAACTATGTATTGAAAGACATTTCGTTTAAAGTGGAAGCCGGCGAAACGGTTGCGATAGTGGGGCATACAGGCAGTGGAAAAACATCTATTACCAGTTTGCTGAACCGTTTGTATCAAATAAAAAAAGGGGAAATAAAATTAGATGATGTAAACATTGAAACATACCATCTTGATATTTTAAGACGAAATATTGCAGTTGTATTGCAGGATGTGTTTTTGTTCTCAGGTTCTGTAATAGATAACATAACACTGCACGACGGCGATATTAAAAGAGAAGCTGTTATTGAAGCGGCAAAACTGATAGGCGTGCATGATTTTATAATGCAGCTTCCGGGCAATTACGATTATAATGTAATGGAAAGGGGCAATACTTTAAGCCTTGGTCAACGTCAACTGATCTCATTCATACGCGCCATATTATCCGACCCCGCGGTGCTTATATTAGATGAAGCCACTTCTTCCATAGATTCGGAAAGCGAGTTGCTCATTCAGAAAGCAATAGATACTTTAATAATGGGAAGAACTGCCATTGTGATCGCACATCGTTTATCAACCATTCGCAAAGCAGATAAAATAATTGTATTAGATAAAGGTGAGATAAAAGAAATGGGTACGCACGAAGAATTGCTTGCTTTAAATGGCTTTTATGCAAAGTTGCACAGTATGCAGTTTGAAAAAGCAAATGCAGTTGTGATGTAAGAAGTGAGTTGTGAGAAGTAAAATGTCAGATGTAATAAGTGTAATTCAATTTCAAAATTTCTTAATCAGCAATTTCAAATCTTCATCCTTCTCCCAAATAAATTTCAAGTAAGCCATCGGGTAAACTTACATGTACTTCTTTCTTTTTGCGGTCTATTTTTTTTAAGGTCGATTCATTTACGGGTACCAATACTTCTTTGTTGTTGATTGATGTTTGTAACAATACCTGTTGCGGCTGTTCAATTACCGATTCAACTGTTCCCAGTTTTTTCCCTTTGTTCAAAATGATAAAATCAATTAAATTAACCGGTGCAGACGTACTTACCAGTTTTTCAAAATCGTTTTTAGTAAGCCATATTTTTTTTTGAATAAGTTTGACGGCAGCTTCCTTTGTATCAATGCCTTCAAGTTTTATAATGGTTTCAGTATCGTTTTTTACACTACTATTTTCATGGAAGTAAGGAATGTATGCATCCCTGTTTATTTCGATGAATATAGCCTCAGTGCCTTTAAAATCTGTTCGCTTTCCCAAAGCATGTTTCAATATTATTTCTCCGCTCAGTCCGTGAGCAGCTGCAAGTTTTCCTATATGGATGTATTCACTCAAAATGTTGGCTTTTTATTACTGTATAAAAATTTTTTTGCTGAAGTAATTAAAGAATAAACGAGGTTTAAAAATTTTCTTTGAAGTGTGATAATAATGTTTATAAAGCGAAAATTTATTTTATCAACTGCAAAAAGAAAATACATTTGTCGCTGTTATTAAATTATCAAAAATAAACTACTATGAACAAAGCTGAATTAGTTGCAAAAATTGCTGAAGACGCAGGTCTAAGTAAATCACAAGCTAACGTTGCACTTGACTCTTTTACCGATGCAGTAACCAAAGCATTAAAATCAGGCGATAAAGTTACGCTTGTTGGTTTTGGTACTTTCTCTGTTTCAAAACGTAATGCCCGCACCGGACGTAACCCTCAAACCGGAGCAACCATTAAGATCAAAGCAAAAAAAGTTGCCCGCTTTAAAGCAGGTAAAGAACTTGCTACCAAATTATAATCCGGAAAAATTCTTTCTAAAAAATTATACTTAATAAATTAGTTTTATAACTTTAATTACAAAATATGGGTAGAGGAGATAAGAAAACAAAAAAAGGAAAAATAGCAAAAGGCTCTTTTGGAAAAAGCAGGCCTGCTAAACCGGTTAAGGCTAAAAAAGAATCAAAAGAAGAATCAAGCGAAGAATCAAAATAGTTGTTTTTGTGTTTGCAGATTAAGGGGCCAAACGGTCAACCTTCCAACTCCCTTCATTGGTTTTGGTATATAAGATACGGTCGTGTAAGCGATTACTGCGGCCTTGCCAAAACTCAATTCTTAAAGGCATAACCCGGTAACCGCCCCAATGCGGAGGCCGGGGAATGCTGTTTATAAATTTCTCTTTATATAAAAGCTCATTGGTTTCAAGTGTTTGCCTGTCTGCAATTACTTTGCTTTGCGGCGATGACCATGCGCCAATACGGCTTCCTTCCGGCCTTGAAAAAAAATATGCATCACTTTCTGCTGCAGTAGTTTTTTCAACAGCGCCTTCAATGCGAACCTGCCTCTCTATTTCTTTCCAGAAAAAAACCAATGCCGCATTTGCATTTTCTTCAAGCTCCCTGCCTTTGTGGCTTTCATAATTGGTGAAAAAAACAAAACCGTTTTTATCAAAGCTTTTCAGGAGAACAATTCTTGCCGAAGGTTTGCCATCGCTGGTTGCAGTAGCAAGTGTCATAGCATTCACTTCTGAAATTTCAGCGCGCAGTGCATCATTCCACCAGCGGGAAAATTGTTCAATGGCATCTGCCGCAGCTTCTGCTTCATTTAATGTGAGGAGGCTATAATCTTTGCGTATATCAGTAATACTTTTATTCATG
>Ga0206903_10360_pt1 | contig 10898 bp, 13 predicted proteins | sample Alteio_BWOrgHeat_45_FD_152959 | JGI IMG/M metagenome (GOLD analysis project Ga0206903, IMG submission 152959) | Enriched cells from forest soil in Barre Woods Harvard Forest LTER site, Petersham, Massachusetts, United States -... | ecosystem: Environmental > Terrestrial > Soil > Temperate forest >... | reverse complement strand
AACCCGAGGTCGGTTTGCCATCGTGGGAAGTGTGAATGGCTACCTCGCCCTTCCGGGAAATTCTCCCTATGCAATGAGCAAATTCGCGGTAAGGGCATTAGCGGAATCCTTACGTGGCGAATTGCGAGGGTATGGAATTGCCGTCACCCATATTGCTCCAGGTTTCGTGGATACCGAAATCAGAAAAGTCGACAATCGCGGCGGGTTTCATCCCTTGGCGAAAGATAAGGTCCCGTCCTGGATTCAATGGCCGGCGGACCGCGCCGCCCGCGTCATGGTTGCTGCGATCTGGCGGCGGCGTTCTGAAAAAGTAGTCACCGGGCATGGCAGCCTTGTGGTTTTTCTCCAGCGACACTTACCTCGATTCCTCTCCTTCGTAGTTCAGCGATTGGGGATTCGCGCTCGGCCCCAAGCGGAATAAATTTGGGGCCGCGCAAATCGCGATGGCAATTGGGGCGATTTCCAACTGGGACCTGGTTTTTTTGGGGCGAATCACCTCTTCGGAAAAAGAAACCAAGCCATTTTCTCTGGCATGACATGTGCAAAAAACAATTTCAGGAAAATTTCGTCCCTGAAAAATGCCAAGCTGGAAACTGCGCTTTGGTTTTTTCAGGGACTTTTCCGTTGTTTCTCGTCTGTTATTTTCTCCCAGTAAATGTGGTGGTGTTGCAAAATTAAGCGCTGAGTCTGGCTAATTGAAACGCTGGTGCGCGGAATGCGGGGTGATTCGAGACAATCTTCCCCGTCTTTTTTTTTCCCTTCCGATTTTCGTGGCTGATTCAGCCGCTAAAAACCAATTCGAGCTCTGGCACATGGGTTGCACCGGGGAAAGTTGCCTAGAAACCAACGGCGACACAGCAAAAAGGAGTTAGCTATGGCAGAGCCAAATAGAGATTTCACTCAGGAAAAAGAAACCACACAAGCCGATCTTCCTCGACGGGGAACCAGTGCCCGAGGATTTGCTTCTATGGATCCCGAAAAACAGCGAGAGATCGCGCGCAAAGGCGGACGAGCCGCCCATCTAAAGGGGACCGCCCATGAATTTACCCCGGAAGAAGCAAGATTAGCGGGTCGAAAAGGCGGAGAAGCGGTAAGCCGTGATAGGAACCATATGGCTGAGATCGGTCGCGAGGGTGGACAAGCTCGTGGAGCAAGAGCCAGACAAGCCGCAGCCACCAATGTGCATCCGATCAATCGCGGACGAAATCCGAATGCCGACTTGGGAATTGAAAATCGAAAAGAGTCCGTCTCAGAATGGGGCAAGCCCCAATATTGGACAAACGGATAAGAATTACAATCAGGGCGGCTCAATGTAGCGCTTTGAGTTTTGATTTCGGAAAGCATGGGCATGATATGGAATTTAAATCATGCTCATGCCGATTCTCTGCGGAATTTTCTACGATTCACTGCGTTAGTTTTTGCCGTCCCCACTCTGCCTTCCTTACTCATTTTCTATTTCCATCGAAACTGTCGGGGCAGAATCACTCTCGCCTTTCATTGGCCCATTCTGACCCACCTCCCCAGCCAACTGGTCCATAATGCCTCAGTGGAACGGACCAAAATGATTGATATTACAGGATTTTCTGCTGGTATTGGTCTTGCTATCATACTAAGGTGTAAAACAACTGTTAACCCTTATTGAAGGAGGAATTCATATGAAAACCACTTTGTTGGCCCTGGTTTTGGGCTTTTTCGGAATGACCACCATGTTGCACGCTGAGGACGCCGCTACGCCCCCTGCTAACGATACCGCTGCTGCGCCCAGCGACACCACGACCACCACCGAAACCAAAACCACCAAGCACCACAAGCACCACAATTCTGGCGCTCACCATAAAAAAGTGACCCATACCAAGAAAACCACTGAAGAGAGCTCCTCTGCGACGACGCCTGCGCCGTCGGAAGCGGCTCCTGCAGCTGGCGCGCCTTCGGCTGCTCCGGAAGCTGGTGCACCGGCAAATCCTCAGCGCTAAGCTAGAGTTTGCATGAAAGAGCGGGAGCCCAAAGCTCCCGCTCTTTTTTATTTCTGCTGCCGAGTTTGAAGTTAAGGCTGGTGGGCGGCGGTGGGAGTCCACGCCGGGCTGCGACTTGTGACTGGTCGTAAGTCGATTAGGTGGTGAGATTAGCCTGGGGTATGGCCCCTAAAAGCGAGTTTACGTATGGGTCGTTTGCGTGCATTGCTGCGTTCCCTCGATATTCAAACCAAAATCATTTTGGTTTTGGTAGCGGTCATTGTTCCTACCTTTTTAATCGTCACGGTTATCGAAAATAAATTGACCCAGCCCATCTTGGAAGGAGAGATGCTCCATCTCGGGACGACGACGGCGGAATCCCTGGCGACTAAGATCGTCAGCAATCGCTGGCTTCCACGTTCCCGACCCGCCCCTCGCCCTGGGGTGACAATGCCGGCCAATATTCCTCCCATCGAAGATGAGATCATGGAATCTCTGTATCGCCAGCCCAATATCCAGCGGATGGATGTTTATGAAAAAGATGATTGGGGGGCTTTGCGGCTGGTGGCCTCTAATATGGAAGAAGAAGTGGGAACGGTAAGCACCACCGTTCCGCTGGTTGAGGAAGTGGCCAGCGAATTTCATCGCGATGAAGATGGCATGCCCTATTGGGAAATTACGGTCCCTATCGTAAAAAAAGGATCCAAGGGACGCCATGCTCAGCATGTCTTGGGTGTGGTGCATCTGATTATTTCCACCAAAACCATCAGCCGGTTAACCGACGCTTTTTGGAAGATCACGGGTGCGGCCGCGGTGGTCAGCGTGGTGATTCTCATTTTAGTTCTCACCTTTTTCCTGCGTAAAGCGGTGGCCAATGAACGCTTATTGCGAGCGGCGGAACACCAGAATTTACAGTTATCTGAGCAACTACACGAGACTCAACGCGAGCTTATGAATGTGGAAAAGCTCGCGGTGATGGGACAGCTCACCGCCAATTTTGCTCATGAAATTGGAACTCCGCTCAATGCGATTGGTGGACATCTACAACTTTTGAGAGAGGACGAGAAAGATCGGTCAGGAAAAATTCCAGCGGGGAGGGCCGAAGAACGACTGGAAATTATTCAGGGTGAGCTCCTGCGAATCGAGAAAATCGTAAAAGGCTTTTTGCAGACTACGGCCAAGCCGGTATCTCAGCACCAATTGGTAGATCTCAATCAATTAGTCAATCGCGCGCTGAGCATCATGCGACCTCGTCTGGAACGCTTGGGCGTGGAAGTCACCCAGCAGTTGGACCGCGCCATGGGACCGCTTCGTGTGGTTCCCCTTGATATCGAGCAAATTCTGCTTAATCTCATGAATAACGCTTTAGATAGCATCCAGAGCAAGCGATTGAAAAATGATCGGGCTCGTTTGGAATTAAGAGTGAAAAGCGGAGTGAGTCGAATTGCCGGTGAAGAGTGGGCAGAAGTCGCGCTTTGGGACAGTGGGTTGGGGATCAGTAAGCAGGATTTGAAAAACGTGATTAAGCCATTTTTTACCACCAAACGTCCCGGCGAGGGGACAGGTCTGGGCCTCACCATTTGCAGCCAGCTAGCTGGCAAATACGGCGGGGTACTGGACATTGATTCGAAAGAGGGCGCATGGGCGGAAGTCAAACTTCGAATTCCGTATCGAAAATGAAAGTGCTGGTGGTGGACGACGACAAGGTCACCCGCGATCTTTTGCGCGAGATCTTAGAGCGAGAAGGGTACGAAGTCCGGGCGGTGGCTAGCGGGGAAGAGGCCATCAAAGTTTTGGGCGAAACCAGTTTTCCATTGGTGCTTTCTGATATTCGGATGCTGGAGGTGAGCGGGATGGGTGTGCTTTCTCACCTTAAGCAAACCAGTGCGCCCAGTGTGGTTATCTTGATGACCGGATTCGGCACTATGGAAGGCGCAATCAATGCGATTCAAGAAGGTGCCTTTGATTACATCAGCAAGCCCTTCAAATTGGATGAATTGAAATCACTGGTGGCTCGGGCTGCTAAGCATTGGCTTTCGTTACAAGCCCAGAGCCTTGATTCCTCAATCCATGATTCTCCTCCGGCAGAAAGTTTCCGACCGAAGACATTGATTGGAAAGTCGCCCCAGATAGTGGAGGTCTATCGGACCTTAGCTCGGGCAACCCTTTCTCCGAGCAATGTTCTACTGATTGGTGAAAGCGGAACCGGAAAAGAATTGGTGGCCCGCGGCATCCACGATAACAGCCAACGCCGAGCCAAAAAATTTGTAGCGGTGAATTGTGGAGCGCTGACCGAAACGCTATTGGAATCGGAGCTCTTTGGCCACGTGAAGGGCGCGTTCACTGGCGCGATTGTGAATAAGGCAGGGTTGTTTGAGGACGCCAATGGAGGGACACTTTTTCTGGATGAAATCGGCGATATTCCTCCGTCCCTTCAGGTTAAGTTGCTTAGGGTACTCCAGGAGGGGGAGTTCAAACCGGTAGGTTCGAATGAAACCCGTCGGGTCGATGTGCGGCTGATCGCCGCGACTCACGTTAACTTGGAAAACATGGTAGCAGAAGGAAAGTTTCGAGAGGATTTGTACTATCGTTTGAAAGTAATCCAAATTGATCTTCCTCCACTCCGAGAGCGAATGGGCGATTTGCCGGAGTTGGTAAATCATTTCGTTGCCGTTCATGCGGAACGGATCGGTAAGCGAGTTTCGCATATTTCGGAAGAAGCGATGGCCGCGTTGGCGAATTATCCTTGGCCGGGAAATATTCGCGAATTGGAACATGCCATCGAGCGCGCAGTGACCATGACCCGGACAACGGTTTTATATCCCGAAGACTTCCCGCCGGAGATCGCCGCGGTATCCGGCGAGTCAGCGCTTTCCGCCGGAGGCACACCGACGTCCTTGGAGGAAGTGGAGCGGCAACATATTATGCGGGTATTAGAAGAAGCGAACTACAACAAATCCAAAGCTGCTGCAATTTTGGGAATCGACCGAAAGACCTTGCATCGCAAGGCCCAACGGTATCGAATCCGATTACCGGATAAAGAGTAAGTGAGGTGGTTATTTCTTGGTGACCACTTCTTCCCGAAGCAAGTATTTAGCCAGCAGGAAAACGAAGAAAGCGACGATGAGAAAATCAATCGTGCTTCCTAGCACCTTTCCATACAGAACGCCATGATAGCTCAGCTTACGGATGTCCTCGACATTAGCTGCGCGAAGTGCCGGTTGAAACACCAAAGGCATCAAAAGATCATTCACGACGGAGGAAACGAGGTCATTTAACTTTCCTCCGATGATCACCGCAATGGCCAGCCCAATGACTCCATAATGTTTTAAGAAATCCAAGAATTCGCGCAGCATAATTCCCCCAATTCGATGGTTTAGTAGTTAGCCACTAGAGATGTGGTGTAAATGTAGTCGAAGTTCTTTTTTCCCACTGCCGGCAATCCGTCGTACATCCCGGTGAATGCGAGCTTAATAGACAATACCTTGGTGAGCATCACTCCGAGCGATGGTTCGAAATTGATCATATAGTGTTGAGTGCGGTTTAAGTTGGGCAAGAGTTCTACCCAAGCTCGGAAGAAAACGGTTTCAGAAATCGATTTCTTGCCATCAAAATACACCCGGGCAAAATGGTTATTCAAATACCGAAGGGGTTGTCCCGGAATACGAACTTCATATTGATAACGATAACCCGTTTCATTCAGCAGATAGTCGTTCTTAGTGTCTCGCCCAAAGAAATAATATTTGCCGCCTGCATCAAGATTGATGCGGTGATCGACTCCAGCAAAAGTATCACCCGACCAGCTATTGCCCAAAAGCCCTGCGAAGTTTTCACTAAAGAAATGAGAATAGTTGACACCCAGATCCCAATTGCGAGCGACATCCGTATCGTTCGCGCGGCCATACATGTAATGACCCGAGGTCCCTACAGTATTTTCGGTCCAAGCATAGGAGGTGCTTTGTTTAGCGAGAAAGCTCTGCGACTCGCTGTTGCCTCCGTTTAAAGTCATGCCCAGAGAACTCTCTTGGCTCCAGCCCAGCTGAGCAGAGCTAGGAGCTCGTTCCGACTTCACGGTTAAGCTAGGAACATCAGCAGCAAACAAAATCCCAGCACTGAAACCAGCAATCGCGATACTTAGCCAAACTCGAGTATTCATCTTTCCTCCAATAAGTGCATGGGGCATACCAAATTGGGGGAGGTGCAGCAATCAGGAAGTGTTGAGGGAGGTGATCTTCGTCGAAAAGAACGATTTGAGCGGAAGAGAGATAAAAACACCACCTCAGCCGAGGCTAAGGTGGTGAATACGACAAAGCGTGATGCTTATCGCAGATAATCCTTGAATTCTTTGCCCGGACGGAAGCGAGGAACCCAGTGAGCCTTGATCTGGATTTCTTTTCCGGTTTGGGGATTGCGGCCTTTGCGAGCATTTCGCTTGGCGCGAATGAAAGTTCCGAAACCGATCAGGCGAACTTCTTCACCCTTTTTCACGCATTTCTTGGTAACTTCCATGGTCGCTTCGATGACGCGCTGGCAATCTGCCTTGGTCATCTGCGTCTCGGTCGCTACTTTCGCGATGAGTTCATTCTTATTCATTTAGCCTCCTAAGTGAGAATTGATCACGTGAATGATCATTAAGAAGTTAAAAATATAGGGGCAAAGCCGACAACCTGCAAGCGGGTTTTTGCGATTTTCACTCGAATTAACGGCGAATTGCCGTCGGGAAACCGCGCCGCAATGCGCTTTCCGGGAGTTGTTCTTTTAACTGTTAAAGAGCAAGACCTGCAGATAGTATTTTCTATTCCATGACAGGATATCTTCATCAACCCAATATCAATCCGGTGCTTCTTCATTTATGGGGACCATTGCAAATTCGATGGTATTCCCTGCTGTATGTCGGAGGTTTTGTAGTCGGGCGAGCGATTTTGCGCCGCTTGGCGAAAGAAGATCGATTCCTTTTCACTCCCGACGACGTTGAGCAGTTTATTCTTTGGCTTTTGATCGGTGCGGTGGTGGGCGCTCGAATCATTTACTGCTTCGTTTACGATCCCGAAAACTTAATGAAGGATCCTCTTTACCTTTTTCAAGTGTATCGAGGCGGACTCTCTTTCCACGGCGGTTTGATCGGGGTGATTGTTGCTAGCGTTATTTTCGCCAGGAAGAAGGGCATCCCTTGGTGGAACCTCGCGGACGCGATGGCTCTAGCCACTCCCACCGGATTAGCGATGGGACGAATTGGAAATTTCATTAACGGAGAACTCTTCGGCCGGATTTCCTATGTTCCCTGGGCCATGATCTTCCGTGACGGAGGTCCCGAACCTCGGCACCCTTCTCAGATTTACGAATTCTTGCTGGAGGGAGTTTGTCTTTTTTGCCTGGTTTGGTACGTGAAAGGAAAGACCCGCAAAGACGGGCGAATCGCGATGACCTTTCTTATCGGGTACAGTCTTGCCCGCTTCATCGCGGAATGTTTTCGCGAGCCGGATGTACAGGTAGGTTATCTGATTTTTGGTTTGAGCATGGGACAGATCCTTTCGCTCATTATGTTGGCGGTTAGCTCATTTGTGGGCTGGCAAATGATCCGGCGTGGGCGGACCACTGGAGTCAAGCGGAACACTTCCCGCTAAGCTCTAGGAGGGGATGCGGCAGACGGACTGAATCGTTCAGCAAGCCGTTGTAATAATCCTTGCATCACTCGAGTCAGAATTCGGTTCTTGGGCCAGAGGGCCGCGATAGTGACCGGCGCGTCCCATCGCTCAGCGGTTAATGCGCTCAAGCGACTTTGTTTGACTAGCCAATCGGGAAGAAGTCCCCAGGCATTGCTCTGTCGGATTTTCTCGATGGCAATCTCGTAATTATCGAATACCAAGGTCGCATTCGGTCGTATCCGGTGAAGGTCAAAAACCGGATGGGTTTCGCAATTGTCTATGCCTTGATAAGACTTGGGCAAAACTGCCGGATAATCGGAGACTCGTTCCAAGGATCCCCCCTTCTTGATTTTCAACAAGGGGTGTTTGGCATGGACTGCGATGACCAGTTGCCCGGCGTAGAGGGTTTGGGTTTGAACTGCCGGATGGGATTGAGGGCTAAAGCAAATGCCGAGATCAAACTCTCCAGAGCTGATGCCGGTAAGCACTTGAGCCGATCGCAGAGTAAATATTTCTCCTAAAAGCTTGGGGTGATCTTCTTGCAACGCAATCCAGGCGGGGGCCAGGAGGGCTGGGCAGAGGTAGTGGCTGCCGGCTAAGCGATAACTTCCCTGTAATTCGAGCTGGTCACTGCTGATTTCTTCCTTAATGACGTCGATTTCATTCAGTAGTTTGGAGACCCGTTCCAGCAGAACTTTACCGTGGTTGGTCAGGAAGATATGTTTCCCTTGCTTGATAAAAAGCTGGCGGCCCAGTTCCTCTTCTAAAGCGGCGATACTATGACTGATGGCACTGGGGCTGATGGCCAAAATCTTGGCCGCTTTTCCAATATGCTCATTCTTGGCCGCTTGTAGGAAATAAACCAGCTGGTGGAGCTTCATGCGCCGGTTCTACTTCATAACGCGGCGCAGTTCAAGTTGGGCTAATTCATTTTAAATTGGATGCGATGTTGCGGATCCGTTTTTTCAGGTGTTGCTTTTCCAGGAGGAGAGTATTGCCGATCTTACGTTCTAGGCGTTTTTTGGAGCGGGAAAGCTGAACGATCAATTTTCGCACATTGATGGAATTGAACGATGTCTCCGTCGTTCGGCCGGCTGATTCTTTGAGATGCTTTAGAGTGCGTTCCAAATCTTGATACACTCGGAGCAATTCATGAAGTCGTCGCCGCTTTAACATCGACGGCGAGGTCACGTAGATTTTTTTCAAGAAGGAGGCCTTGGTTCTTTCCATTTCCAACCCGTTTTCGTTCCCCATATCCTGTTGCCCTAGTCCGGAGTGAATTTTTAGATCTGCCGGAAACAGGGGAAAATGGCAAGCCGCACCCCAGTTCCCAATGAAGAGGTTTCTCCGTTTTGTTTTACATGGGGTTACGCCGCGTTAGAAGAAGACCAACGAAGAGGATATGGCGCGGTTGGCTAAACGGAGTGACGAATGGTCAGCCGAAGAAGGGGAGGAAGAAGCTTAATCCGACGTAAACCGAGAAGTTACTCTTCAGAGAATTGCCGCCGTAGATTTTGGAATCGATCACGTAATCTCGCATGTCGATGAGAACGCTCATGGCGTCGTTGGTAAAAACCTTAAAGCCAAACCCGAAATCAAACATCGGATCGAAACCTGATTTCAAAATGGATTGGGTTACGGGTTGATTGGTACCCGAAGCGCTCAATTGCAAAACTTCGGTATGTGCCATCCCACCGCCTAAGACTAGATAGATGTCGTAATAAAGGACCTGACGACCAAAGAAACGAATTTTGCCATAAAGCGGGGAGATGATAAAATTGGTCGAGGCCAACGCGCCGATGCGCACGGTTTGCAAATTGGAAATACCCTTGGAGCTGACTAGATCCGTACTGAAGCTGGTAAGGCTGGGAAACGTTTTCTGAAGATCGGCAATTTCCCAGCCGAAGTGATCGGCCAAATGCCAAGTCAGGCGTCCCCCTGCCATGTAGTGATTGATGAGGGAGTCATAGGGCATAACCCCGGCCACCACGCCGAGCTCGAATTTGCCTGCTTTGTAGAAGTGTTTATGTCTCACCACCGCTTCAATCGATTTTTCGTAGTCATCTTGAGCTGTGTGTTCGACCGCTCCGAAGGTCTGGGACGCAGGTAAGACCCAGATCACGAAAAGACCCAGAGCAAGAAGAAGATGTTTTTTCATGGGATTCCTTGGAAATGGTGGTTCTTTAATTTCAACACGGGAAGGCACTTTCAACAACTGGATCTTTTTTCCCAAGTTCCGATGACCCGACGTGATAAGCTTCCGAGATGCCTCCCGGTCTCACGAATGTTCTTCTTTTAGTGCCGGTTTTTCTCTTTTCCCTTTCTTGGCATGAATTTGCCCACGCCTGGGTTGCGGTGAAGCGTGGCGACTTAACCCCTAAATTAATGGGACGGCTCAGCATGCATCCCTTGGCGCATGCGGATATGGTCGGGACATTACTCCTTCCCATCCTATGTATCTATAATGGGTGGCCGTTTCTAGGTTGGGCGAAACCGGTACCGGTAGATGCGAGAAATTTTCCGCATGCTCGACGCGATATGGCATTAGTGGCTGCCGCGGGCCCTGTTTCTAATCTTCTCCTGGCGCTTTTTGGGACTTTCGTTTTGGCTCTCTTGGTAAGAATGCCGCTTCAGGCCAGATGGATGGAAACGGTGCAACTCATGGCCGTGATCTCCATTCAGATAAATTTGATGCTCGCGGTTTTTAATTTGCTTCCGATTCCCCCACTGGATGGGTTCAATATCGCCCAAGCCGTGTTGCCAACTCAGGTCGCCGCCAGGATTCGCGCCGTTGCCCATTACGCTAATTTTGTTTTGATCTTGCTGCTATTTACCGGGGGCTTCCGCATCATCTATGCCCCAGTTGAAATTTGTTTCCAATTCCTGCTTCGATTGGCGGGGAATTAAGCCCTGGTGGTTAGAGCGAGTTAATGGGATCTACGTCGACAAACAATTGCACCGAAGTCCGTTTTTTAGCCGCGTAATCCAGCGCGCCTTTGAGTAGTTCCTGGAGATCCTTCACTGAGTCAGATTTGAGTAAGCTCTGCCAACGGTAGAGGTTTTTCAGTTTAGACAGTGGCGCTTCGGAGGGGCCGATCAGGGATGCCTTTCTGCCCTGACGCTGGATCTCTCGACTCAGTAGGGTGGAGATTTCATGAGCAAAGGCTTCCACTTTCTGAAGGTTGCGATGTTGAAAACGTAACATCGCCATCCGGGTAAACGGCGGAAAACCGAATTGCTCGCGAGCATCGAGCTCTAGGCGATAGAAATCAGCATCTCGATGTTCGGCGGCTGCGCGCAG
>Ga0206903_10116_pt2 | contig 10911 bp, 4 predicted proteins | sample Alteio_BWOrgHeat_45_FD_152959 | JGI IMG/M metagenome (GOLD analysis project Ga0206903, IMG submission 152959) | Enriched cells from forest soil in Barre Woods Harvard Forest LTER site, Petersham, Massachusetts, United States -... | ecosystem: Environmental > Terrestrial > Soil > Temperate forest >... | reverse complement strand
GGCGAGGGGGGAACAGTTTCGCGTCAGACGCATCAAGCAGATCGAGATTTACCAGCAGGAGTTCGCGGTCGCTAACTTGACCAAGGGCCTCATACATCAGATACATCCATAAGGACTCCCCAGCACCGTAGATTTCCTTGCCTACATTTCCGGTTTGGCCGCCAAGTTCGAGGGTGCCGAGATTCTCGAAGGGAATAAACGCCATCGAGGCATGTTGGCGGTTGCCGGTGCAATCCTCGAAGAAATAAAAATTGTTGCGCCGTTGCTGATCCATAAAACGAAGCAAACCCTCAAAGATGATTCCGCGTTTCAGGATGCCGGTCCAAGGCAGAACAGCCTCGACATTCTCCTTGAACGCTGGATACAGAATGGAGGCCGCGGCTTGGACCATTCCGCGCACGTCGTGGGACTTCTGGCTGGGATCGGAATACCAATAAAACATCCGCAATTGTTGGTAGAGCAGATAGTTGGCCTGATCGCGCATACCGAGTTCCGCCGCAGCCAATGCGCCGTAGGCAAGTTCCTGCGGCTCGTGGAACAGGCGATCCGCCGGCACGGTGTACAGAACCTGGATCGCGCGCCGCGCTTCCTCTCGGTAGTGCTCTTCCGCGGTCAAACGGTGAGCAAGAATCGCCGCCCATGCATAGAGGCCGCCAATGGCGTAATTCGTTCCGGCTCCCTCGGCAAGGAGTGTGGAAACCTGATAGTAGATGGGGAAGAGGTAGTCATACTGGCGAGCCATTTTCTGTGCGGTCTGAAACGCCTGCAAAAAATGATCCGTAATTTCCTTGGACCCCGCCAAAGACCCTATCGCTGGGTATTTCACGAGCCCATTTTCAAAGGGATACCAAGAGTCAGACCTCTCGTTCGGTTTGCGCACGAAGTCATTGCTAATGCTCTGAGTATCTTCGTGATAGAAGGAGGGCAGCGCCGCGAGAAGTTCATGGCATTCCGTTTCGTAGCTCGACGATGGATGCAACCGGAGATAGAGAAGCGATGGCCACAGGACATCCGCGATGGTCATGAGCTCGAAGTTGTCTCGAGGCTGCTGCCAAATCTGAGAGCTGTCCTTGACGTAGGCCCGTAGACCGGCGCGTCCATTCACTTCCACCCGCGTCGTACTCTTCTCCTGCAAATCCGCTACCGTCGCCGCTGCGAACTGCTTCCAGGTAGTGGCGCAGCCAGGCCATGCCAACCTCTCCTCGAAAAGAGGCAGCAGCGCCGGGATCCAACGCTCGACCGCCGTCTGCTCGGTAACCAACTCTTTGAGCGGTCTTTGCAGCAGGAAGCAAGTGAAACGCACGTCGCCTGCCGGTAGTACATTGCCTGTTGCCTGATCGGCGATCAAGCCCACACCAAGGCGTTGGGTACCGTCACGTTCAATTTGGGAGATGGTTGAGCAGCGATAGACCAGAAATCGCGGAAGATTTTCGATCGACATCCACCCCATGTCGCTGACGTCGAAATACATCATGGTTTCGATGCCATTGTTCTGATCCAGAAGGTAAACCGCGGGCAAGTCGTTACCGTAGGTGCCCAGCGAGTTCCTGGTCGGCTGGGTGAGCGCGACGCGCCGCCAGCTTCCCGACTGTCCTTCCATCAGCGTGGAAGTCGAATTCAGCCAGGTGATGATTTGCGGTTCTACTCTGCCGTCTTGATGCAATCGCATGGGCCTCGGAAGATGTAGGGTGGTTCGGAAGCGAAACCATGGCTCAGCATGGCTCAGCGCCAGAGCGCTGATTTCCGCGGTCCACTCATATGCGAATCTTTTCCCCTCCAAGCTCTCCGCGGTAGCCGTTCCGTCACAGAGGATTCGTTGTCCGTTGCGGCCTAGGTGAGATGTCACCAGCGGAAATGAGGCGCCGGTCACCAGCTGGACACCTGGCAGTGTCGCGGGTTTCCATTCGCCCTCAACGAACAGGAAGTTCTGGAAGCTGAGCGGTGTGCCGACTGGGGAAAGACGGAGTTGCTGCGCGCCACTTTCAAGAATCGTGGAGGAAGCAGAGCTTCTGTCAGCGGAGGTGGGACTGGCAACCCCGCCACAGAAACCAGCGCATGCGGGTGAACCGCTCGCAGCCGTTGCCAAAATCGTTTTCACGAAGCTGCGCCGATTGAGAAGAGTCATTTGGCTGAGACCTTAGGCAAGACGAACCGCAGGCCCTGTCCGAGACCGTGCCCGGGCAGGCCGGTATCAGTATTGGATCTTCAAGCCAAATTGTATGGTCCGCGGTCCGCTCGTATCGGTGACAGCGCCGAAGTTACAGGCGAGCCGTCCCGGGCATCCAGGATTACTGGCGGTTTTGGGAGTACCGGCTGGAACGAACGCCTGCTGCAGACTGGGACCAAAAACTTGGTTGGGAACAGAGAAAATGTGGCGGTTGAACATGTTGAAGAAGGAGGCGCGGAAATCGATGGTAGCCTTCTCGCCAAAGAGGCGCGTTTTCTTCCCCAGTGTGAAGTCTTCATTTTTCCCCCCGAACGAACGCGCCAGCGGTAGGGAGCGGCCCTCATTACCAAACGTGAAGGCCGCCGCAGGTGTGAACGCGGCTGCGTTCCAGAACGGCGTGGTCGCGGGGTTGAAATTCGACTTGTTCGTCTGCGGCACTCCGGGAACGACGTTGACGCGCGCGCCCGCTCCCGTGGTGTTACATCCGCCGAACAAGACATCGCCCGCAGTGCTCTGACAGTTACCATAAACCTCTGTGGGAGTTCCGGAATGGTAGCTCAGAATGCTCGAAACGGACCAGCCGCCCAAGACGCGGTCCGTCGCGCCACCCGAATTCATGTAACGCTTTCCACGTCCGAGCGGCAGTTCATAGAAGAAACTGGCCACCAAAGATTGCGGAGTATCGAGCTGGCTGACGGCCTTTTCTCCGTTCCGATTGTAGGAATTCTCGCCAATGAAACTGCTCGTGCCGATGAAACCAGATACGCCAGGCCCGGCTGAATCAGCGTCGGTTATGTTCTTCGAAACTGTATAGGACACCAGGAAGCTCAGACCTTGGGCAAAGCGCTTATCGACTTGCAACTGCATCGCATGATAAGTGGAGTTGCCCGTGCGATCTGGCGTGAATGAATTGTCTTCCTGATTGAAGTTGCCGTACTGGGGAAAAGGTCGAAGGGCTTGGTTAATATTTCCCTTAAAGCCGGTGTAAGGCAATTTGACACCTGCGGCAACCGATTTCGGACAGGTATTGGCAGCAAGGCAAGACGCAGGCATTGCCAATTCGCCGCCAAGCGAGAGAAAGGAAGGATTCGCTTGGTTGGGAATGATGTTCAAGGCCGGCAGGTGCGTTCCCTTGGAACCCACATAGGCCACGCTCACCATCAGGTTGCTCATGACCTGCCGCTGTATGTCTAGGTTCCAGGTCTGGATGTCCGCGGGGCGTCCGGAGTTCGCCGGAACCAGGATGACGCCGTTTTGATTGTTTTGACCGTCCGGGGTAAACGGCCCAAGAGTCGGGAAGAGATGCGTCACGCCGTTATCGATCTGGGTCGGGCCACCGTTTGTGACGTTTACAGTCTGCTTGTTGAAGAATCCCAGTCCATCCTGGTCGGCAAAAGATCCTTCCTTCAGAGCCTCGTAGAAGATGCCATAGCCGCCACGGAGCACGGTCTTGCTATTGATGCTGTAAGCGAAGCCGACTCGTGGACCAAATGCTTTATGGTAGGTGTCCTGTGGACGCTTTCTTCCATTCCGCCCGGCACCAGCCCCGAAGTAGGTGTAAGCTCCCAGAATGTTTCCGGCTCCGGGATTCGGGAGCGTCGGATCAACCGCGGAAAAGCGATTGAATGCTTCGGTAGCGGGCAGATCGAGATCATAACGCAGGCCATAGTTTAGAGTGAGGCGGGAGTTGAATTTGTACGAGTCCTGCCCATAGAGGGAAAAATCCTTGTATCGAACACCGCTAAAAGCCCCATAGTTCAGTGTGGTGCTATCCGACAGGCCGAAGAGTGAACTGGCCACCGCATCGCCCCCCACTCCCGTCGCGGTGCCGGTGCTGTTGGTCTGAGCGGGGCTAAAATCAAACTCTCCCGAACCTTGGGTCAGCCGCCGCACGTTAAATTGGAGCATGCGCACTTCGCCGCCGACCTTGAAGTTGTGTTTGCCTTTGACCCAGCTCACGGAATCATTGACCTGGTAGACGTTATCCGCAAATTCAGAATCACCGCAATTGTTCACATTGTAATTGAAGCCGCCCCCCCACTTGATGCACGGAAAGGTAGCGTCACTGACTCCGGTTAGTCCGATCTTCACCGGATACCCTAGGCCGATACTGTTCGAACCCTCGGCACGGTAGCGGCGGCTAAACCCGAAGAGGAACTGGTTCACCAGCGTCGAAGTGAAAATGTAATTGTCGCTGAAACGCGCGTAGCGAGTGTGCTGGGGAATGCTCTGGCCGAAGATGGGTCCCAGATCGGAACTTCCGCCTGTTCTGGTGTTGTCATAGTCAAATCCGCCGGAGACACGGTGCTTATCAGAAAAGACGTGGTCGACCTTCACATCGAATAGGTTCGCCGTGGTGCTTGAAACGGTGTGGTCCGTTACGTTGTCGGTGACAGCGCCGCTCGTAGGCGGAAGCAGTTTGAATACATTGGTCATTACTTTACTCGGCTTGAAGTTAGGATCGTTTGTCAACACGTCGCCTGGGATGGCCACGTGTGACGTGGGATCGTAGAGCTGGTCCGCTACCAAACATTGAGCTCGGGGATCTCCCGCAAGGCATGGGGCGCCTGTAGGGGGAGGATTGCTGGGATTCGGTATCCGGTCGTTACAGATGCCGCCTGTGAACCCTGCCTTACAAAGGGCGGAGAAGTCACCTTTGCGGAAATTTTCGTTGGGAAAGCTTTGAGTTCCGGTGCCTCCGTTTCTCAAGCGGAATCCCTCATAAGCGAAGAAAAAGAAGGTCTTGTTCTTACCATGATAAAGTTTGGGGATAAAGACAGGACCGCCCAAGGTAGCGCCGAAGTCATTCTGAGTATCCACGCTCCTCGGTGAACCGAGGAGGTTGTTTTTCCAGGTGTTCGCATCCAGAGACTTATTCCTCAAATAATCGTAAGCAGAGCCGTGTAACTCGTTGGTTCCGGATTTCACGGTGAGGCTCACGATGCCGTCGCCCGATTCCCCGTACTCCGGAGAAAAGTTGCTCTGCAGCACCTTGAATTCTTGTACTGCGTCCGTTGAGACTCCCTTATTCCACTGCGTGTTCGCAGATACCAGCGAGATCGACACGCCGTCGACGAGTACGTCGGTTCCACCTTCCTGGCCGCCGTTCACCTTAAAGTCGTCACTCGAATTGCTTCCGGGATTATTGGCAACGCTGCCAACAAAGCCGGGAACCAACTCGATGAACTGCACGGGGTTACGGATGGTACCGGAGACCTCCAGGGGTAAATTGGCCATCAGCGTCGACTGCACCGTTGCTCCAATATCGGAGGACGCGGTTTGCAGCTGACTGGCGTCGGCAGTAACCGTCACGTTTTCAGAGACCGCGCCAAGCTGCATCTGGATGTCCAGCGAGGTGGCGGTGCCGGTTGCCACCGTGACGCCTTCCTGCGTGTATTTCTTCAGGCTCGGTGCTTCCACACTCACCGAGTACCGTCCCGGCGGAAGGTTGGGCACGGAATAGAGTCCGGCGTCGGTGGTCACCGTGGTGATGGCCAGTCCCGTATCCATGTTTCGTGCGGTTACGTTAACCCCCGCGAGCGCGGCCCCGCTAGGATCAGTTACCGTTCCCTGGAGACTGCCCGAGTTGGTCTGCCCCCAAAGAGGAGCAGCAACGAGGCAACACGCCAAACAACCCACAAGACATAGAAAATATTTCACTGAAATCCTCCCCCGGTCCTACCTTTTTGGAATCAGGTAAGATTTGGAAGCCGGCGTCACAGGCGAAAAGCAGTACTCGAACAAACGAACAAACAGCCTGCCGACGTCGCTTGAGCACGAAGCCTAGACGGGCCGTACTTGCAATCAGAACGGTTCGTTAAGGGATGAGTGGAATACGCATCTTGGAGGCTCCCCCCAGAGGCACAAGTTACGGGTAAAAAGGCGATGGACACCTATGCGTCCATGCCCTTCCGGGAGCGCAATTATGCAATTTGAGCCATACCCCAAACGGTCTGGCTGGAATCTACGCCCATTGAAAGCCGAAAGAAAAGGAGCTAGCTTGTGAAATCATTGTGATTCACGGATCATGTAACACTGCAACATGGGGCTGATTGCCACCAAACTACCAAAGCTTGCGGGACATGAACGACTTGACTTGGACAGCCTGCGAGGCTAAAAATAGGCTTTGTCTACTGAATTCCGGATATGGCAGCCCTCCGGCCGCAATGTTAGCTCCAAGCCCAAAAGCGACTGAGGATATCCTTGCTGATGAGCGATGGCAGCTGGTTCAAAGAATTGTGTGCAGTCCGCCGTTTCAGAAGAGTACCCGCCTACGCGAGCTGTTGGAGCATGTCACGGAGCGAACCATCCATGGCCATGCCCACGAATTAACGGAACAGCAGATCGGCAGCACCCTGTTCCACAAGCCCTCCGGTTACAGCTCCCTCGAAGACAGCTCTGTTCGCGTGCACGCCCGGCAGCTTCGATTGAAGCTTCACGAATACTTCGATGAAGAGGGGCGAAACGAGCCACTGATCTTGAGCATCCCGAAGGGGAGCTACACGCCAATATTCAAGCCAGCCGAGAAGGTCACTACGCTTATTGCGAAAGCGGCACTTGGCGTTAGTACGGCGGCGTCCCGCCGAAGCGAAGCGATTCTTGCGTGGACGCTTTGCGGCATATTAGTAATCGTATGCGCTGTCTTGTTATATCGATCTGCTCGCCACGGGGCGCCCGCCTTGGCAGAGAGCGCCAGCAATCCGCCCTGGCCATTTTCCCAAGTTTTTGATTCCGGGCATCAAACGCTGATTGTCGTGGCGGATAGCAATTACGGGATGTTCCGAATACTGACCAGCCAGGCAGGTTCCCTCGAACTGTACCTTCATCGGGACTTCCTGAAATCCTCTTCGAAAGTTAAGCCCGGCGGGGCCGACTCCCGTTTGAATGAGTACATGACAAATTCAGCGCTCACCTCGTTTGCCGACGTTGCGGATGTGGCCACACTGCTCAAGATGGCTGGACCATCTGAAAAGCAGGCATCGGTCCGGTACCCGAGAGATTTGGCTATGCGTGACTTGGATCACGAAAACTACGTTCTTATTGGAAGCCCTGGGTCGAACCCCTGGGTGTCGGTCTTCCAGAACAAGCTAAATTTCCGCGAGAGCGAGTCCATCGTAGGCAACAGCGCTAAGGCGTTTGTAAACACCAATCCGCTACCCGGTGAAAAAGACCGATACGAAGGGTTGCGATGGACGGGAGCGATGGGAGAAGACTACGCCACCATTGCGCTGCTTCCGAATGTCACCCACGACGGAAGCGTGCTCATCATGCAAGGACTTCAACAAGAGGGAACGGAAGCCGCAGGTCGATTTCTGGCCGATCCGGAAAACCGGCGGCAGTTGCTGGCGACGCTTGGGATTACAGGTTCAAGAGGGAACTCCTTTGAAAATATTTGGTTCGAGGCGTTGATTCGCTCCCGGACAGTCGCCGGGGCGCCGAATGCAACGACTCTCGTTGCGGTCCGCCGCATTGAGTAAAACCCCAGTTGGTACTCCTGGTTCAACGGCATGGTCAGAAAGTAGGCACCCTCCATGTACAGTGCATGCTCCGCATGCAGGGGTGTTTGTCTTTCCCGAGCGTCGCCTGGAGCGGATTGCTATACTTTAATCCTGTATTTTATTTGTTCTGAGGACCGCCACTTGGTATGCCTGCCGGAAGCGGTCTGCCGGGCGAAAACAAGATGTTTCTATCTATTTGTTACTTGCCGCGTGGTTTGCGCCTCCCTGTGCCGGACATCTTCTGGGCCGTTCTTCTGATTGCCAGTGTTCTGCTCGTAGCGCCAGCCGCCCGCACGCAGAGCGAGGTAGGAACCCTTCTCGAACAAGCGCGTGCGGCTGAAAAGACGGGAGATTACCAAGCGGCGGAACGTGTCTACCTGCAGGCGCTGGCGCTTGCCCCAGGCCATCTTGAAACCCTTAAGCGTCTCGGCGTACTTCAACAAACCGAACTGAAATTCCCAGAGTCCGTCGAGAGTTTCAAACAGGTGCTCGCCCACGATGCGCACTATCCCGACGTGAATTTTTTCCTGGGGGTCTCCTATTTCGGCGAAAACGAAATGAGCGATGCGATCCGATGGTTCGAGTTGGACCTCGCAACTCCTAAGCCGCATCCCCGGTGCCGGTACTACCTCGCGCTAGCGCTCCAGGCTGCCGGCCGGATCGAGGAATCTATCTCGCAACTGAACCGCGCCGTAGCTGATAATCCAAAGGACGCGGATGCGCTTTACCAGCTTGCCCGCATTTACAAGAACGCTTCTCTTCAGTCGATTGAGAGTCTAAAGGCTCTGGACCAGGACTCTTTCCAGCTACACGCCCTGATGGGAGAGGTTTACGCGGATGAAGAACGGCACGCTGAAGCTGTCAAGGAGTACCAGGCAGCACTCGCGAAACGTCCCGACGCCACGGGAATTCATTATGCCATTGGGGTAGCGTATTGGGTCCAGCATCAACTGGATGCCGCCAAGAAAGAATTCATGGATGCTCTGAAGGAAAACCCTAACGACGCGCTGACCAACTTGTACCTCGGCGATATCGCGGTTCACGACCAGCGCTTTCGTGAAGCACACGGATACCTGAGTGTAGCCGAGAGGGGACAGCCCCACATGCCTCAGTTGCACGTGCTGCTCGGGAAATGCTATCGGGGCGAGAACGAACCGGAAAAAGCAAAGACTGAATTCTTGGCCGCGATCCAAGCGGACCCCACTGCCGCGCAGCCACACTATTTGCTGGCCCAGGTTTATCGGGAACTTGGCAACCCGCAAGCAAGCTCGAAAGAGTTCGCAGAATTTGAAAGGCTTTCACAGTTGGAGAAGGATAAACCTCCCGAGCATGGGCCCCAGAACTGACATGGATGGCAGGCCAGAGCCGAGAGCTGGATCCAGCTTATGAGTATCTTCTCTGGGTACGCCCGGAGGCTCACGGCCGCTGGGAGTGGCTATGCTGCAATCGGTCTACTGCTCGCCGCCAGCCCATGCCAAATCGCTGGACAAACGGAAGCCTCGCACCCGGCAAATGCTCCCACGGTAGAAGCGCACCTTGCCGCTGCGCAACAGGCCCAGAAAAACAGTGATTATGTCACTGCCGAGCGAGAGTACCGGGCCGTGCTTCAAATCAGGCCCGATTTTGCTGAAGTTCATATGAATCTGGGACTGGTCTACCAGCTGCAAGATCAAATTTCCGATGCCATGATCGAGTTTCGGCGTGCGCTTCACCTTAAGCCCACGCTGGCCGGCGCGAATTTTTTCCTCGGGGTTGACTATTGCAAGAACGGCGAAGGGATTAAGGCTCTCCCCTATTTGAAGGCTGCCGCCAAGCAGGATCCTGGACGACCCGACATCTGGTCTTGGTTGGCGACGGCCCAGGAAATCTCCGGTGAGTTTCATGCTGAAGTAGCGACTCTTCAGAAAGCACTCCATCGGCAACCCCAAAACGTTGATTTGCTCTATCTGCTTGGTCAGGCTTATGAGCGTTTGGGAAAAGAGGAGGTCGCGCGACTGCAAAAAACGGCACCGCACTCTGCGCGCTCCGAGCAACTTCTAGCAGAAAGCTATGCCGCGAGCAGTGAGTGGCCATCTGCGGTGATTCATTTTCAGAATTCACTGGCTTCATCTCCTGATACCCCGGGCTTGCACGTGGAGCTAGGCGAAGTGCTTTTGCGAGCAGGAAAACTTACGCGGGCCAGCCATGAGTTTGAAGAAGAATTGCACCTTGCGCCTCATAGCTTGCGTGCCATCGTCCGCCGGGGAGAGACAAAACTCATCCAGGGCGATATCGAAGGTGCTCTTCAGGATTGGAACACCGCAATAGCCGCGGACGGCCTGCAGGCTGAGAGAATCCTCGGCGTCCGGGAGATTGGACTTGGTGATGCTGCCTTCGAGCAGCTCCCGGATCCGTTGCGTGAAAAAATCGAGAAATTTGTCAGCGAACTGCAACGACGCGACACTCCGGCTGCGCACTTAGCGCTTGCATTTCTCGCCATGCAAAGTGGGGACTCTCCGTTGCAAGTTTCTGAGGGTGAGCGAGCCCTTTCTTCCTCCGAGACGGCGCCCTCGCCGATGAACTGCTCTCCAGCCGAGATTCAACATGCACTCACGCAGGAGAAATTCTCAGTTTTCGCTCACTGCATGCCGCTGGTTTTGACGCCTCGGCCATCCGCCAACTCTAGTTACGCTTTCGCTCGTGCGCTGTTTGAAGCGGGGGATTACGAAGCGTCTCTCAAATTGCTTTCCGGACTCGCACCGCCTGATCGGAATTCTCCTGAGGCATCCTACTGGCGTGCGCGTTGTTATGAGAAGTTAGCCACCGTGGCCTATCTCAGTCTCTTCCAGTCGAACCCGAACTCCTATCGCCTGCATCAGCTGATCGGTGATTTGGATGCCGCGAAAGGCAACGACGGAAAGGCCATCGAAGAATATCGACAAGCAATTGCGCTAAAACCATCCCTGCCAAATTTGCATTACCGTCTGGGCCATTTGCTATGGAAGGATCTCAAAGTCAGTGAAGCACGCGAGGAGCTCGAAGCTGAGTTGGCGCTGAGTCCAAGACACGCAGGTGCGCTCAACGACCTCGGCAATACCTACCTTCTGGAGCACCTGCCGGACAAAGCCCTCCCCTATCTAAGCCGGGCACTCGCAGCGGACCTCGAAAATCCAGAAATACATCGTGACCTGGGCACTGCCTATTCCGAACTAGGCGAGCTTGTAGTGGACCGAGCCATCACGATCAGCAGAGACCGCGATCTTGAAT
>Ga0206903_10358_pt1 | contig 10917 bp, 11 predicted proteins | sample Alteio_BWOrgHeat_45_FD_152959 | JGI IMG/M metagenome (GOLD analysis project Ga0206903, IMG submission 152959) | Enriched cells from forest soil in Barre Woods Harvard Forest LTER site, Petersham, Massachusetts, United States -... | ecosystem: Environmental > Terrestrial > Soil > Temperate forest >... | reverse complement strand
TACGTTGATAAACAAGCTAAGGATATCGACGACGCCATCGCCTTGGTGCAATATCATTGCGAGCGGAAGGAGGCCGTATCGATTGGCTTGCTGGGCAATGCAGCAGATATCTTGCCGGAGCTGGTGAAGCGCGCCAAGTCTGGTGGTATTAAACCGGATCTGGTAACCGACCAAACTTCAGCACATGATCTGATCAACGGTTATTTGCCATCTAGTTGGAGCGTCGATGAATGGAAAGCGGCACAACAAGATACTAGCCAACATGCTCGTCTGACCCAGGATGCCGCAATCTCTTGCGCAAAACATGTGCGGGCGATGCTGGATTTTCATGCAATGGGTATTCCAACCGTCGATTACGGTAACAACATTCGTCAGGTCGCTTTCGATCAGGGCGTACAGGATGCGTTCGCCTTCCCCGGTTTTGTACCGGCTTATATCCGTCCAATGTTCTGCGAAGGCAAAGGACCGTTTCGCTGGGTGGCGCTATCCGGCGATCCGGAAGATATCTACAAGACGGATGCCAAGATCAAGGAGTTGTTTCCGGATAATAAGCACGTCCACAATTGGCTGGACATGGCGCATGACCGCATCGCTTTTCAAGGTTTGCCGGCTCGGATTTGCTGGCTTGGTTTGGGTGAACGTCATCTCGCTGGCCTGGCATTTAATGAAATGGTCCGTAGCGGCGAGCTGAAAGCGCCGATCGTTATTGGTCGCGATCATCTTGATACCGGGTCAGTTGCCAGTCCTAATCGTGAAACCGAAAGCATGAAGGATGGCACCGATGCTGTGTCCGACTGGCCCCTACTGAATGCGCTGTTAAATACTTCGGGTGGAGCAACCTGGGTTTCGCTGCATCACGGTGGCGGCGTCGGCATGGGTTATTCGCAGCATTCCGGAATGGTGATCGTGGCGGATGGTAGCGAGGCTGCGGCCAAACGTCTGGAACGTGTACTGATCAACGATTGCGGCTCAGGTGTGATGCGTCATGCTGATGCTGGATACGAAACGGCAGCTGCTTGTGCCCGCCGCAACGGTCTAAATTTACCGATGGCGCCAGGTAGTTAAGCCATCTCGCGCTTCACCATCAAACGCAAAATGGATCATCCTTAATTAATTTGAATTGAAATAATGTTTAGGAAGACACAAATTTCAGGCACTGAGCCGATCCCCGATATTGAGCAACGCTTAGTAAATGCTAGAACCACTCGTTTGCGTAACCGGCTCTTCAATCGAGCCTGAACACGAAATATTTATCTTAACTAAAATCAAGAGAAAATTCGTCAACTATGGATCTGCCGTCGCACCAACTCACCATGACCGTACTGATGTCACCGGACATGGCTAATTTTTCCGGTAATGTGCATGGTGGTGCGATTCTCAAACTACTCGACCAGGTAGCGTATGCCTGCGCCAGCCGCTACGCAGCGCAATACGTGGTGACACTGAGCGTGGACCAAGTGACCTTTCGCCAACCTATCCACGTAGGCGAACTGGTCAGCTTCCTTGCCAGCGTCAATCACACTGGCACCTCATCGATGGAAGTCGGCATCAAGGTGGTAGCCGAAGACATCCGGACCCAGGTGGTGCGTCATGTCAACAGTTGCTTTTTCACGATGGTGGCGGTGGACGGCGAGCGCCGCCCGATTGCGGTGCCGCCGTTGCGCCCGTTCAGTGGCGAGGAAAAACGGCGGTTCGAAGGCGCCATCCTGCGCAAGCAGTTGCGTCAGGACCTAGCGCGCCGCTTTGAAGAGATGAAGCCGACCTAGATCTTTAATTATGAGCATAAACACTTTTCCGAGCGTACCGATCGTCGAAAAACCAAATGACCGGACGACCTATGATCCCAATCGACTACTGGACGCATTGATCCAAAAATTGCACTTAAAAAGCGATGCTGCCCTTTCTCATTTGCTCGAAGTTGATCCTCCAGTAATCAGCCATATCCGAACTCGCCGTAGACCAATAGGTGCGGTACTGTTAATTCGGATGCATGAAGTCAGTGATCTGACCATTGGCGAATTGCGGGCTCTAATGGGAGATCGTCGTAAAAAATTCCGGATGGGTATGAAATATATCAAGCTAGAGGAAAATTGAAACGACTTACGAGAGTATGCGCCACACTCTTTGATGCACGCCATTACAGTTTTCCCAACCGTTTATAAAGCGCTTTGTCCGGATTTTTTCATTCCTGCAGATTCTCGGCATAGGCCAGTATCACGTTGCTGTCGCAACAGGGCGCTGCAGGCACCTTCATGAATATAAAAAATGGCGAGGCCATTCACCTCGCGATTCGCGTGGGCCGCTTGCCTGATTCGGCGCTCGTGGCACGCAAGCTCGGTGACGTGCGCATGACCGTTTGCGCCGCGCCGTCTTATCTCGAGCGCCGCGGCGCGCCTTGCTCACCTGACGAGCTGCCCCTGCACGACTGCCTCCTTTTCTCCGACCAGCCTGGTCCCGTCGATTGACGCTTCAAGCCCGCAGGCACCCGTCATTCCGCCCTCATCACAGGCCGCCTCTGGGCCAACTCGCTCGGCGTGCTCGCTGCCGCGGCGATCGACGGTGCGGGCATCGTGCGCGCACCGTCGTGGCAAGTGGCGGACGACATCGAGCGTGGGCGCCTGCGGCGAATCCTTCAGGATTACGAGACAATGCCTGCGCCCGTGAACGTGCTCTTCGAACGCGCGCGGCGTACGTCGCCCTCTGTGCGGGCCTTCCTCGACTACTTGATCGAATCGACGGAAACGGGTGCGCGCTCTCGATAGTCGGGGCCCTCGCTTGGTGTGAACCGAGCATAGTGAACTGGTATATCAGCAAACGCGATTTCGCTAAAGTTTACAAGGGCACTGCTAACTCATTGAATGTCAACAGGAATTCTGCCGTCCAAGTTCGCGTGGCTGGACTTATGTATAAAGAGGTGGGTTGTGGCCGATGCCGGACATCCACATTAATTCAATCCGCTTTGAATTATCAAAAAGAACGCAATTACGTAGTTGACTAAAAGTTGAATGGAGACTTGAGTGGAAACTCAACCTCCCTTTGCTTTGTCCATTAATTTGTTAATTAACGCTCTAAATTCTGAGCAGGAACGGCATTAAGAATCCAACACTCCTGATGAACATGCAAAAAAGATAAGTGCGCTGAATATTGGATGAAGGCTGCTTCTTGGGCAAGCTCAGTCTGTTGATTAGGGGCAGCATTATGCGCTTCTTTTGCAGCTATCCACTTTGCTTGGAGATCAGCTGAAAGTGCTAGCGTGGCGGTCTTTCCATGCTTATTTCTAGCATTTACCAGAGCACCTGCATATTTATACGAATCGATGACCGTAAACCTGCCGTCGCCATCTACATCTAGGGGATTTGAAAACCATTTGAACGCAAACAATAAAAAGAGATTTGCGAACCAAGGCAATGAACCAGAAACAAATACTTCCTGTGTTGAGGAACTAATACTTTCATGTAGGTTAGTGGCACCTATAAATATTACTTCTGGATCAGGAATGCCGTTCGGATCCTTTTTGCTGCCGGCCCCAATGTAATTAAAAATACCCGCATAACACTGTCCTAGGTATACAACCGCCCTTTTAAGATTAGGGGATGACTTAATACTATTAAGTAATTTATATGGAGTTATCTGCTGAGCAGCATCAATCCCATCAAGGCTGCCATGTCCTGTGATAAACAGGACTAAATTGTCATGCGTATTTTTTGTTTGATCTATAAAGAATTCGTCTGATGTTTGCAGCGAAAATGGAGAGCTAGTGCCATGTTTGACGAAGTTCTCTATTGAAACTCTGTCAGCACCATCTATGTAGATAGCGATATCTGCCATTTTGACACCGGCACGCTCAAGACAAAGAACGCCAAATGCCAAGTCCATAATATGACGTGGTTCTGGATCCCCTTTAGCAGATAAAAACAAAACCCACTTTGTATTGCTATTTATTAGACTCATTATTTTTGTATTTCGAGTCTGAGCAAGCCCTTAAATACTCATATTGCTCAGGGAACTAGGCTTACGAATATCAGAAAAATAGAACATCTCATCTACTTCAAGATTGTCTTTCTTCTGCACCTCTTTGACTATCTTGCCACTGTCGCTTAATTCGAAAACACTTGCACCTGTCTTAAGGTAAAACGGATGGCTCGGCCCGACCGTATCTATGTCGGTTTTAAATAGTAGCCATTGCCCCATATTTACACATTCTTTTACAGAGTCATCTATGTCAGGAAGATCCGCAGCTAAAATTTCATGCAGTTTCATTTCATTCTCCCGATTGATTCATGATCAACTTACCTTTGCTAATCAATACTTTAAGAACGCCTCAAAGGTATTGACAGTCTATTTTGATTAAAGTGCAAGTCGCTATAAGTTTTAAAAAAACAGATATCGATTTAGTGCCATGAACATAGTTCGTTCCCTTGGATGAACGAAAACCATGGCGCCTGCTGGCGCGGATATCCATGAACTTTTGACACTCAAAATACTAACGGCAGATTTCTGCGTTTACATGAGCATTAGACGTTTCGCCACAAACGTAACCCGTAGGTCAACCAGCGAATACGTCTGGAAATATAGCATTCACCCCCACATAAACGCAACAAATTGCCAAAACAATAATCAATTTTGCTGGGCATATGTCGATTTGTGGTGAATTTCGCTCACTTTAGGCCTTTTTCACTGAGAATTGATATTTATCTAGCCCTCGTCCCGTCGGCAATTTGCAAGGAGTTTGCAGATTGATCGACATAGCTTTAATTGCGTAATCGCATTCGTATTGCCAACGATTCGCAAGCCAATATTGCCGGAGATTTCCTGCCGGCGTCATTCGTCGACACGGAAGTTCAGACAGGTTGAGACCTATTTGGTTGGAATCACCATCGGATTTCCAGTAAGCTCTCACCGTTTCAGTTCCGCTGTTTTCGGTCATCCTCGAACGCTTTGAGCTCAAACTCACCGAGCACTGCATCTGCCGGCAATTTGTTGTGCCGACTCCGTTCTTCTGTGTGCATACCTAATATGAGGTAAATCAAGGCAGCGCGAACAAGGCGAAGTAGGCGAAGTGTACGGCGCTCGAGGTCATCGATGGTGAGGGAGTGGGCAAAGTCATCGAACCACATATCCGAAGTATCCGGTTCCTGTAGCGCAATTGCGTGCACCTTCACGTACTTGTGTTCCAGATGGTTGCGGAGCTTGCTGAGTCCTTGTGCATCTGGATCAGTAACGTCCGCGAACTCGGACTCGAATAGATCCTTGCTCAACCAATAAAGGCCGCGCAGTGGCCAGTTATTGGATGCGTTAAATTCTGGTCTAACTTCGGGAGACTTCTTCTGCTTCCAGATGCCGCGAAATGACACATCGTATTCCGCGATGCCAAGCTCAAGGTACCGGTTTAGGAAGTACGCGATCTTGTCCAGGAGCGAATAGGCCATGCGGAACGAGATCTTGAGCTTCTCTACTGCGAGACCATACGCGGGATAATCCAGCGTGTTGTAAAGGTGCACCCCTAAGTCCGAGTCATGGACCTCGTCGGAATTTACCGCCTCGAAATACAACCAGCGGGCCGAGACGAACTCCTGCTTAAGTTGGTTAAAAAAACCAACCACAACGGGCGTCTTACCGACCTCCGTGACCATGTCCGGTAAGTTGAGATCGTCGTAAGCCGCCAATTCGAACGACCCAATGTCGTTCAAGGTGTTCAAATACAGTCCACTGAACAGGCACCAGCGACGGTATTTGTCGTCTGCATTCAGGTTGCTTTCCGAAGCATCCAGCGAGAACGTCTCATTTATTGCTTCCAAATTGAAGTGCCGCTCAATATGGTCAATTTTGGATGCAAAGTATGAGCGCAGGTTCTGATCGCCAAGAGTTGGCTCTTCTTCCATGTCCTTAAGCGCTTGCTTCAATTCGCGATGGGCGACCCACATGAAAATCGAACCATGAGGACCGTCATTGTGCGAGCGGGCGTAGTCCATCAAGGAGCTGCCACGATTGCCTCTAGCCATCCAGAATTTAGGATTTTTGCGCAAGGCCTCGGTCCAAACCGCACTTGCTTCGACGAATCGTCCGCAATGACTGAGAGAGTTCGCTAAATTCGTCAAGATTTGGCACTGCATCAGGAGATCAACTTGTTCGTACGCTGGATTGCGGGTTGCTCGCCTCAAAAAGTAGATCTTCTTTTGCAGTTCTTCTTGATCCCACTTCCACGCGGATTCTTCCTCCGAGCGTCGACGAGCACCGGCAAATGCCAAAGCGTTTGACCGAAAGTAGTCGAGCATCACTGCATGCTTCCCGTTCAGCGAGCGCGCATCAAGTTGTCCACACCACGCCAGTGCACGAGCATTTAGGGTTGCGTCATCGTCGTCGCCCGCCTTATCTATGGCTGTGCCAATGATGAGTAGGCAATCTAGGTCGGAAAAAGAATCCAGTTTGAGATCGTCGTAGAACGCGGCCATTGCGTATCCAATTTTTTAGTAAGTATGCGAATAAACAGCGCTGTTCATGCCGCCACGGCGCATCGCTTCAGCACATCAAGAGATTGCTGAGATCGGCGAACCCTATGTTATGTTTACGCGGTTCCGCCGTACGATATTGGAATCGTGGATTGTCGACGATCCAGGCGCCAAAGTCGACCGGCCGTTCATGGCCGACCACAACCCGCCAAAGATAATTTAATCTTAACCCAATGCGCGTACAAACTTAATAACTTCGTTCTTTTTCTTGGTTGGAAGTCGGTGAAAATGCAGCATCAGCTCGGCCAAATTATCTTCTTCCGTATAGAGATAACCTGTGGGTATGTCCAATATTTTTGATAAATTCTGAGCGATCCTATAGTCTGCCTTATGCACTCCTAACTCATATCGGTTAATTCTTGGGCTAGCGACAAACGGGTCTAATCCTGCTTGAATTCCGAGCTGCTTCTGTGACAAACCAGCGGCCATTCTAGCTTCTTTGAGGCGGCGCCCCCATATTTCATTGGCATTGCTCATTTCGCAGTTCTCAATAAACACAAGAACTACGAGAATCGTAATTATTTGATATCCTAGATACTACGAATATCGTAGTATACGCAGTGCCATTTGAAGCAACATATGCTCCAGAACTCCATCAATAGAAAACCACATTTAAAGCATATTAATCGGCACGACTTAGATTCTCAGATATGAAAACACAGACTGACCAATTGGCCTGCTAACACAAAAGGAAATCAAGATGCTCAACACACTTCGGCGCAAATTTTACCCAGCACTTTTTGCAAAAGTAATGACCAACAAATTCGTTGGAAAAATAAGCGCGTTGTCGTCTTATCGTAGATTTGATGGGTATGTTGAATACGACGTCATTGCGCTTGAAGTACGCTCAAAAAATGGTGCTGTGGACACAATAAGATTGCAAAATGTGGCGATGCTTAACGAAGGCAGTTCATTAATTCAATCACTAATTGGTCAATCTGCCGAATTAGCCGTCGTTAGTGGTCTCACCTTTAAACCCACGACCTTCCTATGCGCGGTCAAACAGGAAAACGGAACGATTCATAATTTTCCAATTTTAGGAATCAAGCTTGCCGCCTTGGGAAACACTAATGAATTGTTTATGCCGCACATGATGAATTGGGCGGTGGCAACCATCGTTCTCGGTACGATGCTATCGATAGTTTTCATTGGGTTTTGCATCGTGTGGGTCGCAATGTTTAAAGCCCGCTTTAATATGGACCCAGCATTTAGCGCGATTTGGTCTGGCGCTCTTATTGCTACTGGCTATGTAAAATATAACGAACTACTTGGGTTCCCACTTAAGCTTCATCGCCAGATAAAAAATGCAGTTGATATCTTAAAATGAAATTGATACGAAAAAGCTCTGCCTTGTACGAGATGGAGCCTTTTCAAGTTATCGCCACGCGATCGAACAGATACACGTCGCCCAGCTTTAAGAAATCCTAATGTATTGATTGCAAAATATCGAGTAATCTGATAGCCTCAATATCTATCAGGTCGTTAAAAACATCCTGAGTAATACTTTTACATATTCAAATCCGGTATCACTTTCTCCGCCGGACGGTCGTAGCCGACCTTTTTTCCCATTCACACCCCTTCAGGGGAAAGGCTACGCCATGGCAAGCACGAAGCATGTCCCACATTTCCAATATCTCTCCAAACCTGGTCTTTTCCTCCCATTCTTGCTCGCTGAGCAGTTGAATGCAAAGGTCATCGCCAAAATGGAGGCCGATTGCGCTAAAGAAAACGCGGAAAGAGCAAAGAGATTGGCATCGAAAAAAAATGAGGCCATTTCCGACGATGCAGAAAAAATCCTGCTTGATGGCGAGGAATTTGGAGCGCCGCCATCCCCATCAACCGGTCCAACCATGCGCATGCTCAATATGCAGCAAGTAAAGGCCGAGAACGCTGACACCTGCAAAGATGCTGATGAGCGCTTGGCAAAAAACAACATGATTAACCTACTGGCTACTGGCGGCGAATATCGCAACTTGGGCACAATTGATCCAGACCTTTATCGCAATCAACTCGACGAATTGGAGCGTGACTTTGCGAATTTTGCAGAACCGATCGACTACCTACGGGGCGTCTGCGCTCTGGCCGCAGCTGACGATCTGACGGTGCGACCGGACACCATGCTATTGAATGGGCCACCCGGCGTCGGGAAGACCCTGTTTTGCCAACGCCTGGCAGCAATTTTCGGTACAACGATGGATATTGCGCATTTAGAAACAATGCAAACGAATGGGGATCTCGTTGGAAGCAGCGCGATGTGGTCGAATTCGCAAGAAGGCTTGATCTTTAGAAGACTTGCTTTGGGGAAGATCGGCAATCCACTGATCCTATTGGACGAAATCGATAAAACGCAAGGGGAAGTGCAATATAGCGTCGAAAAAGCACTGTATAACCTGCTAGCCGATACCTCGTCGACATTCGCCGACGCCGCCTATCCTTGGCTCACCCTCGATGCATCTCGAATCGTTTATGTTGCGACGTCCAACTACGCTAAATCCATCGAGCCGGCGATCAAGTCGCGTTTGCTTCAATTCGACATTGCCGCACCGACGCGAAATCAATCCCGCCTCATCGTCCGCAATATTTTTGCGCTCTTGCAACAAGAGATGCCGGGCGCGATGTCAGCAATGACCCTATCTAAAGGTGCCGTGGACGCGCTTCTCGATCACCCTCCGCGCAAAATTAAAACGGCAATCAAAGTCGCGGCAGGCGCAACGGCATATAAACAAAAACGTATCATCGCGGCGGACGACGTGGTCGCCGCCGCAAAGGAAAAGGCGCCAATCGGTTTTTGTTGATGCCCTAATTTGAAGCTGGAAAAATTGGTCTGCAGATTTTTCCAGCTTAATAAGCGTTAAATCAATTTGTCACGATCATGCCATATCCGTATATCTGGAGCGACCACCGGAATAAAACACATTCATCTGTTCTAACAACAATGGACAGTTTGGAAGAAAAATTGGCACAACATGAAAAATGCCGTACTTGTAATTGACCTAGAAGCGACGTGTTCAGAGGATGGAACAATCGCACCGGAAGACATGGAGACAATCGAAATTGGCGCGTGCTGGATTGGCGACGGCGGAACCGTGATTGGTCGCTTTCAGTCATTTGTGCGGCCAGTGCTGAACACCCATCTCACGCAATTCTGCACTAACTTGACCGGCATCCAGCAGAAGGACGTTGACGATGCTCCCATCTTCCGCGACGCGGCAGACCTGCTACGTCAGTTCGTTCAACTGCAGCCAACGGAGGGAACAATTTGGTGCAGTTGGGGCGCCTATGATCTTCGGCAAATTGAGCGCGATTGCGCTCGCCACGGTATCGTTGATCCCATTGCGCTGCCTCATCAAAATGCCAAGCGACTGTTCGCCAAAGCGCAGCGCATTGGAAAAGAGGTCGGCATGGCGAAAGCCATTGAACTGGTAGGCTTGACGCGTGAAGGTGCGCATCATCGGGCGCTGGACGACGCTCTAAACGTAGCGCGACTGCTCGAATGGGTATTTGGAGCACGTTTTCTGAGCCCGCAGAATGCCCAAAAAAATGCATAAAACATGATGAATGACGTTCAATACAGAAGCTAGAAAAGAGCTTGAATTCCCTTAAGGCTTCAATATTTCAAACTTCTGTTTGGACATCATTCAGATATATCATCGCATCTTTTCTTTACTCAGGAATATGGCTATTCGGCTGCCACACCGAGGCACCGTCCTGATCGTTTCCACCCAGCGCGGTCCAGCGCCGTCCCTCTTCATCAACGGCGACGCAGCCAGGCTGCCAATGTTCAGGGTTGCGTAGCATATTCACCCAGCCTGCCACTGTGCCTTGATGTAGTACTACCACTCCACCGTAGTCACTACAGCCATTTTGTTCGCGCCAGCTGCGTATTGCCTCAATCTCGTCCATCACTATTTCCTCGATGTTAAAAAAAATGAGTCCAGGGTTATTCACCCAATCTGTCGATGCTGGCCTCTGCTGCTGAGTTGCCCCATACGGAACGATACATGATTGGCACTTCAAATATCGGTGATCGATACCCTTTTAGACGACTTTTTTCGCCACGCATAAATAAAAATAATGAACGGTGCATTGCGTAGCTGATGTATTGCACAGAATACGGTGCATTTTTAAGTTGCCAATAGCGCGAGATGCGAGACAAATCGTAAGCAAATAAATTTCCTTATTGCGTGTTCACTACGGTTTATCCGCCGCGCTTGCTAATCCGCTTGAGCCCGTTGAATTTTTCCGCGCTCGGCCAATGTGTGCCAGATTTGATATGGATGTGTGGTGATCACACTGCCATTGGACAGCCATATTTTCTGCATAGATTTTATGGCCGAGTATCGAAACGCGGATTGGATGATATGAATATGTTGAAAACCATCATCTAACATTTATATAAATTCTCGAA
>Ga0206903_10304_pt2 | contig 10962 bp, 10 predicted proteins | sample Alteio_BWOrgHeat_45_FD_152959 | JGI IMG/M metagenome (GOLD analysis project Ga0206903, IMG submission 152959) | Enriched cells from forest soil in Barre Woods Harvard Forest LTER site, Petersham, Massachusetts, United States -... | ecosystem: Environmental > Terrestrial > Soil > Temperate forest >... | reverse complement strand
AAAATTCTGAATTGCAGGCGAAAATGGGCGAGGCGCAGCATAAAACCTTCCAGCTTGAAAGCAAAAGCCGCGAAACTGCCGATAAAATCGATAAAGTTATCATAGAAGTTAAATCTTATTTAGTGGAAAAGGGCCTGGCTTAAATGGGTGTAATAAATGTAAAGGTTGGAACGCGCTCTTATCAGCTTGCCTGTGAAGAAGGGCAGGAAAAGAAGCTGATGCTTACCGCGGAAGATCTTGATAAGCGTGTGGATAATTTGTCGCGCCAGATGCGTACCGGTAATGAGTCGCTGCTGCTGGTGATGAGCAGCCTGATGCTGCTTGAAGAGTTCAACGAATATAAAAACAAATATGAGATATCCAAAGATTTCAGCAAAGCCCAGAAAGACGAAGAAGTGACAGAAGTGCTGAACACTATTTCGAGTTATCTGGAAACATTGATCGAGAAGATCGAGAAGAATTAAATTTCTTCGACGCGCACGAATAGCGGTTCGCTGACTATATAGTTTTGTTTGCTTATCTCACCCAGAGATTTCTTTATTTTTTCTTCTTTTACGTTGTGGGTTATCATAACCAATGCGGCTTCCTTGCTCGGCAGGAGTTCCTGGTGAATTTTTTCAAAACCGATGCCGTTATTGCTTAATATGGACGCGATGGAGGAAAGAACGCCATCAACATCTTTCACGAAGAAGCGTAGGTAATATTCACTTTCGTGGTTCTCGATTTTAGAGAATTTTCCGGCGATCAGATCTTTATGTGAAACGCCAAATGGTTTGCTGATGTTGTTTTTTGCGATGTCTGCGATATCAGCAACCACGGAAGAGGCGGTTGGGAACATGCCGGCGCCTGCACCGGTGAAAAGGGCTGCGCCGAGGCTGTCAGTGGAAATTTTGACTGCGCCGAGCACGCCGTTTATCTGCGCGATATCGGTTTTTGCATCAATTGCGCAGGTGTGAACGCGCTGTTCAATTTCCCCACGGGAATTTTTTTCGGCTATCGCCAGAAGCTTTATTTTGTAACCAAGCAGCCCGGCATAGGATATATCCTGCAAGGTTATTTTGGTTATGCCTTCGGCGAAGGTTGCGCCAAAATCAGGCTTTATGCCGAAACCAAGGGCGGAAAGTATGACCAGTTTATGAGCGGCATCAATGCCATCAACATCAAAACTAGGGTCAGATTCGGCGTAGCCAAGTTGTTGAGCCTCTTTCAAAACCTCAGCAAATCCGCGCTTTTCCTCTTCCATTTTGGTGAGGATGAAATTGCAGGTGCCGTTCAAAATGGCGACGATTTTATTTATATTATTCCCAACCAGGCTTTCCTTGATTGCCTTAATGATAGGAATGCCGCCGGCAACCGAGCCTTCAAACTGCAAGGCAAGGTTTTTTTTCTCGGCCAGTTTTGCAAGCTCAACGCCATGTTTTGCTATTAAAGCTTTATTCGCGGTTACAACATGTTTGCCATTTTTAAGCGCAGTGCGCACGGTTTCAGCCGCAGGGCCGGAATCACCCCCGATAACTTCCACCACGCAATCAACATTGGCATCACCCGCAAGTTCAACCGGGTTATCATACCATTTAACCCCCGAAAGGTTAAGCCCACGGTCTTTAGATTTATCACGTGCGGAAACCGCGACTATCTCAACCTGACGCCCGCAGCGCTTTGTGAGGAGCTCTTTTTGTTCGGTTAGGATGCGGAAAACGCCCTGGCCAACATTGCCTAGGCCAGCAATCCCAATTTTTAAACTATTGTTTTTATTCATTTTTTACTTTTATTCTATTTAAGAGGTAAATCAATAGCATAATAAAAAAAAGTTTAAATAGAATTTTTGTTTTAACTAATTATTAACCTTTGTAGAGTATAATGAGGAAATAAAGCTGAAGGAAAAAAATGAAAGGGGCTGGAGAAAATAAAATACTTTCGCATGTATTTTTTGGAAAATTTTATAGGTCGTGCAAGGCATTTTACCCGTCACGCTAATGAACGAATCTTTTTCAGGATGGAGCAGTCGGCCAATGTATCCGGACAACCGGATTTTGATATTGCTCATATGTTTGTGTGGGCAGCGTTGAACAGCAGTATTACAGAAAATCTGGATATATTAGACCTGGACTTGGCAAGGTTGAAAACCAAGGGGTTGAATATTGAGGAGCAATTCTCAGGAATGGGGATCAAAGCTGCGGAAGTGGGAGGTGTGGACTGGCAAAAGAGAGTAGATATGGTTTATGATGGCACGCAAAAAATGTTAAGTTTCACCGACTATCTTGATATAGAGGTTTATGAAAAGGTTATCCTACAGAAAAAATTAGATAAGGTAGCGACTGCCGCTAATGAAGTTTTGGGCGTAGTAAAAGGCCACCAACTTAATTAGCTAACCTTTTTAATCATTCCCAACATTGGGCTTGAAGCATCACCGAAGAATTTGCGGGGCATTCTTCCGGCGAGGTAGGCTTTGCGGCCGGCTTCTACGGCTAGTTTCATGGCTTCGGCCATTAGAATGGGGTTTTGGGCTTCGGCTATGGCGGTGTTCATCAGTACGGCGTCACAGCCCATTTCCATTGCCTGTGCGGCTTCAGACGGAACGCCGACACCGGCATCAACCAATACCGGAACTTTGGCCTGGTCGATTATGAATTTTATGTTGAGTGGGTTTTGGATGCCTAGGCCGGAACCGATGGGTGCTCCGAGGGGCATGATGGCGCAGGCGCCGAGATCTTCAAGTTGGCGGGCGATCACCGGGTCATCAGTGGTGTAGACCATTACATCAAAGCCTTCTTTTACCAGAATTTCAGTGGCTTTCACGGTTTCGATTACGTTTGGGTAGAGGGTTTTCTGGTCGGCTAGGACTTCGAGTTTAACTAGGTTCCAGCCACCTGCTTCGCGGGCGAGGCGCAGGGTGCGCATGGCATCTTCAGCTGTATAGCAGCCAGCGGTGTTGGGAAGGTAGGTATATTTTTTGGGGTCTAGGTAATCTTGCAGCATCGGCTCGCCGGGTTTCTGGATGTTGACGCGGCGTACGGCTACGGTCACTATTTCAGCGCCGCTGGCTTTTATGGCGGCGGCGGTCTGTTCGAAATCTTTATATTTCCCGGTACCCACCAAAAGGCGTGAGGTGAATTCCTTGCCGGCTACTTTGAATTTGTCTGTCATATTATTTATCCTTCCATCTACGCGCTAATTTATTATCAATCTCAAAAATATCAAGCACTCTGCCGACCGAATGGTTGATTATATCATCTAGTGTTTTTGGTTTGTTATAAAAAGCGGGTAGGGGCGGGGCGATGAATGCGCCCATGTCGGAAAGATTTTTCATGTGGTTCAGATGGATGGAGCTGAACGGGGTTTCGCGCACCATAAGCACCAGTTTGCGCTTTTCCTTGAGGATGACATCTGCCGCGCGGGAAATTAAGGTGAGACTAAGCCCGGTTGCGATCTCGGCAAGGGATTTCATGGAGCAGGGGGCGACTATCATGCCATCTGTTTTGAACGAGCCGCTGGAAATGCTGGCGGCCATGTCAGTTATTTTATGGGTGAAATCGGCGAGTTTTTCAACGTCTTTGATGCTATAACCGGTTTCCTCGGCGAGGGTGATATGGGCGGCCTTGCTGATTATAAGGTGGGTTTCAATGTTCTTGTCGCGGCGCATGGCTTCAAGCAGGCGGATGCCGTATATTGCGCCGCTTGCGCCGGTGATTGCTATGATGATACGTTTTTTCATGTGCCTAATAATTTTTTTGTGGCGGCTTCAATATCTGCTTCACGCATTAAACTTTCGCCAACCAGGAAGCCGGAGAAGCCGTGATCCATCATGTAGAGTATCTCGGAGTTTTTGTAGATGCCGCTTTCGCATATTTTTATATAGCCGCCAGGGATGAGTTTTGCGAGGTTCTTGCCGATATCTAGGCTGACCTCAAAAGTATCAAGGTTGCGGTTGTTGATGCCGATGAGCTTTGATTTTAGTTTCAATGCCTGTTCAAGCTCCTTTTCGGTGTGCACTTCTATAAGTACATCAAGGCCGAGATCATGGGCGGTTTTTTCCAGTGTGATGGCTTCAGAGGGTTTTAAGATGGACATTATAAGTAACAGGCAATCTGCGCCTAGGGCTTTGGTCTGGTATATCTGGTATTCGTTGATGATGAAATCTTTGCGGAGGATGGGGAGTTTGGAGATCTTTTTTACTTCTTGCAGATATTCATTCTTTCCGGCGAAGAACTTTTCATCAGTGAGGATGGATAGACAGGTAGCCCCGGCGGCTTCATAGGCGCGGGCTATTTCAACCGGCTCAAAATTCTGGCGGATGATGCCTTTGCTGGGGCTTTTTTTCTTTATCTCTGCTATAAGGGCGGGTTGGTTTGCGCGGGTTTTTGCCTCAATGGCCTTGATGAAACTGTTAGCGGTGTGATTGCTGTTCGCGGCAAGATGCTTCATTTCAGGCAGTGATATTTTTTTTTGCGCCTCTGCGTTCTCGAGCAGTTTATTTTCGAATATTTCAAGAAGGATGTTTTTCATAGATGTAGTTGGATCGCTTACGCAATGAGTTTGTGCTTTGTGTTCCCGCTTTCGCGAGGATGACGTTTTTCAATTCACTAAGAAAAACCGTCATTTCTTGATATCTTCACCCCATTCGTCCAGCAATTCCTGCTGGAAAGATTCCATCTTGTTAATAAGGTATTTAGAGCGTATTTCAAGGAAAATAAGGGTTATTTTGGGTACCAGCAAAATGACGCTCCATCCAAAAATGGCAAAACCGTAGACCAACACCCAGGTTTTGGCATCTGCAAGGGTGTTAAGGGCTATTGAATCTGCCGAGCCTGAGGATGAAATGGCCACCAGAAACGGGAACATTCCGGTGATGTTGAAGGCAGCAACGGTTTTTGAGGCGAACCGGCCGGGTTTTCTATCCCATAATATAGAGGTTATGGATGGTAAGAGGGCGAGGAAGAGGAAGAAGAAAACATTCTTCATTCCCAGGGAGATGAAACCCACACCACAGAGGGTTGAGATTATAGCAATAAAAATGAGGCTTTTAATGAAGCTTCGAAGCCGTTCTTTTCGAAGTTTGGCGATACGTTCTTTAATAGTACTTGATTCTGTCATAAATAAAGTTAAATAAAGGCTTAAGCGTCATTAAAAAACTATTATTCTATATTGCTCTAAACCACATAGATTTTTTAGTTAGTTAGCGATACCAATAATACTGTAACTTCCGGAATTAGAAAATTAAATTAGATCAAATGTTCAAAACAATAAAGATTTTGTTTTTATCGCTGATATTTATTGCCGCAAATTCTGCTGTGGCAGTTGGCGCCAAAGCATCTCCCGCTGACAAAATAACCGAAGAGAAAATAGAAAATATAGATGTTGTTGAAACACCTGTCACCAACCCTAAGGCCATTGAAGAAGAGGTGGAAAAGAAACAGGAAAAAATAGAAGAAGCGGCGCCGAAAATTAAGCCTGATAATAAGAGTGGTACTGAATCTGAAAAGGTTGAAAAAGCCTCGAAAACTATAGATGACCTGGTGGCTAAAACCAAGGAAACTGTGGAAGTTAAGCCGGAAGAAGGCAAGTTGGCTGAAGATAAAAAAGAAGAGAATGCTGATAAAAAACCGGAAACAGGGGCAAATGCCGTAACCACGCCGGCAGAAAAAACTGAAGCTGAAGCGCCGAAAGTGAGCGTGGCATCTTTTGTGAATGGTGAGGGGGAGATATCGGTTGAGGGTGTAACGCTAAGCAAAAACCTATTGGCGGAAATTTATTCCCCGCGCGATTACAAAACAATTTTCTTTGATGGAAAAACACCGAATGATAATTTCAAAAAGGCAATGGAACTTCTTGCGCTGGCAGATGAAAACGGCCTGAGCCGCAAAACATTTGATCTTGGTATCATAAATAAACGCGTTCAGGATAAAACGCAAAGTGAAGATAATATTGCGAAAACCGATGCCCTTATCACCGACCAGGTGGTTGAGATGATAGAGCTTATCGGCAATGGTCATGTGATACCTGAAGATCTGAAACTCCAAACTTACTTCACCCGTCCGGTCAGGGTAGAAAAACCTTCTGACGTGTTTGAGCAGTTTTTGACTACAAAAGACCTTAACGCGCTTATAGAAAAATATTCACCTAAGAACCCGCAATATGGTTTGCTGAAAAATGCTTTGAAAGCTGCGATAATAACTTACCAGGGTCGCCGTGATGTCAGGCCTATTGAATATACTGGTGATATAGTTGTTGGGCAGGCTAGTGGAGCGATACCTGAGATAAGAAACCGTATGGGCGGTACGAAGATAATAAACCCGGCGGTGAAAGACACTATATATGACAAGAAGCTTGAACTGAAAGTTAAGGAATTCCAGAAGGGGCATGATCTTGATGATACCGGAGTTGTTGATAAAGAACTTGTTGACCTGCTTAATACAAGTGATGAAGTTCATATCAGCCGTTTAAAGGTGAATATGGAGCGTTACCGCTGGTTGCCTGATAAGCTGGAGCCATTGCGTATTGAGGTCAACTTGCCGGAATTCAAACTTCATGCCTATAAGGATGGCAAGGAAGAATTTACCTCGGCGGCAATAGTTGGGCGTGATGAACACAAAACCCCTATCATGTCGACCAAGATGTTCCAGATGGTGCTGAACCCTTATTGGTATGTGCCGAAGGCCTACGCTATCCGCAATATGGTGCCGCTATTGCGCCAGGACCCTGATTATATAAAACACCAAAATTTTTCGCTGTTCCGCTTGGATAAGGCCGGCTGGAAAAAGATAGACCAGTCTGAAGTGAAGTGGGATGGCATAACTGAAGGTAATTACAATTACATGTTGCGCCAGGAACCGGGGAACCTGAACGTTCTTGGGCCGGTTAAATTCGCCATCGTTAACCCATATGATATTTACCTGCACTCAACTACCGAGCCGTGGTTATTCACTAATAAATTCCGTGGTTACAGTTCTGGCTGCATACGCATCGAAGATACGATAAAACTTGGCGAGTGGGTAATAAAGAACGGCAAGGTTGATCTTTCAAATGAAGAGTTCGAGAAGCTTTATAAAGTGTATTATTCAAAAGATGGCCGCGCGTTACCGAACAAACCTGAGCTGAGCAATAAATATTTCAAACTGAAAGAACCTATACCGGTTCACACAACTTATTTCTCAGTGCTGGTTGACCCTGCGACGGGAGTGCCTGACTATCTGAATGATTTCTATAAACTTGATTACGAACAGGCGCGTGCGCTGGGATTATAATCAAGTTTATTTTTTAATTCTTGCTAAAGAGAGGGAGGATTACCTTTGTCGGTTTTAAACTGAGGGCTGAAATAATGGTGAAAATTCGGTATAGAGCCAATATCCAGTTCGCTTTTTGCTTTGTTTATAGAGGCTACTATTTTATCCATCTCTTGCTTGTCTTCCTTACTAAAAAATCTGAAATTCATTTCTATCCCCTCTACCACAAAATCTTTCAGGTTTGCGTGTGCATAGTGAAGAAGCTCTTTGAAGTCCTGGTTTTTCTGAGTGCTGAGTAACCTATCGTTACCCACATTAAGATAATTTTTTGCTGTATGTCCGGCATTTATAACAATATATGAGTGGTCTACCGAATTGTTTGCTAGGTCTTTTCTTACATCAATCACAGTGGTTTTAAGCGTGTAAAGATTATCTTCCAAAGCTTTATCAAAATCAGCTTCAGAGCCATATGAATTTTCCATGGTTTTTCTTATTGCTGCACCTACCAAGGCATCCTTCGTATCCCAGCCATCAAGTATCATAACTTTTGCATCATGGTGGTTGAGTGCAAACTGTAATGCGTGCTTATCGCCCATTGAGTGACCTATGGCTTCCACATTCATATTAGAGCTGTTAAGCCCATTATCATGCAGAGCTTTGTTATAAACACTCTCAAATTTATTATAAAAAGCTGAGGAGAAAGAGGTTTTATTGAGATAATCATAGCCAGCCTCACCCAGATCTATTCCTCCAAATTTGTTATTCATTCCTGGAAACACGGCAAAGACAGTTGCTTTGCCATTTTCGAAGATTTTATTTCCATTCTTATCTATCTCCACGAAGGCTACAGCGTTATGTCCATCTGATGCATCCTTCCCAGGGTTTTCATCAACTTCCGCAATTTTTTTATAATATTTTGTGTGGCCATTTTTATCGTCAAATGAAAAATAAGTGCTTTCTGCTCCTGCTCCTGTTGCGCCTCTGATCCCAGTTGCAGAGCCTTCTTTGAAATGTATAAGACCTTCAAGTTTTTTATGGTCATATGGCAAATGAACAAGTGCTGCTAATGTATGCAGTACTTCTGTGTTTATTTCAGTTTTTGAAAGAGTCATAAATGCCCATTTGTTCTTTGTAGCCATTTCTATCTTATCATAAAAAGATTAACAAACTGTTAATCTTGGTTCAGTTTTTCGTGATTATTAGTTCGGATTTTAAGCAATTCCTCGCCCCAAAAACCCTCGTCAAGTCAAATATTTTTGCCACAGGAAGGGGTTAAGTTGTTGATTGTGAGTTTTTAACTAATTGAAAAATCATCAAAAATCTTATTTTTTGGCTTCGCGCAGGTGTAGGCTAATAAACTTTAAAAGTGGTAATAGTGTGTCTTGCCACATATGCAAAGGGGTGTATACTGATAGTCCACCAGATGGCCGGATAGTTACCCTTACCGCAAGGTTGGGGAGGAAAGTCCGGGCTCCACAAGAAAAGGTGCCGGGTAATTACCGGTCGGGGCGACCCGAAGGAAAGTGGTACAGAGAATAACCGCCTTAAGTTGACTAGCCTTCTTTAGTTGGTTGGTTACTTAATAAAGATGATATATTTGACTTTTTTGGTTTAAAGTCTGAACATATAGTCAACTTAGGGTAAGGGTGAAAAGGCGAGGTAAGAGCTCACCGCATTTTTGGTAACAAAAATGGCACAACAAAACCCCTCCTGGAGCAAGACCAAATAGGAATTTTTCGTAAAGCTGTTTATTAAACAGCTGCGCTGGCTTATTCTTGAGCCATCTATTTATAGAGAATTATTCGGGTAGGTTGCATTGAGGTAAATGGTAACATTTATCCCAGATGAATGACTATCTATTATGTTCATGGTAGAAATATCGTGAATATGATAACAGAACCCGGCTTACAGGCCATCTGGATTTATGATAAAGTATTCCCCGTATAAGATAATCATTATCAATATAATTTCTTTTTCAGCATTTTTGCTGGCGAAGATCTTATTGTTGAGCTGCCGCAAGGAAATTATAAAACCCAAAGAAGTTGAAGATTACGAAAATTCGGGCAAGCCACTTATATATGTTTTCTGGCATGGCAGGCTTTTTCCAATGGGTTTTCTGCGGCCAAAAAAACGTGAGGTATATGCGGTTATATCGCGCCATCTTGATGGTGAGATGATAACAAAAATTCTTTCGCTGGCAGGGGTGAAATCTGTCAGGGGCTCGGCAGACAGGGCAAAAGCCGGAGGAAAAACCTCAAAGAATCGTGGCGGAAGCAAAGTTATCAGGGAATCTATAAATGCCCTTGAAGCCGGTAAAACCATTGCCATTACACCAGATGGCCCACGCGGCCCACGGTTTTATTTCAAAAGGAACTTTATAAATGTTGCGGCGCTTACCAAAACGCCGATGGTTTTAGTATCTTATAGTGCGAGCAGTTGTTTTGTTTTTAAAAGCTGGGACAGGTTCATCCTTCCAAAACCATTTTCTAAAATAAAAATAAAAAGCAGCTCCCTGCATTTTATTCCTGCAATTGAAAATGATGAACAAACTGAAAATTATGGCAAAGAGCTGGAAAATATCTTAAACTCAATGACGCAAGAGCTAGATAATGAATTTAATATCAGGCTTGATTAGAAACCTGTATAATTAATCAATGACCCTCAAAACATACAGACTTTTACAAATAATACTCACGCCGCTTATCTATCTTTATCTGCAATATAGAAAGGCAAAGGGCAAAGAGCATCCCAGCAGGTTTCCTGAACGGTTGGGAAAAAATCTGGCAGCGCGCCCGAAAGGTTTTCTGGTGTGGATCCATGCTGCATCGATCGGCGAAGCGGTAAGTATCCTGCCGTTGATAGAAAAGATACGTTCACAATATGGCTCAGTTAATATAATGGTTACAACCGGCACGGTAACCTCAGCGAAGCTGCTTGAAAGTAAATTACCTAAAGATGTCCTGCACCAGTTCGTACCTATAGATCTTTATCACCCGGTGAAGCGTTTTTTGAAGCATTTCCGCCCTGACCTGGCTATCTGGGTGGAATCTGAATTGTGGCCTAATCTGGTTTATGAAACGCATATAACCGGTTGCCCGATGGTTCTGGTAAATGCCAGAATGTCTGTTGAGTCGATGGAAAAATGGGGCAGGCACCGCGCCCTTGCTTATAAGGTGTTCAATAGTTTTTCGCTTTGCTTAACGCAGAATGAAGATGAAAAAAATAAATTCATCCGCCTGGGAATAAAACATACTGAGGTTGCAGGAAATTTAAAATATGAGGCACCACCACTGCCTGCTGATCCGGAAATTTTGAACAAGCTTGTTATTGCGATAGGTAATCGCCCGGTGTTCCTGGCTGCCAGCACCAGCCGTGGCGAAGAAGAAATGATAGTTGCCGCGCATAAAAAAATAATCGGGAAATATCCTGAATTACTCACAATAATAGCGCCACGCCACCCTTATCGTGCGATTGAAATAAAAAAAATACTGAAGGATAATTCGGTAAATTTCTCACAGCGTAGCGCGAAAGAAAAAATCTATCCGCAAACCGAGATTTACCTTGCGGATACTATCGGCGAACTGGGGCTTTTTTACCGGTTGTCGTCAATTGTTTTCATGGGTGGTTCATTGGTTGAGCATGGTGGCCAGAACACCGGGCGATTACCTATCGCAATAACAAGCTTGTTCAAAATTTCCGGATCAGCAGGCAGTGGTGGTGCCTCATATTTTAAATTTCC
>Ga0206903_10355_pt1 | contig 11012 bp, 7 predicted proteins | sample Alteio_BWOrgHeat_45_FD_152959 | JGI IMG/M metagenome (GOLD analysis project Ga0206903, IMG submission 152959) | Enriched cells from forest soil in Barre Woods Harvard Forest LTER site, Petersham, Massachusetts, United States -... | ecosystem: Environmental > Terrestrial > Soil > Temperate forest >... | reverse complement strand
AATGTCCCTGCCCGCATTGCCGTAAGTTCCGGACGCAGGCAGGAGGAACGCCGCGGGGTTGAACCATTCGGTCGGCGTTCCAACGATCACAGGTCCGGTAAAATTGGGATTGATGGAAACGCGGTCCGGAGCCCTGGTATCACCGTTATTCGACTGATTGAAGCTTACGAGCGGGGTGAAGGGGAAGCCACCTTGAATGGAAGCGATACCGTTCCACTCCCATCCGCTCACGAGCTTATCCTGCCAGCCGGTCACGTTTCGCGCCAGCATCTGGCCACGGCCGAAGGGCAAGGCATAGCTGAAATTGCCGTGGAACTGGTGTGGGACGTCGAAATTAGACGGACCATAATCGGCTCGCGGATCCTGAGGAATCATGAGCGTCGTGGTTCCGGCGACGCCTTCATTGGCTAGAAACGAAGAGGAGTGCTCGTCCAGGCTCTTGGCGAAGGTATACGTGCCCCGAAACGTCAGCCCTTTGGTGAGTCGCTGGGTTACATCCACCTGCAACGCATCGTAATTGCTGACGGCGTTGGAGAGCGTATATCGGGTGTTGCTGATGGCGGGATCGGGCCGCACCAGCGTGGACGGAAACGCAGTGGCGGGGGAAAGTCCATTCGCCGTCGGAGTCGGTATCACGGTATTCACGTCCGCGGTGTCGGGCAGATGAAACCCGTGTTCACCGACGTAGCCGACGCTTACCAAGAGATTGGCCGTGATGCCCTGCTCGACCTTCAAGCTCCATTCCTCAACAGTGGGAATCGTGAGGTTCGGATCGATTCCCGCCGGGGATGCAGTCGCGCCGCTGAGCCCGGGAGCTAGAACTACGGGGAAGACGTGCGGATTGTTCGTGGAGCCTACGGAAAGTTTATTGTTAAAAGCCCCGATCGGGCTCGCATCGCAGCACGAACCGAGGTAGTCGAGCTGGTTGTAGTAGGTTCCGAAACCCGCGTGAATGGCTGTCTTCGGGAGGGGGGAATAGGCGATTCCGATGCGCGGGCCAAACAGCAGCTTGGCATTGTTCGTCGCAAAGACGTGATTTCCGACCACGGGAGTAGGCAAGAGCACGCCATTCGGGCCAAAAACGTAGTTCGAGGCCTCGCCTTGCGGCGAGTTCCAGCCGTTATTGAATTCATGCCTGAGGCCCAGCGTGACGGTGAGGTTCGAGCGCACGTGCATGGAATCCTCGACGTACCAGGCTCCTTCGAGCTGCCGCCAGCCGATCTCGGCGGGATTGAGCGTTCCGACCACTTGCGTGGCCAGTCCTTGGATTAATTGCTGGAGACCCGCGAAGCTGGCCACGCCGTTCCTCTGATCTGCGGCGTCGTCATTGGACTGAACTCGCTGGAACCATACGCCCACACTGATCAGGTGGCTTCCCCGAGTAAGCTGAACATCGTCCGCATAGGTGAAGAGGTTTCTGACGATGTTCTCGACTTGCTGAGCGCCGAAGGTGCCGCCGATGGCCAGGCTTCCGACGTTGCCCAAACCGGAGGAGCCGACGGAGAGCTCTCCGACCGGCCTGCCCTGAGCGAAGGAGAGACTGGATGTATCTCCAAGGGGCGTCCCATCGAGGTTCCACTTGGCCCGGGAATAGCCAAAGCGGGCGTTGTTCAGCGTGGAAGAAGAGAAAATATGGGTTTCCTGCAGGCTGAAGACCTGAGCGCGGAGGACGCTGGTGAATTGTGTTAGCGGGTTCTGAATAACGCCTTCTGGTCCGGGATCGGTCGCGTTGCCGTCGTCGATCGTGTAGACGCCCGATAGCGTGTCCTTCGTGGAAATCGTGTCATCCAACCGCAGGTTTCCGAAGTCCTCGCGAATGCTCTGCAGCGGATGGCTGGAGAAGGTGACCGCTCCCGTGGGAACACCGCCGTTCAAAACCTCGGGACTGGTGGGTAGCGGCGTGGGCCACAGCGAAAAATACGGCACGATGGCCGGCGAAGCGCCCGGCACAGGCACGTAGGTGCTGGGGGATACTCCCGTGCAGGCCGCGGGCGCGCCTTTGCCAAACGTCGCGCAAGGCAGCATGCCCTGCCGCGCCAGGGCGTCCGGTATGATCGCCACGCTGCTCAATCCCAGTCGCTGGCGGAAGCCCTCGTAGTTTCCGAAGACGAATAGCTTCGACTTGATAATCGGGCCTCCGGCCGAACCGCCAAACTGATTCCTCTTGAACGGCGGAATCGTGCCCTGATCGTAGAAGTTCTTGGCGTCGAACGCGCTGCTGCGCACAAACTCAAAAAGCGTGCCGTGAAAATTATTCCCGCCGGACTGCGTGACCACGGAGACTTGTCCGCCGGGCCGCTTGCCGTATTCCGCCCCGTAGGTGTTTTCGAGGACATTGAACTCTCGAACGGCATCCACGCCCAGCAGTTGCCCGCTCACCCCACCGGGGCTTACGTCCGCCGTGGAAACGCCGGTGTACTCGATACCATTGAGCATGAACAGATTGAAATCCTCGCGGTTGCCGGAAACCACGAAGTTATAGCCTTGTCCTCCTCCGGTGCTCGTTCCCGAGCGATACGAAGTCGTATTGGCCGTGCTCGGATTCAGCGTGATCAGATTGTCGAAGCTCCGGCCATTCAGCGGCAAATCCTTCACCTGTTGCTCGTTCACGAGTCCGGACGTTGGCGACGTCGTGGTGTTTACGATCTGCGCTTCCCCGAGTACGGTGACGGCTTGCGTCACTTCACCGACCGCCAGTTGCACATTTACAACCGCCTGCTGCGCTACCACGAGGTCGATTCCGCTGCGAACCAGCGCCTTGAAGCCGGGCTTTTCAACCCGGACTTCGTACTGCCCCACCGGCATGGACAGCACTCGATAGTCGCCTGCATCGTCCGTCATGCTCGTCCGCGACACGCCGGTTTCTATGTTTCTAACCGTTACACTCGCACCCGGCACGGCCGCGCCGGTGCTATCGGTGACGTTTCCAATGATTGCTGAAGTAGCCTGGGCGTATAGCGCGGGCGTCTGAACCGCAAACAGGAACGGGATCAGAATTAGAAGGGCGGCGAGTGGAAACGGAGATTTACGAACTGCGTACAGCATTCTCATGAATTCCCCCTTTTTCATGAATTTCCCCTTTTGGCGAGAGTCTATGTGAGCATGACTCCAATTCCCGCCATTTTATTCCCGGCGCCAATTGTGCCGCCGCGGCGCCTGGTAATCCCTCCAAGAATCGTTCAGGACTTTACCGAACTACGAACAAGCGAGCGGCGCCGCGTTTCGATGCGCGACCACAAAACTCAATTCCGAGTTGTGAAGTGGACCCCAGCCTTCTCACCGCAAGGCTTATCGTTCCTGAACGCCAACCCCCAGACCTGAACGCCAACCCCCAGAAGCTAAACTTTTGGTATATCAACGCGAGCACGGGCCAGATGTCAAGCGTCAGTCCGTAAATTAAGGCATCTCCCGCATACGGCCCCAAGGTGTTGAGGATGACGGGCAAGACTCGTTGCATTCGGGCAGGGTCGATCCATCCGCTTTCTGGCGCTTTCTTGACTGCCCCCCCGCGCGGTGTTAGCTTCGCTTGCTCGCCTGATTTCGGGTCACTCGTGATCGAAGCCACCACCACGCAACTGCGCAAGACGGCTCTCAACTCTGTGCATCGCCGCATGGGCGCCAAGATGGTTAACTTTGGCGGCTGGGATATGCCCGTCGAATATTCCGGAATCGTCAGCGAACATCTGGCCACGCGCACGGCTGCCGGGCTTTTCGACGTCAGCCACATGGGCGAAATCGAGCTGCTCGGCCCCCAGGCGCTGGACCTCGCGCAGTTTGTCACCTGTAACGACGCCGCCAAACTCGCCGAAGGCCAGGCGCAATACTCCGGCCTGATGACTTCCGCCGGCACCTTCGTGGACGATCTGCTCGTCCACAAAATTTCCGCCGAGAATTATTTTTTATGCGTGAACGCAAGCAATCAGGATACCGACCTCGACTATATCCGCGGCATCGGCCACGGCCGATTCAACGCGCTGGTGGAAAATGCCGGAGAGCGCTATTCGCAACTCGCCATTCAGGGACCGAAAGCGCTGGGCATACTTCGGCGTTTCACGCGCGACCCCATCGCCGCGCTCAAGTACTATCATTTCCTTTTTGGCGAGGTCGACGGCATCAGCGCCCTGATCGCCCGCACCGGCTACACGGGCGAGGACGGCTTCGAAATCTACTTTGCGCCCGAACATTCGGAAAAGCTGTGGAATGCCCTGCTGGACGCGGGCTCGCCCGAAGGCCTTTTGCCCTGCGGCCTGGGCGCCCGCAATACCCTGCGACTTGAAGCGGGCATGTGCCTCTACGGCCACGAAATTGACGACACGACGACGGTCTGGGAAGCTAATCTGGGCTGGATTTGCAAGCTGGGCAAAGGCGATTTTCTGGGCCGAGATGCCTTAGTGGCGCAAAAGGAGAAAGGAAGCCGGCGGATTCTCGCCGGCTTCGAGATGCAGGATCGCCTGATCGCGCGCGACGGCTATCCCGTGCTCGCGCCGAATCGAGACCCGATGGAACATAAGATCGGAAACGTCACCAGCGGCTCGCCCGCTCCCTTTCTCAAAAAAAATATCGGCATGGCCTATATCCCTGTAGAATCGAGCGCTCCGGGATCTGAAATTCACATCGGCGTTCGCGCGCAGAAAGCCGCCGCCAAAATCGTGCCGCTGCCGTTTTACAGGCGGCCCAGGTAGCGACCCTCGGCGAAAGAAGTCGCGAAAGCAGCGCAGTAACGGAAAACGGAGGAAGAGACCAATCGATGTATCCGAGCGACTACCGTTACACCAAAGAACACGAGTGGGTGCGCGTCGAAGGCGACGTCGCCACCGTGGGAATCACCGACTATGCACAGCACGAACTCGGCGACGTCGTCTACGTCGAGATGCCCAAGCCCGGCACGAAGCTCAACGCCGGCCAATCCTTCGGCACCGTGGAATCGGTCAAGGCCGTGAGCGATATTTACGCGCCCGTCGCGGGCGTAGTCACCGAAGTGAATTCGGCGCTGAGCGACGCGCCCGAAACAATCAATAAGGATCCCCACGGCGCCGCCTGGCTCATCAAGATCAAGCTCTCCGATCCCTCTGAACCCGCCAAGCTTATGAACGCCGCGGCGTACGAGGCTTTCATCGCTGAAAAGCAAAAGGAAGCCTCGGCTTGAAATCCCGGTCTCCAAGGAGGCCGTGTCTCAGGAGTTGGCGATATAATCGGTGACGTTTAGGCCTGCTGTCCTTTTTGGGTGGCGACCGTGAAACTAACCCAACACAATAGAGGTGCGCGTTGCTCCTTCGTTGGGTTCTAGTCGCACTCTTTCTCCTCCAGGGAAGCGACACTCCCGACCCCAATCTCTGGCTCGATAACAACGAAATTTGGCTGTTGACTCGACCTGGCCCGCAACAACTCACGCGCGACGGATTTCCAAAACGCCTCCCTATACTTTCGCCGGACAGCAAGAGAATCGCCTACGTCGTGGACCAATGGCTACCCAACGTGCCGCGCACAGAATCGGGCGGGGAAGAGGAAGATGTCGTCGAGATTGATACCGCCGGAAGCTTGCTGCGGCACATTATTCCCGAGGGATACATACCCGGAAGGTTTGACCGGCTAGAGTGGATTGACAATCGGCGTCTAGGGGCCATGACTTGTGGCCACGCGAACTGCTTCTATTGGATATTGGATGCGGATAGCGGCAAAACGCTGAAGACCATGGAGGGCGGTTTCGATTTCATTTGGTCTCACGACGGCCGGTGGGTCGCAAGGCGAACCGTTGCGGACTTTGTGCGCAATGGCAAAGGCGAGGAGTTCGACAACCTCCTCTTGAATGAAGCCGAGACTTATCCTCCTCCCAATGGGGAAGACTTGACTGCCTTCACAACGCCTCCGCTGCACATTCCGCCACACGGGCACAGCTTTGGGCCGTTTGCGTGGTCTCCTGATGATGCATGGGTGGCATTTACGGATACCGAAACTCCGGAAAGGAATGCTTACGTCGTGCTGGTAAGTCCCAATCGACAAACAACACTCCGCGAGATGGTTACCGCACCAGTTAAATATGACACGATAATTGTCTGGGAGGATGCGACACATCTTCAACTAACTACGCAAGGCCAGACCCTCAAGTTCGTTGTCAACGAGAGCGAGCTCCAGCAAGTAACGCGCGCGCGTTGAAACTGCGCTTTTGCGCGGCCCGCCGCGACAAACGTAGTCGGGCCCTGCCCTCGCCGCTAGCCTCAAGACTGGGAGTCTGCGTCCAACTTCCGATAAGTCTGGCGGCCTCCGCGCGCATGGGCAGAGAGATGTCAGCAACCAAAAACGCAACCCTTTTTCCAGCGACCCGGATGAAACACCAATCCATCCGGGTTGCGTTCGCCTTCCGGCTTTTAATTGCCGAGCGTGATCACGCCGAAAGTGCCGCTGCCGTAATTATTGTTGCCGGCGGTGAAGAACAGTTGGTTGGCATTGCCATTCGAGCCGCCGCCTTGGCCGAACTGAATCGCCCAAATGTCGTCGATCTCGATTGCCTTGCCGCTGGTGTCGCGGAGCGCGCCAAGGTAAGCGCCGGTTTTGGGATCGTAGGCGTTGATGCGCCCACGGGTCGTGTTATTCGTGATGAGAAGCGCATTGCTCATGGGCCCGAAGTCAGGAGGAGCAAGCGCGATGCCCCACGGCGAATGGAGATCGCCGCTCACGGCGAAGTGAGCAAGCAGAACGCCTCCGGGGGTGAAGGAGTCCACAAAGCCGCTTTGCGCCTTGTCCAGGGCAGTATAAGTGACCCAAACCGTTTCCGAGCCATCCGTGTTGGTAACCGTCTGAATGCCGTAGGGAGTGAATTGCCGCGGAATGTTCGGGTCGACAAAAGCATCTGGACCAAGATCCGCGAGATGGAAGTTGGAGTCGAATACGTCGACTCTGCGGTTCGGGCCGCCATCGGCGGCGTACAGGAATTTTTGCCCATTGTTGGTGGCGATGGCCAAGCCCGTGTAGGTGGCGCCGACCGATGATCTGTCAGGCGCAATCGTTGCGAGGCTGGAGCCTGTGAACCCGCTGATCGTGCCATCCAGAGTGGCGAAGATGAAAATGGAGTTCTTTCCGTTAATGGCAAATGCCGTCTGGCCCTTGGGAGTTTCAGGCGCGACGATTCCAGTGGGTGTCCCGAGCACCGCCCCGCCGGCCTCCGACGGGATGGTCACCACAAGGCCTTGCGTGGTAGCGCTGACCCCGTTCACGTTGCTGATCGAATACAGCGTCGAGAATCCAGTCGCATTGTCGCTCACCCAGAAGGGGCTCGTCGTCGTGGAAACGAGGCCCCAGGCGTTGATGAGGTGGGTGTCCTGAACGGTGCCGCCTGCGCCCGAGTTGGTGACCAGATCGGTGCGCGTATATTGCGCGAAAGTCAAAGTTGGAACCAGAACCGCCAATGCAAGGACCGCCAGTGTTTTCAATGCCAATCTCATATTCCCGTTTTTCCTCTCATGAGTTTATGTTCCACGCGTCATTCGTTGACCGCGGCATTACGGTTTGCAGTGAGCCCTGCGGGACTGTCGCGAGGACACGTTCTTCCTCTGCTGCAATATCCTGTAACGTCGCTATAGGGTAGTGGCCGGCCGCGCGCGGAGTGTCACGGAGAAGTCAAATTCCCGTCGAATTCACGTCAGCGGAAATTGCGTTCTAATCGTCATCCAGCAAGAAATTGTGGCTTTCGCAATGATCGGTGTCAGCCCACTTCCAGGATAAGTCCCGGGAAGTCTATTCATCGGATTCTGACCGACTCCCCACTTTCCCTACTCCCCGCGGCGCCGCCTGGCTCATCAAGATCAAGCTCTCCGATCCCTCTGAAGCCGCCAAGCTTATGAACACCGCGGCGTACGAGGCTTTCATCGCTGAAAAGCAAAAGGAAGTCTCGGCCTGAAATCCCGGTGTCTGAGAGGGCCGTTTCTCGGACTTGGCGACTGTAGAGACCAACAATTCAGGCGTGACAAGACCTTGGGCGGCCCGCTAGGAACAGTCGTAGGACACGGACAGATAAGACGTTGGAATCGCCACAACTGCGCAGAAGTTTGCACCCCAGAAAATCGGATCAGCGCACGGAGAGTTCCAGGTGTCTGGCAACCGAGTCTAAATGACACATACTAAGAGCTTTATGTTACGCCATTCTTTCTGTTCCAGGCCAGCTCTTGGCTATCGAATTGCACGCTTACAAGGAACGGCTTGAGGATTGTACCCTTGAGTCCGTCGGATATGCTGGTGCTGGGAGTGACTTCCTTGTTCAAACGGTCATTGGCCTTCCTCGTGGTTTCCTTGGCGGTGATGACTTTGGGCGCAGGGCGTCTCCTGGCGGACGACCTTAGCTTCACATTGTCGTTTACAAACGGATTTACCACGTGCCCCGCGGGGGGCTGTGCCACCGTCAACGTCAATGTTTCTGGCGGGAAGGCCGCCATCACGGTTACCAGCCTGCTCAATGGCTACCAGTTCGACGAATTTGGGCTTAATCTCCCGAGCGGCGACTCCGTCAGCCTGTTCAGTGCGTCAGGCGCGGGCCTTGGCTCTTCCGATGGCCTCTCTGGCGGAGGTCAACTGGACGGATTCGGAAAATTTGATTACGTCTTCGACACGGGTATCAATGGTGGATCTACGGGGGGTGACTGCGTCGTGTCGGGCGGATCCGCGAGCGCCGCTTGCAGCTTCACTTTCACTCTCACAGGAACTGGTCTCACCAGCGCTTCGGTTTTCGAAGTGCTAAGCACCAATGGTAACGGCCAGGGTGACGCTTGGTTCGCCGGCCACATCGCCGGTTCTCCTTGTACTGGGTTTACCGGGGGCGGTAACACCACGGGACTCCACAACGGCAGCACGGGTTGCACTCCCGTCTCCGCTCCTGAGCCAAATAGCCTGGTTCTTCTCAGTTCAGCGTTACTTGCTCTTTTCTTGGGCGGGACTTTCTTCGGTCGCCGTGCGTTGGCTGCAGCGTAGATACAGAGCGCACTCTGAAAGCGTTAGCAGCCTCAGCTTGAATCCGCCGAGAAGTCGCAAATATCAGTCCTGAGTTCTCTCCTCCTAGCGTGGCCCGTTCAACCCCGGATTCTGTCCGACTACCCGCTTTCGCAGCTCCCCCGCGGCGCTGCCTAGCCCATCAAGATCAGGCTCTCCGATCCCTCTGACGCCGCCAAGCTGATGAATGCCGCGGCGTACGAGGCTTTCATCGCCGAAAAGGAAAAGAAGCCCCGGCCTGGTGCCGCACAGAACCAAGCATAGCCGTGCCCTTTAGCAGCTGTGACCCGTCAATTGGCATCTAATATTTGGAAAGGGGAAGGTTTAGCCATAATTCAAGGAAACCCTTGCAAGTTTCCGACTTTCGATCGTTCTAACCGCAGGGAGGTTACCGAGAGATGAGGAGTTTCCGTCTACTGGCCCTTGTCGTTTGCATACCCATGCTAGTCCTCACGTCCTTCGCTCAACAGCCTTCACCGACTCAGTCGAGCGCGCCGCCGCAGCAGCCTGCGACCACTGCCGCAGCACCGACTGTCCCCGCCTCAGAACAGATCAGGAAGACGGTTGGATTCTTGACGGTAGAATACGGGAACAGCCTGGCCGACCTAAAAGGCGGGGTGATCGGAACCTGCTTCTTCGTGGCGGTGCCCGATCAACGGCTTGGGGCAAACCAAGGTTTCATCTACTTGGTTACCAACCGGCATGTTGCTCAACCAGGTATCGACCTGGGTACCCCTTATCAAGTGCAAGCGGTAATGTTGCGACTGAATCGCGTCGGTCCCGGAGGGGGACTACAGTCCGTTTCAGGACAAATCTTGCTGGGTGGGCAGGTTCGGTGGTTCTTTCCCTCAGACGAAGCGGTCGATCTCGCAATCCTTCCGGTCGCACCAGATCAGAAGAGCTTTGACTATCTGGCTATTCCGTCGACCATGATCGTGACGGCTGAGCAACTTAAGACCGGCGAGATTGGCGTGAACGACCCCGTCAGCTTTGCCGGCTACTTCGCCAGCTTCCCAGGTAGCATTCGCATGGAACCGATCGTCCGAGAAGGGGTCATTGCAATGCTCCCGGAGGAGAAACTTGACACCACGCTCCACAAACAAGGGCGTCTTTTTCTGGCGGACATCCACGCGTTCCACGGCAACAGCGGATCGCCGGTCTTCGTCAACCTGGGGGGTATGCACCACGGAGTGTTAACCTTGGGCGAGAGATACTTCCTCTTAGGAATCATTAGCGGATATTATCCCGAATCGGCGGGTTTCAGCGTTCCCGCCGCCACCGTCCTGACTGGGGAAGTGCATGATAACAGTGGGATCGCAACCGTCGTACCGGGTGAGGAATTAACCAATCTTCTCAACTCGCATGAGGTACAGTCGGACCGGGACCGACAAGTGAAGGTTCTCAATCGGAGCGGCGTCAGCCAGAAGTAAACCCGCAAGAAATGGCCTCGGTTTAACCGGCCGTACCTTGGCTCGCAGCGTCCGCTCCGAACCAAAACTCAGTGCCCACGCGCGAGTACGTATAGTCCATAAAGGAATCCCGCGAAGATAATAATCCTGACAAGCAGCATCTCTGCCGCGTCGAGAATTTTGAGGGTGCAACTCAGCGCTTCGGGGGCATTATGAGCAAAGCGTCGCAAGGCCCGGACCCAACCGTAGAGTTCCATCGCAATCGCACACCTCCATGTAATAAGAAAAAAGCCTGCTCTCAGGCAGGCTCTAATCGCGATTCGATTTAGGTCTGCTACGTTAGATGCTAGAAGCGCATATTTTTCTGCTATTCCCTGCTCTGGCAGCTCTGAAAAAATCCTGCTATGATCCCGGATTCCGATGAGCTTGCTATCTTGTCCCTACCTTGTCCCTATTCCGGGGCTGTCGGGCGCCAAATTGCCGCAAATTAGGATTAACTCCTAGTGCGTTATCTCCCGAAGAGTCCCTCCGAGCGCCGCGAGATGCTCGACGCCATCGGCGCGCGTTCCATCCGTGATTTATTCGGCTCCATACCCGAGGAGTTCCGGCTCCAGCGCGAACTCGACT
>Ga0206903_10353_pt1 | contig 11044 bp, 10 predicted proteins | sample Alteio_BWOrgHeat_45_FD_152959 | JGI IMG/M metagenome (GOLD analysis project Ga0206903, IMG submission 152959) | Enriched cells from forest soil in Barre Woods Harvard Forest LTER site, Petersham, Massachusetts, United States -... | ecosystem: Environmental > Terrestrial > Soil > Temperate forest >... | reverse complement strand
TTTGAACATTGAGAAAATTACGGAAGATGTGGCGGTGAATGAGTTGGCGCGCAAGCTGGCAGCCGCCTTCTGGCCGGGGGCGCTGACGATGGTGCTGCCGCGGCGGGCTGATGGTAAAATTTGCGACATGGTTTGTGCCGGGCTAAAAACCGCGGCGGTACGCGTTCCTGCGCATCCGGTGATTCGAAAGTTACTTGCAACGGTTGATTTTCCTTTGGCGGCGCCGAGCGCCAACCCGTCGGGAAGGCTAAGCCCGGTTTCAGCGGAGAATGTTCAGAAGATGCTGGGCGGGAAACTGGGGTTCATTCTTGATGGCGGGGAGTGCGCGGTGGGGCTGGAATCTACGATAATCGACCTGAGCACCGCACAGCCTACCATTTTGCGCGAGGGGGTCATCACACGCGAGCAGATAGAGGCGGTGATCGGCGCAGTGGGATTGGCCGACAGCGGGTCGGAGATAAAAGCGCCGGGGATGATGCTCAAACATTATGCGCCCACCTGCCCGGTGAGGCTCATCGCTGATGACCCATCGCTGATGGGTGATAAGGTTACAGGTGAGAGGTTACAGGTGAGAGGGGAAGCTTTATTGGCGTTTGGCAGTGCGAACATTCCATCTGGATTTGAGGTGATAATGAATTTGAGCGAGAGCGGCAACCTTGAAGAAGCCGCGGCCAACCTGTTCAAATTCATGCACGAGCTGGAAAACCTCGGCGTAAGCGGAATTGCGGTTATGGGAATACCAGATATCGGCGTGGGCAAAGCGATAAATGAGCGGTTGAGAAAAGCGGCGGAGTGACTGTCATTCCGGGGAAAGCCAGAATGACAGTTAAAACTATTGTCGTGGACAATTCAACCGATGCCTTGATACGAAACAATATAAAATCATATTTAGGTAGTGTCGCAGTTTTAATTTCTGGAACCGCTCACCCAACCGCCTTCGCGGGGAAGTCAGGAATGGGGGGGGGTGGAAAGATTAAAAATTCAAACTGAGTAACTACCCACATTTAATTCCCATTGATTTTATAGGAATTAATCTATATAAGCCCGATGGAATTTACCCCGTAGACTGGGTGTAAAAAATATGACCTTCTATTATTGGCTAAAGCGGGAATCAGGTTGCAAACAAATTTGTTAGTGGCTAATGGATATTGAGGTTGTGCAAACGGCAGAAATTTAGAAAGATTATGACAACACCAAGGAAAAAATTCTATCTCAAGCAACCCAGTATAATCCCGGGGTTTGGGCTTTCCATGGGGTTTACGATATTTTATCTGAGCATTGTGGTGCTCATCCCGCTTTCAATGTTATTCATCAAAACGGCGGAGATAAATTTCTCCGAATTCTGGGCAACCGTAACCTCGCCGCGGGTTTTGCATGCTTATTACATAACCATCAGCTGCTCACTGGCGGCGGCGCTGGTGAATGTGGTGTTCGGGCTGCTCACCGCGTGGATAATCGTGCGCTATGATTTCCCGATGAAAAAAATATTCGATGCGATGGTAGACCTGCCATTCGCCCTGCCAACCGCGGTTGCTGGCATCGCGCTGACATCACTTTATGCGCCGAACGGCTGGATAGGGAAATATCTCGCGCAATATGACATACAGGTGGCGTTCCGCCCGGCGGGGATAATAATCGCGCTGATATTCGTGGGGCTGCCATTCGTGGTGCGCACGGTGCAGCCGGTGCTTGAAGATATGGAACGCGAGATGGAAGAAGCCGCGGCCAGCCTTGGCGCCAGCCGCTGGCAAACCTTCGTTTACGTTGTGCTGCCGCATATCGGCCCTGCCCTGCTGACCGGCTTTGCAATGGCCTTTGCGCGGGCGCTGGGTGAATATGGCTCGGTGATATTCATCGCTGGCAACCTGCCGAAAATATCAGAGATCGTGCCGCTGCTTATCGTGATAAAACTTGAACAATATGACTACACCGGCGCAACTTCAATCGCAGTGGTGATGCTGCTTTTCTCATTTGTGATGATATTTATTATAAACCTGATACAGAAATTCAATTACGGAAAGATGAGCAAGCAAGGGATTTAAGGAAGTCGTCAGTTCTCAGCGCTCAGTTCTCAGAAAGAAAAACTTAACTGAGAACTGAGCACTGAGAACTGAGAACTAAAAATTTATGAAACTAATAAACAACATATTCACCTCCCGCAGCTCTACCACAGAGGCGCCTATCATCCGTTGGGCGTTCACGCTGCTGGGGCTTGGGTTCCTGACGCTCGTTGTGGCAATGCCGCTTATCGCGGTGTTCTTCGAGGCGTTCAGGAAGGGCTATGACGCTTATATTGCCGGCATCACCGACCCTTATGCGATATCGGCGATAAAATTAACGCTGCTGGTGGCGGGCATTGCGGTGCCGCTGAATGTGGTGTTCGGCATTGCGGCAAGCTGGGCGATCGCGAAGTTCGAGTTCCGCGGAAAACATATTTTAATAACGCTGATAGACATGCCGTTCGCGGTTTCGCCGGTGATATCGGGTTTGATATATGTACTGCTGTTCGGCATCCATTCGGTGCTGGGCGCGTGGCTGGTAGCGCATGGCGTGCAGATAATATTCGCAGTGCCGGGGCTGGTGATAGCCACGGTTTTTGTCACCTTCCCGTTCGTCGCGCGCGAGCTTATTCCCCTGATGCAGGAACAGGGCACCGAAGAGGAAGAGGCGGCAATTCTGCTCGGCGCAACAGGCTGGCAGACCTTCATACGCATCACATTGCCGAACATAAAATGGGGCCTGCTATATGGCGTGCTGCTGTGCAATGCGCGTGCGATGGGCGAGTTTGGCGCGGTTTCGGTGGTATCGGGCAGCATCAAGGGAGAAACCACAACCATTCCGCTGCATGTGGAGATATTATATAATGAGTATAATTTTGTTGCGGCCTTTGCGGTTGCATCTATTTTAAGTATCCTGGCGTTGGTAACGCTGGTGCTGAAAAGGGTTTTGGAGATTAAGACGGGAGTTAAAGGTAAACATTAAAGCAGTTCACAGTTCACTGGTTCACAAGTTCACAGAAAAGAACTAGTGAACTTGTGAACTGAGAACTTGTGAACTTGGAAATATATGAGCATAGAAATAAAGAACATAAATAAAAAATTCGGCGAATTTGTTGCGCTTAAGGATGTTAACCTTGAGATAAAACCGGGTGAGCTGGTAGCGTTGCTGGGGCCCTCAGGCAGCGGCAAAACCACGTTGCTGCGCGTTATCGCGGGGCTGGAATTCCCTGATTTCGGCGAGGTTGTGATCGAAGGCGAGAAGCAGGAGAAGGATGTTAAGGAACGCAATGTAGGCTTCGTGTTCCAGCACTATGCGCTGTTCAAGCATATGACGGTGTTCGAGAACGTGGCGTTCGGGTTGAAAGTTCGCAAGAAGAATGTCCGCCCTTCTGATGACGAGATAAAAGATAAAGTTATGAAATTGCTTTCACTGGTGCATCTGGCGGCTTTCCACGATCGCTACCCTTCGCAGCTTTCGGGCGGGCAAAGGCAGCGTGTGGCGCTGGCGCGCGCGCTGGCGGTTGAACCTAACGTGCTGCTGCTTGACGAACCGTTCGGCGCGTTGGACGCAAAAGTTCGCAAAGAACTGCGCCGCTGGATGCGCAGGCTGCATGACGATATCCACATCACCTCGGTTTTTGTAACGCATGACCAGGAAGAGGCGATGGAAGTTGCCGACAGGATAGTGGTGATGAACCAGGGGCGTATCGAGCAGGTTGGCACTCCGGAGCAGATATGGAACAACCCGGCCAATGCGTTCATTTACGATTTCATCGGCAATTTCAACGAATTCGAAGGCGTGAAAGATGCGCGCGGGAATATCCATCTGACCGAGTATGATTCGCGCCCGGTGAAAGTTGCTGTAGCCGAACACGAGGAAACCGGCGGCGTTTTCAAAAGCCTGATAAATAAAATGCTGAGCATCGCCGAGCCGCTCAACATCACAGAACCGCGGGAATCTTACTCGCCGATAGATAAAGTTAAAGGCGAGCAGATAAAAATCTACGCCCGCCCGCATGAAATCGAAGTGGTGCGCGTGCCGCAGGAGAACGAATATATCTCCGGCAAAGTGGTGCATATCAACCCCGCCGGCTCAACGGTAAAAATTGAACTGGAACGCAAGAACGGCAAAATAATCCAGGCCGACCTTTCGGTTGAAATATTCCGCGAACTGAAGTTGCAGAAAGGCTCCGAGGCATTCGTGAGGCCGAAGGTTTATAAAGTCTTTTAAGGCAAAAATCCTCACCCCAACCCTCTCCCTGCAAGTGCAAAGATAGAGAGTTTGTTAGGGGTTGTGTTAAAACTGGCGCTCCCTCGCCATTTTAAAGATTACGGCGCGTTACTGGCACTTCTGGAGTTCTGGGCGTAAACCTTCAACCTTTATCAGGTTGCGGAAGGTGTTGTGGCGGGAGGATTGGCTGCCCTGGCCGGGCTCCACCCATTCGAGATAGGCTTTTTTGGCACCGAGCATTGTATCAACAATTTTTGCGGATTCGGCGGGCTGGAATTTGTGATCTTGGGTGCGGAAGATATTATCGCCGATCCGCACGGTGAACAAGGTGCCCGGGATGTAGAAGCGGGTGCTGGAAACTATATATTGGCCGGGTGTAGCGCCGGTTTCAATGGTGATGGCGTTCCTGCCGGAGGTTACGGCGCAGGAGGTTTTGGCGCGGTCATTTTGCGGCAGCAATTGCCACTGGTTGCCGGATATCGCATATTTGGGCTGGTGCGGCGGCAGGTTGGCACAGGCGGCAATAGAACCCGCAATAGCTGCCATCATTATGAATTTTATATGTATTTTCATATCACCTCCACTATCCTAATTATTATATCACAGCTTTTAAAATAGGGGTTTTTACATTGAAAAACCAGAGGCTTTATGCAATAATGGGACAGATTTTTAAGGGGGAATACAGAATGGATGAAGCCAAAAACATATCTTCTCAGGAAGCAAAGAACCTCATATCCCAGGCAAAGCAGGGTTATTACAAAACACTCAACAAGCTGATAGATATTTCGGGCAAGAAAGACCTAAATGGCACGGAATTGCTTACTTTTTTCAACGGGGTAAAAGAGAACCTCAAAGCAACCTCTGCTGAAGATGAGGTGGGAGCAAAATATACGCCGGAATCCAAAAATTTGCTGGATGCGCTTTCCCATAAACATACTTACAAAAGCTCTGAAAGACCACTTCAATTGATAAACTGTATAATGAGAATGCTCTCTGCTGTAAATACAGATGACTTGCCAGAAAAGAAAGATGTGGAACTGTTCACGAAATTTAATGAACAAGTTAACGAACAAATAAAAAACCGGATGCATCACACGTCAGCAAATGAATTTAACAACATAAGCATAAACAAATTGATAGTTTGCCTGCAAGCGGAGATCGTGGGCAAAAAATTTGCCGCTACAAAAGACGGACGCTCTGATTATACCAAATTTGCCTTCAATGGCACATTAAAATTTGCTTCAAGGCCAGATGCCCTTCCTAAGCTCCTGAATAATGTAAGTTCGGCGATGGATGTTTATACAGGGGCAAAAGATACATTTTCAAAAGCCAGGAAACACGAGCGTAATGAACGGGAAAAAGAGGACGCCACACATAAAAAAACAGATGATAAGTTGTCAACACCCACACCAGTATCCGCGCCGCAGCAAGCTGTGAAGAAGAAGGTTGTTTATGACCACGCGGTGGTAAGTAACCTGGATTTTGATGAGCTGCCGAATATAACTTATATCAAGCATATCAACAATGCCGAGCCGAACCCCAGCCATGCCGGGGAAGATATAAGGCTTAAGCTTTTCCAGCGCTCGCTGCAAGGGTTTGATGGCGTGATAGACCGCAACTCACCATGGCAGATGGATATTGCCAATTCAGTGCTGGGCCCTGATAATCTGCGCCAGATGAAAGATCTGCTACTGGTAAAACCGGTGAATGGCACTGGTTTTGATCCCGCACATATCCAGAAGAGATCACCGTTGAAGCAAGCCTCCGGCGATGAAAGAACGGGGTGGGATATTATTTGCCTCATCCGCAAACACAGGCAACAGCTTGGTATTGCGATAGACCGCGATAAACTGGCAGAGAAAATCGGCACCATAATACCGGGGTTTTCAAGGCTTAGTGCCGTAGACCAGGAGGCGCTTGCAAAACTTAGTGATGCAAAGCTCCGCCATAATGATGAATTTTATGACCATCTCAAAGGCCCCGCCTCGGTATCGCTGGCCTGCGCCTTCGGCGGAAAAGAGATAAAGACGGAAGTGATGAAACATATATTCACCAAAAGCATCGCCGGCAAAGATATATCAGACAAGGAACTGACAGGCATTACAGCAAAATTATTCAACCAGGTGCAGCTGGCCTAATATATTGGCAGCGGGTTTCAATGATGGAAAAGATTTTTTAAGGGGGTTTAATGACGAAAATAGAACTGGAAGAAGTAGAGATATCATCACAGGAAGAGGCTGTTGGTCGATATAAGCAGGCGATTGAAATATTCAACGACATGATGGATGCCATGCTATTGCCAGAAAACAGCACGAAGACGCTTAATAAAATGGCCATGAAGGAGCTGATATTAAAGACTTCCATAAGAATCAACCTTTCAGACCTTGGCACCATAAACGTCTCAGACCTTGACAGTGGAAGCAAGTTCGAGAATATGGATTTAGTAGAAAACTCAGTAACTCCCTCCGCGCTTTTCTCTGCATTCGCAACTGCGATGCTGTATGTAAAAGATGTGGACCTCTCCAACCCGGAAGTGCCTACCAATGTGAAAGAGGCATTGGCCACGCTCAACAAATATAAAACACTGTTTGAACCAGAGGTGTTGTTGTACAGGTCTAACGATAAGGACGTTAAAGATGGGCGCACTAACTTTACCGACGAAGAAATGAACCTGTCATCTGTTTATACCTGGATGGAATATACCGCAGGAAGTAGAAAACAAGATTTTAAGATAGGCACAAGAACTTATCTCGAACTGTCCATGGACGAGATGGACCAGAAAAAAGAGGACTTCGTAGAATTTGTTGGCATAGTTTCAACAGTGGCTGAAACCAGGCACGCCTACCTAAAGTCAATCTCTCCCGAAGACAGGCTGGGCCATGTGCGTGACAATCTTGAATATTCACTGCAAGAACTTCATAAAGAACTTTCAGAAAAAGATGCCAACTCTATAAAAGACGTAATAGCGCTTTTTGAAGGTGGCAAAAAAAAACTCCTTCAGGAAAAGAGTTCAGGAGCTGCAACGACGGTAACAAACGGCGAACCTGCTCACGCACCGGCGGAATACGTCAAGAAAATAGCTCAAAGAACAGAATCTTTATTCAGCTCTTTTATCATGTGCCTCCGCACATTCTCCACAGGGTCGCAAGCCTATAAAGGCGACCTTATGAATTTAAAGGATATCGTTCATGGCGTAGAAAGAACTACTATACAAAATAGCCCTATGCTTGTTCCAAAGGGAGAAAAGCCCTCTGAGCAAGTATCTATCATTCAGGCATTTGAACTAACCACCCGCGATAGTATCAAAGCACATGGATCATCATCACAGCCGATGCAGTCATTGAGAAAAAGATTTGGTCAATTAAGTGTTTTCTGGCCAATATTCCAAAAGGTGGTGAGTGGCATATTTGAGTATAACGACCTGCTGAAAACCGTTACCCAGGAAAGGGAACGCAATACACCAAAGCGGGAAAAAATTAAGAAGGTGGTGGCTCCGCTAAAAGCTTCCCCGCCATCGCCGCCAGCCCCAGAAAAGCTGCTGACCGAAGATGATATATATCCGATGAAGATAACCGGGCTTGAAAACAACTATCTAAAAAACTCACGCCTACAGCTTTCGGATAAAGTGACCGAAAGGAACCCCGGTGAACGGGCGCGGCTTGACCATGTCATGAGCAGCATCGAAGGTCTGGCGGGATGTTTTGACGCTAATTGCCCATGGCAGAAAGAACTGGCCAATGAACTGCTCCTGGGAGAGAATATAAAATTCATAAAAAATTCTGTGCTGGCAAAGGCAGATGATAATGCCGCCAACCTGGAGTCATTCGCAGAATCTTTTACCCGCAAAGCGTTTGCAGAAATAAACAACCATAAGAACAAATTTTCAGCGGCATTCCTAATGTTGATGATTATAGATAATAATTCAGAACAACTTTTGGCAGCAATTGAAAATGACACGCTGAAAGAAACCACGAAGAGGCTTTTTGCAAATGTAAAAGAAGATTACAAACCAGCGTTAAGGCACCTGACGGAAGAGCAACTTTTCCAGAACGTTGAACTTATTGATGAATTGAAGAAAAACCCGCTGACGGTGATCTTCGCATTTGGCAGCAAAAAGCAACAGGAAACGGCAGTTACCCACATTGCCAGAAGAAGCGTCAACCAGGCGGATATTGGAAGCAACACACTCACCGGCATCGGCGCGGGATTGTTCAACCAGGTGCAGCTGGCTTAAAGAACGGGGAACGGGTTTGGTCAAGGTATCTGCAAATAAATTCAAGGATATAATAATTGCGGATGAAACGCTGAAAATGTTCATCGTCAACATTGCGAAGGAAAAAAAGGTAACGCTGGTTTCGTTGGCAGAAGAATTTAATGTTCCGGAAATAACATTCAGAAAATGGAAGGGATATAGGGTAGTGCCTGGTATCGAGCATATTAAAAATATACTCGGCAATAAAACTATTAAAGCAGAGGTGAGAATTCGTTTTGCCAATGCAGTGTGCAACAATATCTGGTCGAGAACAACTGAAACAAGGGGGTATAACGGAACTACCCTGGAGACGCTGGCGAAGCTTAGGATATTTCCCAGGCAGCTCAAAGAGCATTGGGATAGCATAACTAAAAAGGATGGGGAAAAGATTACCATTATCCCACTGCCGAAAGGTTTTTTTAAAGGCAAAAGATCCTTCTCAGCGGTATTGAAAAGTTATGTGGAAAAATCGCAGAACCTCCGCTTTGGCAGCTTCTTCAAAGCACTTTATAAAGCATGGCAAGCTGAAAGCGGCGCTATGCTTGCCAGTATAATCAATATAGATCCGCATACCGGTTCAGACCTGATCCATACCAAGAGGTCAAAAAAATATAAACTACCGCCTGATACTATAACGGCAATAATGAATAACAGTTTTTTTCCTGTGACCGAGGAAGATGAAAAACTGTTGTGGCAGATAAGGAGCGGGGAAAAAGAAACCGCGGAATCAGCTTACACAAAAGCTTCGGAGGAGATCAAGAAACTTCCCTATGACCAGCGCGTTGGGAAAGATGCTGCGCTGTTTGCAAAACTATGCGAATTGAGCGGCCAGACCAACTCGTATATAGGGGGGAAAATCGGGATGGAGGAAACCTTTATAAGAAATCTGAGAAATATAAAATTCAGGAATTTCCTTCTGAATGGAAGGTTTGCAGAGCCGAAAAAGCTTTTATGCTGGCGCATGCAGTAGTGGTGGGTGATACCGAGCTTGCCAATAACTGCGCGGCGGGGTTTCTGCGGCTTGATGAATATAAGGATGAAAAAAAAGATAAAGGATGAATTCATGGCCGGTGAAATGAACCTGCATGATGTTTTCCTTTATACAAGGCTGCTTATCGCAAGGAAGAATTTAACAGAATTCACAAAAGAGTTCGGCCTCAAAAGCAAGGGCACGTTATCATATTTTGAAGCAGGCACCGTTAAAGATATAATGCCAGAACATGTGGTAACACTGTTCAGCAAGCGCCTGGGAGTTACCACGCAAAAAGAGATGGAACAGATACTGAAAAAGGCCGAAAGCTATTTGAAGAGCCCTAAACCAGGCGGGCTAGACCTGAGCCATTTCACAAAAAAATCCATAGACAGCAAGAATGAGTTGTGGGTTAATATCACCGCCAAAGATGGCATTTTTATAGGCCATTGCCGCAATCGAGAATGATCTTCTGCGTGATTTGCTAGCGGTAGAGCTTGTTTGCACCAATATCGAAATTCTTCAGTTCCTTGATGAACTCCAGGCGGTTCTTTATCAGCGGATCGGCTTCTCCGAGCTGGTGCAGGCTGGCGAGAAGGTTATTTATCTCGCCCATCATGCCGGTGTTATTAGGGATGATCCCATCTGCTTTTTTGGCTGCAACATTTCCATAATTCACTACGCGCCTAACGAATGAAGGCCGGCTGGAAGCGCCGGAAAAAGCGACCTCATCAGGTTGGGGAATTTTTTTTATCTCCCTGAGGAATTTCAAACCCTTTATGGTCTTTTCCTTGCCGATAATTTCAGTCACTTCTTTATCTGCACTAAATTCACTGACCCTGCCCTGCTTCATTTTACTGAACTCGTCCTGAACTCTTGCGGCATACAACATCTGCTCGCCACCCAGGAATATGCCGACCTTCTTACCGGGCTGAATAAACTGGCGCCGCTTGGCAACCCGAAAGACAACATCACTTTTTCATCCCATCTGCTTCAAACCTATTACCATGTAGTTAATAAGATGGTGGATGAAAGCGAGGATAAGCAGGAGATACAACAAAATTTCACCACGCTGTGCAACAAGATAGCCCGCGAGAACCCAACCCTCATAGACGAGTTAAAGAAAAAAAGGGTTCATAAAGGAATAGCTGATTTATCTCCTTTATCCCTTTAGGATAAGTATCTATCAGCAATACGCCGTCACCCCGCATTCATTGCGGGGTCCAGTCATGCAGTTAATTTCATATAAACTTATTGTTAACCACTAGACCCCGCAATGAATGCGGGGCGACGGCGGGTAGGGATGGTTTTGGGGTACTTAGGATAAAGGGATATATGCGTCATTTATCCCCAAACCCCCGTTCCGTCATACCGGGCTTCATTCCCGGTATCCAGCCGCACCGCTTCACACCAGCCGTTCATCTGGATCACGGAGCCAGGCTCCGTGATGATGGTGGATGGGGATTGGGATGAACGCGTAATGCCCATCTAACCATCTGATATAGCGTCAAAAATATTTTACAGTTATTAATCAAAAATCAACTTTTTGTGTTATAATCGAGAATATACGAACCGTTGGAGTATTTTTTGTC
>Ga0206903_10352_pt1 | contig 11067 bp, 8 predicted proteins | sample Alteio_BWOrgHeat_45_FD_152959 | JGI IMG/M metagenome (GOLD analysis project Ga0206903, IMG submission 152959) | Enriched cells from forest soil in Barre Woods Harvard Forest LTER site, Petersham, Massachusetts, United States -... | ecosystem: Environmental > Terrestrial > Soil > Temperate forest >... | reverse complement strand
CAATATCGCCTTTAAAATAAATGCCGTTACTACTTTTATTCAACATCGAACGGATTGGTTGCAACTCAGGTTTACTAAAAAAATCTTTACCCATACAATCTTCGCGAAATTGTATTACGATAGATTCTGATCTTCCCGCAGTTTCATTTTCTGTTTTCCAGCAATGTGGCAAATTTGATCCAAGCAAAACCAGGTCGCCCGAAAAATAATTCTGCATGTGCGACCCAACATAACGTATGCCGTTTCCTCTAACAATAAAAGTGAGTTCATATTCCGGATGAAAATGATAAGGTGCAGAAAACTTTTTCTCACTGAATTTTCTTACGAGAAAAGAATGGTTACCGGGATTAAGCGATTCATAAGAAGCCTTCATTAATTGATAATTTTGACTTTATTTCATTCGATGTAAATATAAACGAACAAAATAATCCATAAATCAGCCAATTCCTGCATTTTTTAGTTCCTATGATTGATTTTATTTTGATGTCTCAAAACATTACAACTATGAACGATGTACAATTGCCATCACTGACCAACACCATCAGTATTGATGCTGCACAAACAGAAGCCTTTCAAAAGAACGGACACACACTGGTAAAAAATATTCTGAATGCAGATGAAATAGCTGTGTACAGGGATGTGATTAATGAAGCTGCTTATAAAAAAGATAAGTTAGCGCTTATGAAATTTGTCTCAATTATTCTAATAACTGTCTCAAATTGGTTTGCCCAACATATTAAATATTAATTTTCGCCATTGAAATGATTGACGCTATGTGTAAGTTCCCGGTAAAATTGCTGCTGATCTGCTTGGTGTTGAGCGTGTACGTTTGTATCACGACCAGGCTTTGTACAAAGAACCGGGCGGCGGATTTACACCCTGGCACCAGGATGAATATTACTGGCCTTTAAGTACCAATAATACTGTTACCATGTGGATGCCGTTGATAGATATTAATGAAGATATGGGCATGCTTACGTTTGCGTCAGGTTCGCATAAAAATGGTTCTGTAAAAAACATTGCAATTTCAGATGAATCAGAAACAGAGCTGAATGATTATATAAAATCACAGGGCTATGAAATTACAAGAGCTAAAACAATGAACGCCGGCGATGCAACCTGGCATTACGGATGGACATTGCATACAGCGCCCGGTAACAATTCTTCTACAACAAGGGAAGTAATGACCATCATTTATTTTGCTGATGGTGCTACTGTAACAAATCCAATAAATGAACACCAGGAAGCTGACAGAAACCGTTGGCTTGATGGTTTACAACCGGGTGAATTGGCAGCTTCAAAATTGAATCCGCTAACCCTCTAAATCTCCCTAAAGGGAGACTTTGAAGATCGCAAACAAATAATCTCTTCTATTGTATGTAACTATTAAAAATTGTTATGCAAAAATCGTTTTCTATTTTTCTTTTTATTTTCTTATCAGTCAGCTCAATAACACTAAACGCGCAGGATAGCACATTACGCTGGAGCGAACAAAAAGCAAATAACTGGTACAAAAAACAACCATGGCGTTGTGGCTTTAATTATATTCCTGCATATGCTATTAACTATACTGCTATGTGGGATAAAACAAGCTTTGATGCTGCTGCTATTGATAAAGAATTGGCATTGGCTCAACAATCAGGCATGAATGTTTTGCGCGCTGTTTTGCAGTATGCAGTGTTTGCAGATGATTCAGCTTATTTTTTAAAAACGCTTGATGTATTTATGGCCATCTGCGATAAGCATCACATAAAATTTGTGCCTGCATTGTTTGATGATTGCGTATTTGGCATTAACTCCGATCCGCATGTTGGCAAACAGCCTGAACCTTTAAAGGGTTGGTATGCATGGGCATGGTCACCAAGCCCGGGACATAGCATGGTAGTGGATTCAACAACTTATCCGAGGCTTACTGCTTATGTACAGGCAGTAATAGGAAAATTTAAAAATGATCCGCGTATATTATTCTGGGATCTGTATAATGAACCAACCAATGGAGGGTTGGGTAATATGACATTGCCATTACTTAAGCAGGTTGTTGCAGCGGCGCGGTCAGTTAATCCATCGCAACCGGTGAGCATTGATGTATGGAATGGAAATAAAAAATTAAACGATATAGTCTTTGCAGCTTCCGACATTATCAGCTTTCATAATTATGGTAATAAAGAAGCTTTGCTGGCACAGATAAATGAATTAAAAAAATATAACCGGCCCGTCATCAATACAGAATGGATGAACAGGCCAAACGGCTCTACTATTGCAAGCAATCTTTCTGTTTTTTATGATGAAAAGGTTGGCTGCATGTTATGGGGTTTGGTGAATGGGAAAACACAAACTGATCTGCCCTGGGGCCATCGTCCCGGCGATCCTGATCCGCAGGTATGGCAACATGATTTATATCACGGAGATTTTACAGCATATGATGCAACAGAAATTGAAACACTGAAAAAGTATATTGATATGTCGAAAAAAGATTAGCATCAGAACATTATTTTTGTGTGATAATGAAACGACTTGTTTTTGCTGTTATAATCGTACTATGCTGTTCCCCATATTTATCAAAGGCAAACATCGATTGGAGAAATATTACTGAAGATCCATCATACATTCATCGCACGATGAAAGAAGTAACGGATGTTATGGTGCATGATATTTATTCGCCGCCTGTTGCAAGCCGCATTTATGCTTATATAAGTATTGCAGGATATGAAGCAGCCACCGCATCCAACAAAAATTATAATTCTTTTGCTGGCCAGTTACACGGCTTAAATACTTTACCCAAGCCTGACGCATCCAAACAATACAGCGAAGGTTTATCAGCAACACATGCTATATTATTGGTAGCTGAGGCATTGATCATATCTGAAGACACCATCAAAAATTTTCACAACAAATTATTACAGGAATATAAAAACAGCGGCATACCACAAGCAGTTTACGACAGCTCATTATCTTATGGAAAACAAATAGCAGCCGCAATTCTTGCATGGGCTGCAAAAGACAATTATAAAGAAACACGTGCCATGGGAAAGTTTGCAGTGCTGGATGATTCTATTACATGGAAACCAACACCACCCGCATACATACAGGCTATAGAACCTTACTGGGGACGCATGCGAACCTTTGTGCTTGACAGTGTAAAAAAATTTAAGCCTGAACCGGCAATACCTTTTTCAACTGATACAACAAGCGAATTTTATAAACAGGCGAAGGCTGTTTATGATAAAGGCAACAACTTAACTGATGAACAAAAATGGATTGCAAACTTTTGGGATTGCAATCCTTACAAATTGAATGTTGACGGTCATGTAATGTTTGCAACAAAGAAAATTTCTCCCGGCGGCCATTGGATAAATATTACTGCACTTGCCTGCAAACAAACACATGCAGATGTTGCAAAAACTACGGAAGCGTACGCCTGTGTTGCTGTTACTATTGCAGACGCCATCATAAGTTGCTGGGATGAAAAATACCGCAGCATAGTTATTCGCCCTGAAACGTATATCAACAATTATATTGATCAAAGCTGGATGCCTTTATTGCAAACGCCGCCGTTTCCTGAATACACAAGCGGGCACAGCGTTATATCTTCATCAGCAGCCGTTGTGCTTACCAAAATTTTCGGCGATAATTTTTCTTACACAGACTCTACAGAAGTTGAATTTAATGTTCAGCCGCGCAGTTTTAAATCGTTCATACAAGCTTCAGAAGAAGCTGCTGCCAGCCGTTTTTATGGCGGCATTCATTACAATGCTGCAATTGTAAACGGACTTACCGAGGGCAGAAAGATCGCCAACTATGTGCTGGCGAATATTAAGATAGAGAATTAGTTTCAAAAGTTGTTTGAATATTTTTTAACCGGCTAATGAACTCCGATTATTTACGGTTGTGTCACTCCCTGTACAACATTTTTCATGGCGGCGATGGTTTCAATGTTATAGTGCATAATTGTTTTTCGGGTTGGTTTTATAGAAAGTGCCGGGAGGAGATTCTCCTAACGACAATTGAAAACATATAATATTAAGATGTTGATTTTGAGCGCTGTTATTTTTCGTTTAATAGCATAAATTAGCATGTTGTGCATCACCTTGGACAAACTTCGTAACAGGATAAACTACAGCTTGTGAGAAAAATTTTCATTATCATATTTTTATCGGCACTATTAACTTTTATTCCATTAAGTATAGTTTGGATACATTTCCAATTCGTTGCTGGTTTAAATCCTTTTTTAGCAGTTATTATAACGCCTTTCATTTTGATAATGACTATTTTTATTTCCCGGCTACTTATTAAGACTTTTAAAAAGTATATCAGTTTTACATCTGATGTACTTTTTGCAATTGCTTTATTTAGCTATTTCATTTTAATTTGTATACTACAAATTTCTTATGGAAACTCCGCTATAGACATTCATTTGCATGACACATATTTTGTGGTATCATATTCTTATCCACTTTTTTTTGTCTCTATAGGGTTTGCAATTTTTGCAGCGACCTATCACTGGTTTTCTAAAATATTCACAAGACAAATGAATAATACTCTGGGCTATATTCATTTCTGGATTACATTTTTAAGCGCAAGTTTTCTTCTATTGCCGATGCAGTATATTCAACCTTTGGGTATGCCACGCCGTTATTACGACTACACTGGTTCACGGACTTTCAATGCATTTTATGGACAAAACATATTTATTTCCATTACGACATTTCTGTTGGTTATAGGGCAACTATTATTTTTATTTAACTTTTGTAATTCAATTTTCAGAAGAAAGAGTTGACAAAGGCGAATACACAACACATACGTTTGCAATAGGCTGGCTCGACAATTAAATCATCAGCAATTTTGCAGGCATCAACAGTTGCTCAAGCTTGACCTTTGCTATTTAGCTTATAAGAATTTTCCTCTTTTGTGTAAGAAGTTTATTTCTCTATAGCTTATCTATAGCTTACTTAAGGCTGCTTAAATCCTGTGATAAAGGCATACATACCTATGGCAAATCAATTGGTAATGCATGCTTATATCCTTTTTCTGTCCATCGTCTCCTGCAACAACAACGCATCGTCCGCTTAAGCGAAACGATGCTTAACATAAAAAGATACAAAATGAGGAAAGAATGAAATAAGCAGTCACGCTAATGCCATGTTGATTGAATATCATTGCAGCTCGACAGCCATAACGAATTAAAGAATGGACAATAACAAACTTGGCACAAAGCCGCATTATCAAATATTAGATGGACTTCGGGGTGTAGCAGCTATTATCGTGGTATGCTTTCACCTTGCCGAACCGCTTTCCAGCAGCCACCTTAACAATGTTGTAAACCATGGTTATCTGGCAGTTGATTTTTTCTTTCTCCTGTCCGGCTTTGTAATTGGTTATGCGTACGACGACAGATGGGGCAAATTAACCATCGGCGGCTTTCTCCGGCGCCGGTTAGAACGGCTGCAACCACTCGTTGTATTGGGCATGACGCTCGGCGCCATCACCTTTTACTTTACCGACTCAACTATATGGCCGCTTATTCATACAGTTCCTGTATGGAGGCTGATTATCGTTTGGCTGATAGGATGCACGATTTTACCCATACCGCTTTCTATGGATATACGCGGCTGGCAGGAAATGCATCCGCTCAATAGTGTTGGCTGGTCATTATTTTTCGAGTATATAGCCAATATTCTCTACGCGCTGGGTTTAAGGAAATTATCTAATAAAGCATTGGCTTGTTTTGTAGTACTGGCAGGTGCAGTGCTTTTGCATTTTGCTGTTACCAATCCCAACGGAGACGTTACCGGTGGCTGGACACTTAATGCCGAACAAATGCGCATTGGAATAACGCGTACGATATTCCCATTTTTTGCCGGTTTGCTTTTATCGCGGGTAGCAAAGCCAGTTCACATCAAAAATGCTTTCTTATGGTGTAGCCTGCTGGTTGCGGCTGTCTTGTTGATGCCAAGAATAGGCGGTGCCGAACATCTCTGGATGAATGGTTTGTACGAAGCGTTTTGCATTATTATTGTCTTTCCGCTAATTGTATATATCGGCGCCAGCGGTGTAGTGCATCATCAAACGGAAGAAAAAATTTGTAAGTTCCTCGGCGATCTTTCCTATCCTTTATACATGACGCATTATGTGCTTGTCTATTTTTACGTGGCGTGGGTAAGCAATCACAGCGGCATCACATTATGGCAGGCCTGGCCCTATGCCCTGCTCACGTTTTCGGGAGCTATAATGTTGGCTTATGCAAGTTTAAAGTTGTACGATGAACCGGTAAGAGCCTGGTTGCGGAAAAAGCTGAAGTAGTGAAAAGTTAAGTATATTATCTTCTATCGGTTGGCGCCAACCAATACTAAGAAGCTCAAGCAGTTAAGGTGTACCTAACTTCCAGTTTCCTTCAGATTGACAAAATCAATTTTATTTTTTGTGGTAACGAGCTAATGAACTTATGGCATCGTTCTACGCTTGATGCGGGATCGCAACACTTGTATCGATATCGTTGAGCAGCTTTTTTTATTATTCGTGTATTCGTGGCAATTACAATCTTATTTTAACGTGAGTTCGGGTTAAGTATAAAGTAATCCTGGAAGGATTTAATTTGAATAACCCCGCAAGGATTGCGGGGTAAAAAATGGATAAACAACATTGAACCCTGCAAGGGTTCAATTGATTAATCACGATTTTATCCTCCGATTACATCGAAGGCTATTTATATTAAGCCTTTCAGGCTTAAACCGAACTCACGTTATTTTAACCATACCGTCTGCGTAAACGCACCATTCACAGCAACATCCCAAACTTCTGCACGCACCCATTTTTTGTTTTTCAAATTAATGTTGAATGAAAAATCTTTATCACCAAAAGCAGCCGTGTTATTCAAGCTGATGCTATCGCGATAAACATATTCTCCATCACCTGAAATTATTTCAACATATTGTAAAGGAAACGTCCAGTTTAAATGCATATTAATCTTTGCATTACCATTTGCATCAAGCTGTGCAGCTTCGCTTGTTGTTTTTCCATTCACCGTAAAAGATGGAATTAATATTTCACCGGTTGTTGTAAAGAATTTCCCTTGCTGCAATACATCTAAAACAGGCTGCCAGCCATCATCAAACTTTGGCAATGTTTTTAACTGCAGGTAGTTCACGTTCAAGTGTGCGTACATTTCATTTTCCGGCTCAATAGAAAAAAGATCAGCTTCACCAAGCACATGTTTTTTTAAACCCCAGTTATTCATATCATCCATCAGATCAAATACACGTTTGCCTAATCGCGGTTGTGAAAGATCAGCCGGCATTGCTTTCCACGCAGCGCCTAAAAAATGATCTGAGGTAAAGAAGGAAGTATTTTTATAATTGTCGGGATAACCAACAGAACCTTTTGTGCGCGAATGCGCCGTCCATGCTAATCCATTTTCGTGTTTTAATAAGTTGAACATATCAGTTGTATCGCCAACATGATACACCTTTCCATATTGTTGTGTTGTTTCTTCAAAAGGCACACCTGTATTGCGCGACATGATCCAGTAAACAGGTTTTGGAAAAAATGCCAGCCAATGGCCGCCGAAAAATTCATTCGGTTCTTCACCAGGCAATAATAAAAATGAATCATCAGATAATCTTCGGCATTGTGTGAACAAAGCATTCAATTCATTCAATCTTGTACTATCAGGCCCTTTCGGATGCGCTGTATAATGAAACTCTGCAAGGTGAACAATATCAACACCGGTGTTCTTAAATACATTTACAAAATTTGGATGTTCAGGAATGGGTTTGCCTGCCAGTACAACCTTCATGATAAACTCATTATGAAAATGGCTGCACATGGTTTTATAACCAGGCAATGCAACATAATAGTCATCATGCGTAAACTTTTTTACAGTATTTAAATTTTGCATTGCATTGTTTGCACTTATCAAACAAAAGAAACTCAAACGTTGTTTTGTACCCGGCGGCGCATTAAACCAGGGCACAAAACGTTTATCACCTTGTGGCTCCTGCCGTATGCCGATTCCATAACCATCAAACATGTTGCGGTAGTTATTTCCATACCATGAAAATTTTAAATTGAATGCTTCATCCAATGGATAAAAATATTGATGCGGTGCAGGAAACACAGCAATACTTCCGTCTGCATTTTCTGCGGCAATAGTTCTGTATTTTACTTCAGCATTCTTTGCTGTATCATTACTATTAAAAGGAACCTGGATGAAATGATTGCCTGTATCGAACCAATCAATATTGTTCCAGTTATCTGTTTTACTTGTTAAACCTGCGTCATACAAAATAGCCGTTGAATCAATGTTGGTGGAAAGCACTGCAGCTATATTAAACAAAGGGCTTCTGTTATACAATGTAATCTCTAAAGCGCCGCTGAAAGAAGCAGCCTGCATATTATAAATTCTGACAATAGTATGTGCTCCTTCAGTAATAACAGCGGCACTGTCTTTGGAAAGATTTACTACATAAGATTGATGAGGCTTCAACGGAACTTTATCAAAAAAAATATTCCATCCGTTTTGCGAAACAAGATCACGTTTGCCAACAGTTAAAATAAATGCAGGATCAATATTGTTGGCGATGTCAATGAGCGACGTTTTAGTGCCGCATGAAACAGCTTTAAATAAAGGTTTATGAGCTGAAAGATCGAGTAACAATTTTGAATAAGTATTATTACCCGTTGGCCAGCTTATTGAAATAATACTGTCTGTTACTGCAAGTGTTGTTTCACTTTTTTTATCGTATGCAGAAGTATTTACAAAGCTCTGCGCATTTGTAATAATTGAAATAAATAAACAAACGCTATATAAAATTTGCTTCATCAGTTACATTGTAGGATGTTGTTCATAGATCGTCCACTGCTGTAATTTTGTTCCCTCTTTCTTTGCAAGAATTATTTGTGAATTTACTTTACCATCTTTATCAGCCGGTGTGATGTATAGATCTTCGCCTTTTATTTTTATGAGATAGATATTTTTCTCAACAGGAATAAATTCATATTGCTGCACATCGGTGTTATTTATTGGTTGTTCTTCCAACGCATTGCCTTCAGCGACATTTGCATTTAACGGCTGTAGCGTTTTTCCGCTAAAAATATTTTGGAGTTGATACGTTTGTCCACCTACATGTTTAAAATTCCAGGTCACACATTTCCAGTTAACAGGCTCATATGCAACGATCGGCGTTCCATCTTTACTGTTTGCATCTTTAATACGCAACACCATTCCTGTTTGCATGTTCCTGATTGCATACGTTCCTTTAATTACATCCTGTGCGCGTATTGATGTAAGCGCAAGCATTGAGATAAAAACAACAATAATTTTTTTCATGCTATAGATTAGGTAATGATGTTAGTTGATATAAATTTCATCTAAACATTCTTTATCATTCAGATTTTAATAAACTGCAGCCAAATAATCCGCCTGCAGTATTGCCTGGCTTTGCCTGGAATTTTATCGTAACAGTTTTTTTATCTTTTACCAATTCTCCAGGTATATTATAGGTTGCATCAAAAAACTCATTTGGCTTCTCTCTTTCCAATTGCTGACCTGCAATTTTTACGCCATCAACAAGAATATCAAAATTGCGATTGCCTGCATCACTGCCCCAATAATTACAAACGAGCTGTAATTTTGAATAGCCCTGTGTATTTAGTGTAAAAGAAAACCAGCCACCATTTGTTGCATCACGCCATTTTCGATTGAATGCTTCACCGGTATTGGTATTGTCTCCCTGTAAATTATGATCCCGTTCAGGCTGCATTTCACCAATGCGCATTATATCAACTGTACGCGCTTTAATTTCTTCCTGTCGCTCTAACTCGGCTTCATATTCTTTCTTTTTCTGCGCCCATGCATCTGTAGTGAATTTATCCCAGTAAACAATATAATGGCGATCATACATTTCATAAAAAGGAATCAATGTAACATCCTTTTTATCATTGGTTGAAGTAGTTCTAAATTCTAATGTTTTTACATTGTTTACACGTTGTATATTTTCATCAATATTTTCTTTATCAGAAACAAAAACAGGAATATTCATTTGCTCTGTTTTCTGCTTTGCTAATTCACCACATAACACCACAGGCCCATACAATATTGCAATGCGGTTTTTATTATCCGGCATGGCTTCTTCATGTATGCTCATCGGCATAATTATATCTATCTTATCACCGGCTTTCCAACTATTATTTAATACAAAATAACTTCCGGGTTTAGCATCAACTATTGTTTTCTTGCCATTCACTACAACAGCTATTCCGTTGGTTGCCCAATAAGGATAACGTATACGCAAAGGAAAATTAGCCGCTTTATTGTCGCCATTGATTTGTATTGAAACAGTATCCGATACCGGCAAGGAAGTCTTCATTGTTATTTGCATGTTGCGTTCTTTCCAGCTAAGCGTTGATGGAATAAACAAATTAATATACAAACTGCCGTCATTGCCTTTTGCATAAATAGTGTTCCCATATTTTACATGATTTTCCATACCCGTTCCGGTACAACACCAGAAAGATTCAGTTGGCGTTGCATAGGTTTTCATGCCGTCTGAAGCAAGTGGTACATAATAACAGGTCATACCGGTTTCAGGATTAATAGAAGCGAGTATATGATTATATAAAGTGCGTTCATAATAATCCATGTAATGCGCATCAGCATTCAATGCAAACAAATGCCGCGTTAACTTCAGCATGTTATAACTGTTGCACGTTTCAGTTGTGTTATCGCTGAGATTACCGGAGAGCTTATCCGGCTCATCAAAATGTTCAAAATTGCTGTTGCCACCAATAACATAGGAATGGTGATCAACAACTGTTTGCCAAAAAAAATCAGCAGTCTTTTCTTCTTTTTCATTACCGGTTAATTCATATTGCCGTATCGCACCAATAACTTTTGGTATTTGTGTATTGGCATGTTTGCCAGGCAAAATATCTTCACCATCAGCAAGCGGGTCCAATATTTTTTTATGATCGAATTTATAAGAAAGTTCTAAATATTTTCTATTGCCTGTTAATGCATACATATTTGCCAATGCTTCATTCATGCCACCCTGTTCGCAATCAAGCATTGCC
>Ga0206903_10351_pt1 | contig 11132 bp, 6 predicted proteins | sample Alteio_BWOrgHeat_45_FD_152959 | JGI IMG/M metagenome (GOLD analysis project Ga0206903, IMG submission 152959) | Enriched cells from forest soil in Barre Woods Harvard Forest LTER site, Petersham, Massachusetts, United States -... | ecosystem: Environmental > Terrestrial > Soil > Temperate forest >... | reverse complement strand
TGATTGTCGTCAGTCTATTTTTATGTGCCTTAAATGCCAGTGGTGATCCTCAAAATTCAGTTTGGGAAAAAACCTTCCCTGCGGGCATCTGCTTCAAAACCACCCAGTCGAGTCAGAATTTTTCCATGGATTCGAACCGAAAATGGTACATCGGCATTTCCGCAGAGTTGTTGCGGCCATTCGCATCCGCCAACAGTGCCAATCTAACTTTTCGAGTTGAGGGGTATGGTCCACAGCAAAATTCTGACGGCTCAATATTAAGGGCAACTTTCAACTTGTCGTCAAATTTCTTTCCCCTACGCGACGGCGCACACATCGCTTTGCCCGCAATATCTTTTCGGGGGGATGTTGATCGAAGCATTGAAGCCTTTTATACCTCCGGCGTCCTCACTATTGTCATGGATTACTATCGTCCATTCACTGGATTATCCCAACGAACGCGATCTCTGTTTACTATCGTGACCGATTCGAACTTCACGCGCGCAAGCCAAATGTCAGTCGTTTCTTATGATCAGCGGGCGGATCGGAACGGAAACTTTCCTTTAGACTTTACCAATCAGGATCAATTGAATCGGCGAGTTATTTTTCAAAATGGCATAGAGGTTGGCTCCTGCCGATAGCTGGGGAACTGCTGAAATAGAAAAATAGCGGTCAAACGCTTACTCCCACTGACCAATGGCAAATCAGCGACCGGCGGAAGTCGTAGCCCCTCGTAATCTTTGGTGCGTCCGAATGTTATAGAAGCGAACAACAGTTGATCTCGTGACTCATTTTATTCTATATGTTGGACGCGGCTCTCGTTTTCACTGGAGAATTTCGATTCCGAGAGGAGGGGCGCAAAAATGTTTCAGCACTGGAGGAGTTAGATCCATGAGAAAACTAGGTAATGTTTATTTTTTGATTCTTATCTTGGTCGGATTCGTTTCTTACTCCGTGGTCGCCGACGAGCCACCAGCGAATTCTGAACATAGTGCTGGGAAGTCAGTTCCTGCGTTCCGGCCTACCAGCAATCCAACTCTGCAGGGCATTATCGTCGTGAAACCTGTCAATGAAAAGGAAGACGCTGCTTACTTGAGAATTACAGGGAGTGGCAAAGAAACAAAAGATTATCTCATTGTTTTTTGCCAACAGACTGACGCTGGAATTGAAGTTGATAACGAGGCTTGTAGGAAAAGCGTTAATGCGTGCAAGTCCGGAGATTCATGTATTATTCGAGGTAAGGTGGATGAGTTAGCCGCCACTATCACCGCCGAGTTCGTGAGAGTAGGCACCGAGATTTCGGTAGATGCCGGGACAAAAGTAACAAAAACCGGTCAGGTATTTACTCGTGATACCTGTAATCCACGGTTAGGCGAGGCCTGGCAAGACCCAAGTGGAATGATTTGGAGTGATATTGCGAAGAAATACGATGGAACTCCACGATTCCTGACCCTAGCCGGCGCAGAAAAGTATTGCAAAGACCTCGGCGCTAAATTGCCAAGCGTGCATGATTTTATCCGGCTGAGAGGGTATATGGGGGCTAAGTCTGGGAGCAGTGAGGGCTATTTGCCCCAGATTTTTTCTGAAGTGAAATACCGAGCGAACGAAGAGCCCATGAGTCGCTATTACATTACCTCCTCGTTGCTTCCTGGCTATCGCGATCGCGTGTACTCCTTTGGAGGTTTTAATGGCGAAATTGACTGGGGTTACTGCGACGCTGGTAATGTGGGGTTGGTGCGTTGCGTGGTTGAGCGGCCCTAGGCTGAGTCAGCGACTGGCCGGTTTGCCGCGCCGAGCCTTACTTACCGGCATGAACTCAAATACCTAGCAGACATGACGGAAATTCGGCCCTAGTGATTCGCACGCCCTCTTAAGACGAGCATTTGGCCGCGTTTCGCAGATTGACCGGTCATTACTTGCCCGGTGCTAGCGGAGCAGCCTTGCCGGATCTCGATATTGAGATCGGTTGCCTCCAGATCCTTTAGAAGATGAGGCAGGAACTCCGGCGATCTAGCTTTCAGATCGTCGAGCGGGAAGATTCTAAGTTCTCCGTCATCTTTCAGCCGATTGGCCATGCTGAGGATCGCATCGCGATGGAAAGCCTCGTCGAGATCGCGCTCGCTATAGAGGAAGAGAAGATTGGCGGAGAGGACGTAGTCGAACTTGGCAGCCTGGCCTACCGCCGACGAGAGGTCTCGAATATCACCGTGAACGTAGAGCTCCGGAAACTGCCGGAAGTATCTCAAGAACGCTTGTTGCACCGACGAGAACTCGATGTATTTTTCCAGCATGCTGACCTGACGCTCGAGCGGATACGTCTTATAAGAGCCATTTTGGATGGGGGCGAACGCCTGTTTCATTCCCGCCTCTACGGAGCTCTCCATCTGCTCGACTGTGCCATAACCGATGTCTACGCCCACCGAGCCCGCGCCGAGAGTCCCCCGCTGTTTCATCTCCGCTAGGAACGTGGAAGGACCTGAAGCGGCATCCAGGATCCGTTTTCCTTCCAGATCCTTCTCCGAAAAACAGAACATGGCTTTGTACATCTCGAAATTGCGCCCGAAAAAAGCAATCTGCGTGAAGGCAAAGCTCGGAACGAGACAGAGTAATAAAAAAGCCGGCGTGAGATGCTTCATGCCGGCCTTTTAAACAATTCATGGGAGCCTGCGCAATGAAATTCGTTAGGCCGCCCCGGGACCGTTCCGCCATCATCGCTGCTTAGGTTTGCGCGTTAAGAGAATTTCGACTCTGGCGATCGCCTGCAGATAATCTTCGCCTCTCTCCCGCAAACTTGTCTTTATTTCGGGATCGTCGCTCGCCTGAATGGCGGGAATCAGATCGGCAAGAACTCTGAATTCCAGCGCTGGCGATAAGTCCGAAGGGAGACGGGCTAGGTATTGTGCTGCTTCGTTTTCCCTTCCGGCCGAAACCAGATGATAAAGCAAGGCGCGATAAGAGCTGAAGCAGGGACATTGCTGTACCCAGTCTTGGTAAACAGTGATCTCGGCGGTTCGCGCCTTTTCAGAATTTGCGGCTTGGCTAGCCTCACTGCTCGCGAGATCTGAGAATTTCTTCTCGCACTGCCATTCTTCCTTGGACCGATGCCTACGGTGGTTCTTCACCCAGTCGATAGCATGATATTTTTCTAGGATTTCGCGATAGGTCATTTCCTGTCGTTCCCCTATCGTGGGTTGTTTCTGCTTTAGAATGGGCTCAGTATCCTCAAGACTTAGCACTTTCTTTCCGGCAAATCGAATTCGACCCGCATCTTCTAAGAAATATCGAAACCAGCGCACGCCCCAACGTCCGGGCCCTGATTCAATGTAGACGAAATCCCTTCCTGGCGTGATTTTCTTATAAGTATTAAGGGAGACATTAATGTCGGAAAACTCACCTCGTTGGTACCAGGAAGGAACGGAAATGGTGGTCAGAACAGAATTGTGCTTGCTCATGCCACGGGGATGAGCCCAAATTTTTGCTTTGCTGGCTACCGGCAGGCGATAGATCGAAGGAGGTAAGAGATCGAGCCAGGTATTGAGAAAGTGCATACTCACCGGCACCAGCCAGAACACTAGAAAGGGGGCCTTTACTATCCAAATGGAATCTATCTTCCCTTTAGACAAAAGCCAAATTCCCGATAATAAAATCCCCCAAAAAATTGCGATCTGAAAAGCATACTTCCAAAATATAGAAGAGGTGAGGGGTTCAATCTGAATTTGGTAATCGGGAAAGAAGAGAAACCCGATGAGCGACAACACAGCCAATAGGTATACGGGAAATTTCTGGGTGGGTCGGTTCGGGCTTTCCACGAGGGATGGCTACCTTTGCCTCTCTTTTCGGAATCATTTCACCCCCGCAGCGATTTGTCTCCCTCCAATTCCGCAGCGAAAATGTCACTCCCTTCAATTAGGCTAAACTCTTTCGATCTTTGTGAGATTGGGAGGGGCGATGCCAGAGAATCGGGGAAGCGCGCGTTCCGACTAACTTGCCTTCTCCGCGTATTCTACGGAGGTTGGGCCTTCCTCGGTTCTCAGAAAACGGCCGCTCGCTCGCAGCCGGGTGGAAGGCACGAGTCGATGAGTATCTAACTTAGTGTAGCAGGGTGGGAATAATTGTAGTCAGCGATCCGATCTTCCGACGGTGTGGCGATAATCATCCGCTTGGAAAATAGCGGGAGGCTCGGCGCGGGAAGAGTTAGCCTGTAACTGTGAGGAAACTCGGTCAGCGGCGCTTGCTAGCAAATTGAGAGTCAGGCCCTCGCCCTCTCCCCAGATGGGGTTAGCCAGCGTGATTACTTTTTGGATGGTCCGAGCATATGCGGGGTTCGCCAGTCTGGGGGCAAGGGCATCGGGTGTTCCCAAACCGGCGGGGGCAAAGAAACGATGTGCTTCGATGAAGCCGCCTTCAGGGAGGAGGGCATCGGCAAAGGCATCGACCGTCTTGCGTCCCTCCTCACTACCCGCAATTTCGCAGCCGTCGAGATAGATTTCTGGTTTTGCGGCTAGATGGGGTTTTAGGGGACTGAGCAGCCCACCGAAGGTTTCCAGGTCTTGGAGACCGATGACGTCACCGTAGATCATCCCGGGCCGGCCGTGAGATTCGACAATAATCTTTTTTATCCTTTTTTTGTTCTGTTCCAGCTTTCGTGCGAGTTCATCAACGCGATCCCAAAGGGAAGTTTCGCCACCATCGTTAGAGAGATCGAGCACTTCGAATTTTTCCGGGCTCGATGACTTAACTCCCTGGATGATCGAGGCCATTATAGAAGCCGCGGCGCCCCCGGCACCCGCATGGCTTTTATTATCGGCGAGCTTGATGATGAGAATGATTTCCTCTTCCGCCAGGGAATACGGATTTCCCTCTTCCACCAGAAAGTCAGATGTGAGAAATCCGACCGCGTTCAAAAGGTGTTTCCCGAGGCCGAAACTGAGAACAAAAAAAATATTTTTCCAGAATTTACGTACACCTTCGGTGATCAATAATTTGGCGGGAATGATCAAATAGCGATCGCCGCGAGACAACCCTTGCGCCAGGGCCGCGGTAACTAAAGTCGTGGTTAAGTCGCGTGGGACGTCGAGCACATAGGGCAGCCATACAGTGTCTTCACCGAAATCCACCAAACGGTATCCGCGTTTTGCATATCCCTTCCAAATAGATTCAATAATTTTCCGTTTCCATTCGGCCTGGAGGCCATTTTGAATCTCGTATTTCAATTCGCGCGGGGAAAAATCGGGATCGTAGCCGAGTTGTCGAAAGCTAGAAAAGCAGATGTTGGCTTGCAGCATCGAGGGGAGATGTGCCAGCATTAACAGGACGATAAAGGCAAATCGACACGCTTGCGGTCGGGCCATATTTAATTCCACCTAGAATTTGTGAATTTCGGTCAAAGAGTGTGCCGAGTTGAAAGACGGGGTTCTAGCACAGGATCGCAGTGAGTTTCCAGAGATGAATTTCGCTACGCCATGGATGGGATAAGGGTAGGGCTACCCGCCTTCCAGGAAATATCAAAATCCAATACATCGAGATCGAATCGGTGCGCCGTATGAAAAATGGGTTTTCGATTCAAGGACTTACTCCCCTTAGAATTGACAGCTGACTCGATGAGTTATAAAATTTGGTGTACCTTCGTCTCACCCAAAGTAGCGAAAAGTGTTTTAAGCACAAACCCGTTCCGATCGCCCAGACTTGGAGGATTCCGTTGAAAATACTCTATTCCGCGGCTCTCGTGCTAGGGAGATTCAGAAAATTTTCGGAGAGTTATTTCCTCGCCCGCCATCTCATATTTCTAGTCGTGGTCGTGTCGACGACCACTCAGGCCCTGGAACCGAGTGCGATTATTTGTCCTAAAGCTCCAGATGGTTCCTTGCGCGAGCTTTATCAGAAGGCTTGCTCCTATGTATTCACAGGAGTGAGGGCTGCCGATGCCAGTGTCATCGTGGTAGGTGACCAGCTCCGCTGCACCTACCCATGGTGTATTTATTATTATGAAAGTGTTGGCTGCGGCTCTGATTCCTTCGCGAATGGATTAACCGCTGCTCAGAAATGTCCAACCATACATATCAATGAAGTGCCCGATCCCTATATCGATATTCTGGTTCCAGGTCCGAATCAGCCGGGCTCCAACTGTAAATCTCAGGTTGAATGTTGCAACATCTATAGGGGCCCAGCCGACGCACGGTGCCTGATTGATCCGAAAGCTCCAACAGCCCCACCGGAAGGTTCGACGTTTTGTTGCCGTACGGTAACGGGCACGTCCAAGGATCCAACAAAGAATATCTCTCCTGGCGATTAAGTGCTGATCTCTGCAGGACTCGCCTTTTCTTTTAGGGCCACTTTTTAGGTAGGACAGCAAAGCATTACCTAGAACGTTCTTTCATTGCTCTAAGCCAGCGCGTAGAGATCCTTCACTTGGTTAAAAATAAACTCTGTCGCGTCGCACGATGCAAATCGATGAGAACCCTTAGTTGAGGTGAGGTGCGCGGTGGCAAATGGTCCGGCTAGAAATCGACGTTATACAATGGCGGAGTGAGCCGTATCACTGAGCTCATCTTGCTGAATTGATGCACTTGGTATTTCGCCAATGAGAAACGCCTCATCGCATCCATTTTCTTTGTGATAAAATTCAGTTTTTCTCGAACTTACAATCATGAGGCCCACCTATGAAGAAACTCGTAATCTCCTCCTTTTTTCTACTTTCCGTGTCGGCTTTAGCCGATAGTTGCCTTTATTCTTGCATTAACAATTCTTGGGTTATGAGCGCTTATTGTCCGAGCGGCCAAACTTGCGGCAAATCGCCCGCGCCCACTGACGGCGGCTGCAGCGCTGGAAATAACCCCGGTCCGGTGCCAGTGCCCTGTACTTTCAATCCAAACGTTGGCAAATCTGAAAACTTATTTTCCTCGCATTATGTCGCGTCGACCGTGAAGAAATAAAGTAGAGGGGCCTTGACCGAATGCTAAGCCATGGCCCCTGCATTCGTTGCCACGACGGCTTAAGCGTGCACATTTATCTTTCCACCGTTCGCCTAACCCTATGCATCCTTGCGGGATATAGTCTCAGTAGCTGTGATCCTGACGGAAATGCGGGTGACGAGTTCTGGCACTGCTACCTCCGATTGGGCAAAGTGGCTGTTCGCGTTCCAATCAGAACACATAGCCCAAAATCCCTTCCTCATTGAACGAGAGCCGAGGTTTGGGCCCCCCCCCGTTACTCAACTGCCCCGAGTCCCAAGCCATGGTTGAGGCCAGGGGCCCTCAAAATTATCGATGCGACCGATATCGGCGTATGATCTATGTACATTGATTAGATCAGATTAAGAACCAGAAAAACAATCCCGATTAAGAATACTTAAAACCGATCCCCAGATCGATTGTCTAGTCCTCCTAAAGAATACAACGGAGTTGGCTCCATTTTTCTTCAGACCCAAATTGGCTCAGGGTTTGCTTGAGAATGCTCGAACCGTATTCCCGTACCATGAATTTTTCGTTCTGGGGGTTGTCTTGCGCAATTCTTATCGTGCCTTCGGTTTTCCGGGCGTTGCATTCCTATTGATTTTGTTTAGTGTCAGCGGTTGCGGTTTTATGAGCCACCGCGATCCTGCCGTGAGTAACCTTGGAACGCAAAAGGCCAAGCTGAGTGATTCCCCGCCGGATGCTCCTTCCAACTTAACCATCACCTTTGTCAGCTCGACTGAAATCGATCTCCAGTGGGATGATAATGATCCAGATAATGAAAACGGCTTTGTTCTTGAAAAAAACGGACAGTCGATCGACATCGATCCGGGTAACACCAGTTATGTCGATACCGATGTCGTTCCCAATACCACTTACACCTATCGTATCTACTCCTACAATGATCTGGGTAATTCTCCCTTATCAAACGCGGTGAGCGCGACTACTCCCGGCATTGAGCCTGCGGCCCCCTTAAACTTGCGAACCACTTCCGTGCAAAGCGATGAAGTGGATCTACTTTGGAGTCAATCCGATGCGAGCGATGTGAGTTTTTACACCATCTATCGCTCCGATAATTTTGGTAACTTCTTTCGCCTGACTAATGTTAATGGCGGGCAAAATACTTTTTTCCGAGATCTGAACGTGTCGCCCGCGAGCCATTACGTTTATACCGTAACGGCCTCCAATAGTTTTGGAGAGTCCGCAGATTCCAATACGACTTTCGCCGACACTCCAGACACCATCCCGGCAACTCCCTCAAATCTATCCGCTACGGGTTTTACCGATGAAGTGGATCTCACCTGGAACGACAACAGCGACAATGAAGACGGCTTTGTCATTTTTCGTGCGACCGGTAACGGGAACTTCATTCAACTCAATACGGTAGGTCCCAACGTTCAAGGCTATAATGACCTGACGGTTTCCTCCTCCACTCGGTACACTTACTTCGTGAAAGCCTATAATTCGATTGGTAGCTCCGTCGCATCCAATACGATCACTCTGACGACACCCGCGATCGCACCCGATCCACCGACTCAACTTGCCGCAGCGAGTCCTGACGTAGGGAAAATCGTTCTCACTTGGGCGCAGGTGGGCAACGTTGACAGCTATGCGGTCGAACGATCGCTCGATAATGTGAATTTTTCTCTCCTGGTTACTTTTCCTGGCAATAATCGGGCGTTCGCAGATACCAATCTTAGTCCGAATACGACTTATTACTATCGCATGCGTGCGGTCCTAGCCCAGGTCGATTCCATTTACAGTGCCACCGTCAGTGCGACGACTCCACAGACGGCCCCGGCAGCACCCGCAAACGTGAAAGCGGTGGCTACGGCAAGTGATTCCATTACGATAACTTGGACCGCAGTCGGCAATAACATCGATGGATTTGCCATCGAGCGCTCATTGGATGGATCGAACTTCGCCTCCATTATCGCATTGGATAATAGTCAACGCACCTATGCTGACACTGGGCTTCATTCCAATACAAAATATTATTACCGCATGCGCGCGTCTAACTCTGTCGGCCCTTCGCCTTACTCAAATATCAGTTCCGCGCTCACTCCCCAAAGTCTGCCCGCAGCTCCCACGAACCTAACTGCCGCAGCCACTAGCCCAACCACTGTACAGCTCACCTGGACTCCCGGAAGCTCCAACGCAGACACTTACGCGACTGAAATGTCTTTGGACGGCGTCAATTTCTCTCAAGTAGGAACCGTACCCGGCACCCAAGCTAATTTTTTGGATACGGGTCTTACCCACTCGACTGCTTATGCTTTTCGGGTCCGGGCTCTCAATAGTGCGGGCGCCTCCGCTTATTCCAATATTGCGGCGGCCTCAACTCCCAATCAACCTCCCGCAGCACCCTCCAGTTTAACCGCTGCGGCCCAAAGCCCAACGACGGTTATGTTGACTTGGGTTGCCGGTGATACCAATGCAGCTAGCTTTTCCGTCGAGCGCTCCACCGACGGAGTAAACTTCTCCCAAGCAGGGACGACGCCGGCCAGCCAACTGACTTTTACCGTCTCGAACCTCACGCCCTCAACCGCGTACGCGTTTCGGGTTCGCGCTATCAATAGTGCAGGGGCGTCCCCTTATTCTAATATTGCCGCAGCTTCGACTCCGACTCAACTTCCCGCAGCTCCCACTAACCTGGCTGCGACAACTTTGAGCGCAACCTCGATACAGCTAGCCTGGACAACCAGCGGAAGCAATGTCGATCACTATTCCATTGAACAGTCGGCGGATGGAGTAAATTTCTCCCAAGTTGCCAGTATCCCGGGTACTCAGCTGCTTTACACGGCTAGCGGCCTCGCCCCTCTTAGCACTTTTAGCTTTCGTATTCGTGCACTGAATAGCGGTGGGGCATCCGGATATTCTAATGTTGCGACGGCAAAAACATTAAATCAGGCCCCAGTTCCTCCCTCCCTTACGGCAACGCTTGGCTCTCAAGATAGTCCGACGACGTACTCTGTGAATTTAAACTGGACTGATTCTTCAAACCATATTTCCGGATACAGCGTGGAGATGGCGACGGCCCAGGGTAGCTTTGTTGAAATTTCTCGTCCTACCGGTACAGCGCTCAATCAAGTCGTGAAAAATTTGAATGCACTTACCTCGTTTCAGTTTCGAATGCGCGCCTTCTCTACCGATAGTGGGACATCCCTCTATTCCGACTACTCTACGATTGTCTCGATTTCCACGCCGGACACTTCTCCTATCGCCCCGTCGAAACTTGGATTAAGCGATGTGGAGCTCACAAAAATCGCCCTCACCTGGACCGATAACAGTGGCAATGAGCTCGGGTTTCAGGTCGAACGCAGCATCGACGCCGTCACCTATTCGTTAGTGGGAACTGTAGGCGCCGGAATCACCATTTTTACTGATACTGGAGTTTCCCCTGCTACTACGTACTCTTATCGTGTTCGGGCATACAATGCAGTGGGGGCTTCCGGTTATACCAACACGGTAACCGCCGTGACCCCACCGGCACCTCCCGCGACTCCCACCTTGGCAGTTACGCTGGGAGGACTCGACTCCTCAACGACTTACTCCGCTAACTTGAGCTGGAACGAGTCTTCTTCCAATATTGCGGGGTATAGCATCGAGATCGCTAATGGCCAGAGTAACTTTACCGAAATTTCGCGTCCTGGCGCTACTGCGGTAAGTTATACTGCAGGGGCGTTGGCTCCGCTTACCCATTATCAATTCCGCATTCGGGCCTTTATTAACAATAACGGGCAGCCCCTTTATTCTGCCTATTCAGCGGTTGCCTCACTCACTACCCCCGTATTACCGCCCAATGCACCGTCAAATCTCACGTTAGCTGGTGTGGAGACGACAAAAGTTTCTTTAACCTGGACAGATAATAGCGCAAACACGGAGCTCGGTTTTCAAATTGAACGTAGTACAGACGGCGTGAATTTCTCGTTATTAAGTACAGTCCTTACCGGAATCACTTTTTTTAGCGATACCAGCGTATCTAAACTCAGCTCTTATACCTATCGGGTGCGGGCTTACAATGCGGCTGGTCCTTCGCAGTATAGCAACCTGGTCACTGCGCAAACTCCTGATTCCCCTCCTGCTGCGGTTTCAAATTTAACTGCCCAATCCCTTTCGAGCTCTCGAATTGGATTGACCTGGCAAAGAAACAGCCAGAATGAGACCGGATTTCTTGTCGAAGAATCAACCGACGGAATCAAT
>Ga0206903_10347_pt1 | contig 11299 bp, 9 predicted proteins | sample Alteio_BWOrgHeat_45_FD_152959 | JGI IMG/M metagenome (GOLD analysis project Ga0206903, IMG submission 152959) | Enriched cells from forest soil in Barre Woods Harvard Forest LTER site, Petersham, Massachusetts, United States -... | ecosystem: Environmental > Terrestrial > Soil > Temperate forest >... | reverse complement strand
TTTCATGATCAATTACCGGGTGGAGAATCTCGCAGAACTGATAAAAGAACTGAAGAAGGAAGGCATTCCGCTGCTGGATGAGATGGAAGATTCTACCTATGGAAAGTTTGTACACCTTATGGATCCGGAGGGAAATAAGATCGAGTTGTGGGAACCGGGGGAAGGATGACGGTTGGTCTCGGCTTAGCCGAGAGCGGTTGACGGTTGACGGTTGACGGTTGGCGGTTGGCGGTTGGCGGTTGGCGGTTGGCGTTAAGCGTTACGCCTTAAGCCTTACGCTTGGCGCGCCAGCACCTTAATATCCTTTACTTCAATAATATTTTTATCATAGCCGCGCGTGACAACATTAATCATCGCCTGTCCGAGCTGCGCGAGACTGGAAACGGTATTCGGGAAGAAAAATTCTACCGGCGGAATCAGCCAGCTTATCCATTTATAATATGGAAGTGTATTTTTTAACCCGGGTGTTGCTTTTAATGCACCAGGGCGGAACAGCCAGGTATTTTTAAATCCCAGTTTTTGCAAATCATTTTCTGTTTTCCCTTTCACCCGGGCCCAGTGCATCCGGCCCTTTTCGGTGGAATCGGTACTTGCCCCGGAGATATAACAAAACTGCATATCGCTATTTTGTTTTGCAAGCGTGCGTGCAAAATTCATCGTCAGATCGTATGTCATTCGTTCATAGTCTTCCTTCTTCATACCCACCGATGAAACACCCAGGCAAAAGAAACAGGCGTTGTAACCGCTGAGTTTTGTTTCAATTGCACTTAAATCGAAAAAGTCCGGAACGATCAGCTCGGAGAGTTTAGGATCGCTGACACCGCCGGGTTTGCGGGAGACCACCAATATTTTTTCGACATCGGGCGAATGCAGGCATTCGTGCAGTACGCCCTCTCCCACCATGCCCGTGGTGCCTGTGATGATTACGCGGATGGCCATACTATAGTCACCGTTTTTTTTGACCGGCTCATCAAATTTAAGACAGATCTTCAGAACCGGCCGTAATGAAAAAGGGTTAAACGTATCAGACGTTTAACCCCTTATTTATTTTACCCGGAATAAAATTCCGGATTATTTAACCGGATTATCGTTGTGAAAACTTTCTGCCATAGCGTTTGCCGCCGCCCATGCTGCGTCCGGAAGAAGCAGCTGTACTGGCAACAGACAATGGTTCCATCAGTGCCTGATGATACGGATGATCAACGACAACGGGAACCGTCTGACCGATGAATTTCTGGATATCCTTCAGGTAGATTTTTTCTTCAAAATCGCAGAAGGAAATCGCTTTTCCGAAAGCACCGGCACGACCGGTTCTTCCGATCCGGTGCACATAGGACTCAGGAATATTCGGCAGATCGAAGTTTACGACGAGGCCGAGATCATCGATATCGATACCCCTTGCGGCGATATCGGTTGCGACGAGCACATGCATTTTACCGTCTTTGAATCCCTGCAGTGAACGCTCGCGCGCCTGTTGGGTTTTATCACCGTGGATGGCCGTGGCCTGAAATCCCGCATGATTCAGATCCCGGGCAACCCGGTCTGCGCCATGTTTTGTACGGGTGAACACCAGTACACTTTCACGGGGTGAACTTTTCAGAATATGGTGCAGCAATGCACGCTTTTCATTTTTCTGAACATAGTATAGTTTCTGGTCCACCAGTTCCGCCGTAGTTGATTCCGGTGTAACGGTGATGGATACCGGATTCGTAAGTATTTCTCTTACGAGCGACTGAATAGCAGGTGGCATGGTAGCTGAGAAAAACAACGTCTGCCTTTTCCTGGGCAACCGGCTGATAATTCTTTTCACTTCATGCACAAATCCCATGTCCAGCATACGATCCGCTTCATCCAGCACGAAATATTCGATGCCGTTCAATACGATGTAATTTTGGTTCATGAGGTCCATCAGCCTGCCCGGGGTGGCCACGATGAAATCACAACCACGGCGCAGGTCAGAAACCTGGCGGGATTGGGAAACTCCACCGAAGATCACAACGGACTTCAGGTTCAGGAATCGTCCGTAATTTTCAATGGATTCGTGAATCTGGGTGGCAAGTTCGCGGGTCGGGGTCAGGATAAGTGCCTTTAATGGGTGACCACCTATTCCATTCGCCTGCTTCTGTTCGTGCATGCGTTGTAACAGGGGTAATACAAAAGAAGCGGTCTTTCCGGTACCTGTCTGTGCACAGCCCAATATGTCCCTGCCGGCTAAAACGACCGGAATGGCTTGTTCCTGAATGGGTGTGGGGGTTGTGTAGCCTTCATGGGCTACAGCTTTTTGTAAGGGCTCTATAAGGCCCAGTTCTGAGAATAACAATTTGTAAAATATTAAATAAAAAATATGGTAAGGCTACCGCTCTTGAAAGGGTACTTTACCTGCCTTACGTTATACCTGATCTGGGGAAACTCTGCAGAAAATAGAAAGGGCAGAAGAAAACGCAGTAAAAGTCATAACATACAGAACTACAAAGATAGTATAAATAAAGCATTTATTCATAAGTTTCCATTTTAAGCGTAAAGCTGAAGGCGCAAAGCCTAAGGCTCAACGACTAACGCTGAACGCTAAACGCCTAACGCCCATTGACCGCCGGAGCTTTAGCGAAGGCGGTTAACGCTAAACGCCCTTCTATGAAGTCAATTTTTATTAGTTGTCTGATGTTCTCAGGCTTAACGCTCAACGCGCAACGCCCAACGCCTGTGTTGACAGAATCCGGTTTTGTGCGGGGTTATTATAGTGAAAGTTCCGGCATTACAATATATAAGGGCATCCCGTTTGCGGCGGCGCCCGTCGGAGAACTGCGCTGGAAAGAGCCACAGCCGGCCGTCCACTGGAAAGGCATCAAAGAATGTGTGACATTTGGGCCCAGTCCGATGCAGGCGAAACCGGTTTCATTTTTAATGATCGGACCCGAATTCGTTGTTCCCGCACAGCCCCTGAGTGAAGATTGCTTATATCTAAACGTCTGGACAGGCGCCCGTTCCGCCGAAGAAAGAAGACCGGTATTAGTATGGATATATGGCGGGGGTTTCCAGACCGGCGGCGCTGCGGCACCCGGATATTCAGGCGAAGCACTGGCGAAACAGGGAATTGTTTTCGTGTCGTTCAATTACCGGCTGGGCGTTTTTGGATTTTTCGCGCATCCCGAGCTCAGTGCGGAATCGGGACATCACAGTTCAGGTAATTATGCCCTGATGGATCAGCTGGCCGCATTGAAATGGGTCAGAAAAAATATAGCGGCATTTGGCGGCGATCCCGATCGCGTAACCATCGCGGGTCAGTCCGCCGGCTCCGCCAGCGTGAACTGCCTGCTCGCCTCGCCGCTCGCGCGGGGTTTATTTCAGGGCGCCATCGGCGAAAGCGGTTCGCTGGTACTTGAAAATCCTTTTTTACATATGCGCTCTCTGCCCGAGGCAGAAAAAGAAGGTGTCCGGGTAGCTGCTAAATTGAATGCGACAAACCTTAAAGAATCAAATGCTACAAGCCTTAAAGAGCTTCGGGCGCTGAGTACGGAGGAGATTCAGCAAAAAGCGTCCGGTTTTTACGCGCCGATTATCGACGGCTGGGTTATGCCTGCTTCCGTTGCAGACGTTTATAAAAAGGATCAGCAGATTCATGTTCCATTACTAACCGGATGGAACAGCGATGAAGGATTTATATTCGGAATCAGCAGCAAAGAAAATTTTGCAAATCAGGCTGAGCAATTTGGCGCCGATTCAAATCTCTTCAAAAAATATTTCCCTGCCAGAACAGATTCCGAATCCGTCGCATCCCAGACTGAGCTGAGTGTAGACAAAACCATCGCCATCTCGCAATATGTGTGGGCATTAAAACAAAATGAAAACAAATCAGAAAAAACATTCCTTTATCAGTTTAAACGGAAACCGCCGGCCACCGGCGAGATGAAACGGTTCGGGGCCTATCACACGGCTGAAATCGGGTATGCGTTGCATAACCTGGATTCGATACAACGCAACTGGCAGGCTGCAGACCGGAGCCTGGAAAAACTAATGTCGGCCTATTGGGTTCAGTTTGTAAAAACCGGGGATCCCAATGGGCCGGGATTGCCGCCCTGGGGTTCATTTTCGGGTGAGCACCCGGTTACCCTGATATTTGACGATTCTTCAAAAGCCGTCTTACTGCCGAATAAAAAAGTCCTTGATTTTTTATATGCCCGGTATCCGGGGAAATAGTGGGGGAATCCGCTATCTTTCGTTTTCAATAACGATTTTAAAGCGTTTTTTCCGAATACTTTTAAACCCGGGTTCGAACCCACAAAGAATCGGAGCCAAAGAAACAACTAATGTGGTTTAGACTAAGAAACGTATTCCTTGCCCTGCTCCTGCCCTTTTGCCTGTCGGCGCAAACACCCTGGAAATATGTTCCCGTGGACAGTCTGAAGGATTTGACGGAAATCGTAAACCACATCCTGAACAAAGATTCGAAAAAAGATAATGCCAATCGAAAAACCAGTCGGATTCAGATCGGTGTATTCCCTGCCATTGGCTATACTTTACAAACCGGATTTGCAGTAGTAGTTAGTGCCAATGCCATTATTTACAAAAAACACCGTTCTGCCAAAGACTCGCTCAGTCTTCCTTCCTCCATCGCCGGCAGTATCTCGTTTTCACAGAAAAGCCAGATCATTGCTCCCTTACAGGCTACTTTATATTTTAATAACAATAAAACAATACTGGTTTCAGACTGGCGGTATTTAAAATATCCGTCTTATACTTACGGCCTCGGGATGAATACGAGTCCGCAGGATTCCACTTTGCTTAGTTATCAATATTTAAAATTCCATACCTCATTTTTATTCCAGGTGCATCCGCATATTTTTATCGGCGGCGGATACAGCCTTGATTATTTCTGGCAAATCCGGCAGGTGTATCAAAAACCGGGATCTGAATCAGATTTTGAAAAATACGGCTCGGCCTCTGAATCCATCTCTTCCGGTCTATCATTAAATATGATCCGCGATACCCGCGACAATCCGATCAATGCGTACCGGGGAAGTTATGCGAATATCCTGTTGATCCCACGTTTTAAATTTCTCGGTTCCGATCAAAAATGGACGTCCCTGCTGGTACAGTACAGAGCTTATCTCCGGTTTCCGGAGAGTTCGAATAATATCCTGGCCTTCTGGAGTTATAACTGGCTCACCATATCCGGTGATCCGCCTTACCTCATGCTTCCGAGCACCGGATGGGATAAAACATTCAACACGGGGCGGGGATATATCCAGGGAAGATTCCGGAGCAACAATATGCTGGATGCAGAAGCAGAATATCGTATTCAGCTGACGAGAAACGGCTTATTCGGCGCAGTCGTGTTCACCAATTTTGAAAGTTTCTCTGCTATTAATACCTGGCAGTTCGGAACACCCGCGCCCGCCGGTGGACTTGGATTAAGAATAAAACTAAATAAATATTCACGCACAAATATCGCCATCGACTATGGATGGGGACGGCAGGGATCCCGTGGTTTCTTCGTGAATTTGGGGGAAGCGTTCTAGCGAAGTGTGAGAGTGTGGTAGTGTGGTAGTGTGGTAGTATTCACTTAACACTACTACACTACCACACTACCACACTACCATACTACCACACTATTTTAAAACAGCATCAATCTCCTTAAGTTCCTCTTTTGTGAATGCGAGGTTGTCGAGACATTTTAAAGAATCTTCCAATTGCGATGGTTTGCTCACGCCTATAAGAACAGATGTGACGATCTTATGACGAAGTACCCAGGCGAGTGCGAGTTGCGCCAGATTTTGGCCACGGCGTTTCGCTATTGTATTGAGTTGATTGGCTTTTGCAATTTTCTCTGGTGTAACGGCCGATTCTTCAATGGCCCCATTTCCGCGGTGACTGCTGGCCCGCGATCCTTCCGGTATTCCCTTCAGGTATTTGTCGGTCAGTAATCCCTGCGCGAGCGGACTGAAACATATGCATCCCACTCCTTCTTCAGTTAATACATCCAGTAACCCATCTTCGATCCAGCGCTCAAACATGGAATATTTCGGCTGATGAATCAGACAGGGTGTGCCCATGGCGCGCAGCATATGCACCGCCGCTTCCGTTTCTTCAGCACTATAACTCGAAATTCCGACATACAACGCCTTTCCCTGTCGCACGATTAAATCAAGCGTGCGCATAGATTCCTCCAGCGGCGTGTCCGGGTCGGGACGATGATGATAAAATATATCTACATAGTCAAGACCCATTCTTTTCAGACTCTGATCCAGGCTGGCCACCAGGTATTTCTTAGAACCATGATCTCCGTAAGGACCGGGCCACATGCCCCAGCCGGCTTTGCTGGATATGATCAGCTCGTCGCGGTGTGCGGCAAAATCCTGCTTAAAAATTCTCCCAAAATTTTCTTCCGCCGATCCGGCCGGCGGGCCATAATTATTTGCCAGGTCAAAATGCGTAATTCCTTTGTCGAAAGCAAGCCGCAGGATCTCACGGGCCGTTTCCTGATTATCGATGTCGCCAAAATTATGCCAGAGCCCGAGCGAAACGGCGGGCAGTAATAATCCACTCTGGCCCGTACGACGATATTGCATTTTATCATATCGGTCTTCACGAAAAGTATAACTCATAGAAAGAATGATTGAGCAGCAAAGATGAGGGTAAATTAAATGAATCTGCAGGTTCCTGAAATGAATATAGTGTGACTTTAAATAAAAATGCGGGTTCCCGAAAAACTTTCACGGAATTCCCGCGGCGTGCAGCCCTTCTTTTTTTTGAAGATGCGGTTGAAATTAGAAATATTATTAAATCCGCAATGATAGGCCACTTCGGCAATGGAATTGGTTGAGTCAATCAGGATGCGGCTGGCGTGGCCCAGGCGGATCTCCGTTAAACTATCAATGAAGGTGTTTCCCGTTCTCTGACGAAAGAAACGGCTGAATGACACATCCGACATATTCGCGAGCCGGGATACTTCCGACAGCGTAACATTCTTGTCAAAATTTTTATTCATGAAGTCGAAGGTCTTTTCGATCCGCCGGCTGTTATATGTGAACTGTTCATTCGTAAATGCTGAATCAGAAAGAATCCGGAGATTTCGGGAGATGGACAGATCGTGTATAATGGAGATCAGTTCCAGCACGGAATCGAAGCCATGTTTCTGATTCAATTCCTGTATGCGGGGGGCAAGGGCGAGAATGGTTTCGCGCGGGAACAGAATGCCACGGGATGATTTGTCGAACATATTCTTAATAAAGCTCAGCTGGTTTCGCCGCAAAAGCTTTTCATCAAATAAATCCTTGTGAAACTGAATCGTGATTTCATGAATCTCCCGTGACCTGCACTGGTTATTGAACCACGCATGTTGCAGATTCGGCCCGATCAAAACGAGTTCCAGGTCGTCAATATCCTCCATATGATCTCCCACCACCCGTTTAGCCCCTTTGGCACCGCGGATAAAATTGAGCTCGTATTCTTCATGGAAATGAAGGGGGAAATCAAATTCGGTTTTGATGCGCGAAAAGAGTGTAAAACAGTCATTTTGGGTCAGCGGTGTGATCTCCCTCAGTAAATGTTTTTTCATGGCTGTATTATTCGGATGAACGCCTTGCCGCGATATCGCAGGCCGGATAAGTCTTACTAAAAGTAAAAAAAGTATTATAAATTTCTGAATATTCGCACGCTTTATTTTTGAGATTCCCCCTTGAAGAATTCGGGGATTTCTGATGATCTTCCAAACTGAGCATAAAATAGTACTACTAAAGGATAAGAAAGTATTTAATTAAGGGGTCTATCAAAAATAGCTTTGGTGATTACTCCCGCTATATGAATTTCAGGTTCTTCCCCCTCCTTTTCGGGTTGCTCGCCGCTTCATCCCAATTGACACTTGCACAGGTTTGCAGTGACCCAGATGCGACGGCGGAGACTAAAGCGCTTTATAAAAATCTCTACGCCCTTATCGGAAAAAACATCCTGTTCGGCCATCAGGATGACCCCTGTTATGGCGTGGGTTGGAAATATGCCGCGGGCCGCAGCGATATCCGGGATATCACGGGCGAATATCCTGCGCTTTATGGATTTGACCTGGGAAGAATTGAACTGGGCTGGAACTATAATCTCGATAGTGTTCCGTTCGAAAAAACAAAGCAGTTTATCCGGGAAGCCTATGAACGGGGCGGCGTCATTACACTCAGCTGGCATTTGAATAATCCACTCACGGGCGCCACAGCCTGGGATAACAAACCGGGGGCAGTCGCATCCATATTACCGGGTGGTGCAAAAAACGAATTATACAAAACCTGGCTGGACCGGGTGGCTGGTTTCATTCTCACGCTGAAAGGAAAACAGGGAGAATCCATTCCCGTTATACTTCGTCTTTTTCATGAACTCAATGGCGGATGGTTCTGGTGGGGCAAGGACCAGTGCAGTCCCGATGAAATGAAACAGCTCTGGCGATATACCATAAACTATCTGAAAAAAGAAAAAAATATTCATAACCTTCTCTATGCATATAATACTGACAAATTCAACAATGGCGCAGAATATCTTGAACGCTATCCCGGCGACGATCTGATCGACATCATGGGATTTGATATTTACCAGGCGAATAATATCCGTGACAATAAAGCATTTGCTTCTTTTCTCAATATGGACCTGACCCTGCTCGACAGCCTCGCACATTCTCATAATAAAATTCCGGCGCTCACTGAATTTGGATACAGCCAGGTGCCGGATGAAACCTGGTGGACAAACGTCTTTTTTCCTGCCATTCAATCCCACCAGATCGTATACGCGCTGGCCTGGCGAAATGCGGGTAAAAAGCAATCGGGCAATGCCGAGTTTTATGTACCTTATCCCGGTGCGGTATCCGCATCCGATTTCAAAAAAATGGCCGGCAACGGAACGGTTTTATTTGAGAACGGGATAAAATCAAAAAACATCTACAAATGAAAAAATCGATTCTCCGGCTGGCAGGCATTTTCTTAATTCATGCCTGGTGCCTGACTGCTTTTGCACAAAAAGATATTTACGAAATACGGGTTTATACCATGAAATCAGCTGATCAGGTAACCGCAACTGACAATTACCTGAAAGATGCATATATCCCGGCCATGCACCGGCTGGGACTCAAACAGGTGGGCGTTTTCAAACCTGTTTCAAATGATACGGCGCTTGTTAAACTGATCTACGTACTCGTGCCTTATATTTCCCTGGATGTCTGGAGAAGAACGAAATCAAATATTGAAACGGATCCGGCATATATGAAGCTGGCCAAAGATTTCCTGGATGCAGATACCAGTCACTATCCATTCATTCGGGTGGAGTCCACGATCATGGAAGCCTTTCCGGATCAGCCCAAACTTATTCCGACTGAATTGAAATCAAACCCCGATGCGCTATATGAATTGAGGAGTTATGAAAGTCCGTCGGAAGAACTCCATAAAGTAAAAGTAAACATGTTTAATGCGGGGGGCGAAATTACCTTATTCAAGCGGCTCGATTTCCAGGCCGTATTTTATTCCGACGTGTTAAGCGGCAATAAAATGCCCAACCTGATCTACATGGTTGTATTTGCAAATGAAGCAGCCAGGACGGAACACTGGAAAGCGTTTGGAAACAGTCCTGAATGGAAAACGATTTCCACCGATCCGAAATACCGTAATAACATCTCTGTAAATCATATTGAAAGCATCCTGATGAAAAGAACGGTATACTCTGACCTGTAAAAAAATGAGAACCTGACCAAAGATGAAATTAACCTGGCTGGATATCAGTATTGTTCTGTTATACCTCGGTTCGATGGTCACGATCGGTTGGGTGTTACGGAAAAAAGCGAGGCAAAATAAAGAGAGTTACCTGATGGGTAGTAAATCACTACCCTGGTATCTGCTGGGTCTCAGCGACGCATCGGACATGTTTGATATCAGCGGCACCATGTGGATGGTAGCTCTTTGCTTTATTTACGGAATGAAAAGTATCTGGATACCGTGGCTCTGGCCGGTATTTAACCAGGTATTCCTAATGATGTATCTATCCAAATGGTTGCGACGGTCCAACGCGACGACCGGCGCGGAATGGCTGGCGACACGTTTTGGAACAGACCGGCAAATGACTGCCTCGCATCTCAGCGTGGTTGTTTTCGCGTTACTCGGATGTTTTGGATTTCTCGCGTATGGATTTGTAGGCCTGGGTAAATTCATGGAAATATTTATACCCTGGGGCTCCGTTCAGCCTTATTTTCCTTTTCATGTTTCTCCTGCATATGTACCGCATATTTATGGAATTGTATTTACATTATTCGCCACATTCTATTCGGTGATCGGTGGCATGCACAGCATTGTAATCGGTGACCTGATCAAGTATATCATACTCACGGTAGCCTGTGTGGCAGTCGGGGTGATTGCCGTCATCCATCTGCATGGACATCCACTCCGTGTACCCGCCGGCTGGCATAATCCATTCTTCGGAAAACAGCTGGGGCTCGACTGGTCGGCCATCATAGCCGATGCAAATAAAAAAATTGCTGAAGACGGTTTCAGTCCGTTCGGCTTCTTTTTTATGATGATGCTTTTCAAAGGTGTATTTGCCAGCCTTGCCGGACCAGCGCCCAATTATGACATGCAGAAAATTCTATCCACGCGTTCCCCGAAGGAAGCTTCCAAAATGACGGGGTTTGTATCCATCGTTCTGTTGCCTATCCGTTATTCCCTGATCATCGGATTAACGGTACTGGCACTTCTGAATTATAACCAGCTCGACCTCTCCTCACATGCCGGAACAGATTTCGAAAAAATACTTCCGGCTGCCATTATTCAATTTATACCGGTGGGCATCATGGGATTGTTATTCACCGGTCTGCTCGGCGCATTCATGAGTACATTCTCGGGGACCCTTAATGCCGCACAAGCCTATGTGGTGAATGATATTTATATAAAATATATTAATCCGAAGGCTACTAACCGGCAGATCATCAGGCGTAATTATATAGTCGGCGTGACGGTTGTTTTACTCAGTATCCTGCTCGGATTCTTTGTAAAAAATGTGAACAGCGTGCTGCAATGGATCGTGGGTGCATTGTACGGCGGCTATATTGCGGCCAATATGTTTAAATGGTACTGGTGGCGATTCAATGCCAACGGATTTTTCTGGGGTATGGCGGCAGGTATCGCTGCTGCGTTGATATTTCCATATATTTTTCCCGGGCTGCCCCTGTACAAATGGCCCCTGCTGTTTTTGATTTCGATAGCGGGTTGTATCGTGGGAACATATACTGCAAGGCCAACTGATATGGAAACGCTGAAAAAATTTTATACGAGCGTGCGGCCAT
>Ga0206903_10331_pt1 | contig 11308 bp, 11 predicted proteins | sample Alteio_BWOrgHeat_45_FD_152959 | JGI IMG/M metagenome (GOLD analysis project Ga0206903, IMG submission 152959) | Enriched cells from forest soil in Barre Woods Harvard Forest LTER site, Petersham, Massachusetts, United States -... | ecosystem: Environmental > Terrestrial > Soil > Temperate forest >... | reverse complement strand
GGGAGACTTTCCCAATGTTCAAGCCTTGCCTGCGGCTAGGAATAAGTGGTAGATTCCCTATGTGAACAGCAAGCGATGGAAGCCTTTCGGTTTTGTTCTCGCCTTCAGCGCGCTGGCGGCATTTCTCTTTCATCCTGATCACCTCTTATTAGAAGCCAGTCATGAAACGTCATCTCATTGCGCGGTTTGTCATGCCGTCCCGATGGGGGCGTCACTCCCTCAAGTCGACTACAAACCCGTCGCTTACGTGGTTTATGAAATATCCGTGCCTGTCCAGGCCCGGCAATTCAGCGTCTATTTCTCACCCGATGCTCCTCGCGGCCCTCCCGCGGTTTAACTCCATTCTTGTCCTGCCCATTTAGGGTTATAGGGTCTAAGTTGTTGTCCTCTGTCATCGTATTGAGGAGCTTATGAACAAAACAAAATTTATTTGCAATAGCATCATCACAGGGTGTTTCGTTCTGTCCTGCTCGGCAGTCCATGCGGATCCGGCTTCCGGGGAAGCGGCGGATTCCGGCCATATCGTTGTGTCAGCCATCCCTGGCGTGTCGAAAATGTTTCTTCCGGACATCGGGATTGCCGGTGATTTTGCCTATGAACGGCAAAATCTTCAAAAAAATGATCCGCGCTATGTTTCCGAACAACCGCGCATCCGCGATGGTCAGGTTGTCTTCTTCGAACCCATCGATCCTTACACCAACGCACAGTTCACCATTGATCTCCCTGAAAACGGAGTAGCCAATATTGAAGAGGCCTGGGTCTATTTCAATAAACTCCCGGGGAGTACGAGTATTCGAGTGGGGCGATTCATTCCGCGCTTCGGGTTGATCAACGCGCAAAACACGTTCCAACTTCCCATGGTGGACCGGCCCAGCGCGATTGCCGACTATCTCAGCCCCGACGGCCTGACCAGCACGGGAGTAGAGTTCAACGCTTACGTGCCGAATCCTTGGGACTGGAATGTGAAGCTGAATATGAACGCGGTCCGCGGCGACACTTTGAATGGCGCCAGCGATACCACGGACCTCACCTATCTCGCGACGCTCGATTATTCGCGTGATCTTTTCAGCTCGGGGTCCTTCGAGTCCGGGGTCAGCGTTGCGCAGGGTCCTTCTCCGCTTGGGCAATCGGAAACTCTGGAGGAACCGTACGTTCAGTTTCAATACGCGCCGACCCAGAGGAAGATTTGGACGTGGAATACAGAAGCGATGTTAGCGGAGCGACGAGGATTGGGATCGGAAGACAACAAGAACGGTGTCTACACCTTCCTGGATTACAATTTCGCGCTACGCTACCACGTCGGATTGCTGCTCGATCTGGCCGATCAGGCCGTGGCGCCTTACGGCAAGCGGCTCGGCATGGGTCCGAACGCCACCTGGTTCCTCTCGGATAATATGCGGCTGCGCTGCCAATACACACATTCCACAGCACTCGGCGGAGAAAAGCCTGAAGATAAAGTAACGCTGCAGGCGACTTTCTCGCTTGGCAATTTAAAGCAGCTGGACTAAGGAGAATTCAATGGCAATTAAAAAACTTTTTGCTCTTTTCGCCGTTTTGACCCTTTCGGTGCCCGCTTTCGCGGCGCGCATTCATGTCGTGACGACCACGGATTATACGACGGCCCTCACACGCGCCGTAGGGGGAGATAAGGTTGATGTGGAATCGCTGGTGCCCCCGGGATTCAATGCCGATCTCTACTCTCCTCGACCGCAAGACTTGTATAAAATCCATCGCGCCAAACTGTTCATCCTGATCGGTCTCAATTTAGCAGATTGGGCTCGTGATGTCGTAAGCGCCTCCGATAATGCCAATCTGGTGAAGGCGGAAATTTATCACGGCATTAAACTTCTGGATATTCCGAAAGGCAATGTCGATTATAGTTTCGGAGATATTCATCCCTTCGGGAATCCGCATTTCCAGCTTGATCCGGAAGCCGGCCGCATCATGGCTAAGAACATCCGCGAAGCGCTCGTCACCGTAGACCCTGCCGATAAGGAAACGTTTGATAAAAACCTGGCAGCCTTCGAAAGTCAGCTAAATGAAGCGGAAAAGCGCTGGGCAGCGGAAATGGCGCCTTATAAAGGATGGGCTTTCCTTCCTTATCATGAATCCTGGGATTATTTCGCTGAAGCCTATGGTCTTGTTATCCCCGAACCTCCGAAGAGTATCGAAGAAAAGCCCGGTTTTGTCCCGTCCCCTAGGCGCGTGGAGGAAGTGATAAAATTGGCGAAGGATAAAAACGTGAAGTTGATTGTTACCGAACCCTACTATGATGTCTCCGTCGCCAAAACAATCGCCGAGAGGTTAGGCATTCCTTTTTTGAACATTTCCCTCTACGATATCGGACTGAATCCCAAGGAAACAGATTATTTTTCGATGATGGACTATACAATCGGTGCATTTGCCAAAGCCATGAGTGGTCATGGCAGCTAACCTACTCACCGCACGGAACCTCACGGTCGGCTACGGCCGCATTCCAGTCCTTCACGGGATCAATTTCTCGATTGAGCGGGGGGATTTTCTTGGGGTCATGGGGCCTAACGGCTCGGGCAAGACCACCCTTTTGAAAACCTTCCTCGGGCTTCTGGACCCTTTAGAGGGAAGTATTGAGCATGCCAGCACAGGCGAGCATCTTCTGTTTGGTTATGTGCCGCAGCGGGAAAGTCTTGATTCGCACTTTCCATTGACTGCGCTTGAAGTAGCACTCATGGGGCGCTATGGCCGTATTGGAGTGTTGGGCCGACCCAAAGCCAAAGATCATGAAATCGCCAGGGCTTGCCTGGCCCAGACGCACATGGAGGAATTTGCAAACCGTCCCTACCGAGCTCTTTCGGGTGGCCAGAAGCAGCGCGTGCTCATTTCGCGCGCGCTTGCCGCCGAAGCAGAGATTCTTCTTCTGGATGAGCCGACTAACGGCATGGATATGAATTCGGAACGGGCGATCATGGAACTTTTAAGCGAGCTGCAGCGCGACAAGCAAGCCACCATCGTTTTTGTGACACATCTCCTCAGCACCATCGAACGCTACGCGCACCGGGTGGCGATTATAACGTCCTCAGGTGAGTTGCTCGTGGGTGATAAAGCACAACTCATGAAGCCGGACGTGATGGCGAAAGCGTTCCAAGTCCGATGACCCATTCGACTCGCACAGCGTGCTCGCTCAGGGTTATGGTGAGCGGAGTCGAACCATGATGGAATTTCTGTCAGTCCCGTTTCTAAGACATATTCTCCTGGCAGGGCTTTTTGTGGCCATCGGGTTGTCGCCTTTGAGCGTCTATGTCGTCCTCCGGCGTATCGTTTTTTCCGGAGCCGCAGTTGCGGAAGTGGCTTCGGCGGCGGTGGCATTAGCTGTACTCTTTCAAATCGCCCCTTTTCCTTTGGCGCTTTTATTGACGGTAATTACTTTCCTAGCTCTTTCGCGTCTGGCCGACACTACGAGGCTGCCGCCCGAAACGTTAGTCGGAATGCTTTATGCGGGTGGTTCAGCGGCGTCTGTTCTCCTTATTGTCAAAGCCCCGCGCGGTGAAGCGGACATCCTGAACATCCTGTTTGGAAATATTCTAACGGTAGAGCCCATCGTATTATGGGGAATGGCGATCGTGTTCGCCCTCGTGTTTCTTCTGCAGTATGTCGCAGCAAAAGAATTCCTGATTTCCGCCTATGATCCGGATATGGGAAGAACGCTGGGAATCAAAGTAGGGATGTAGAATATGATTTTTTACGGTTCTCTTGGGCTGGCAGTGGCGGTGGCGATTCGTGCGGTGGGAGCCCTCATGACTTTTACGATGCTGGTGGCTCCCGGGGCCAGTGCTCTTTGCCTGACAGAACGGCTCAGCCGGACTTTTAAGATCGCGCTCGTCTTGGGGATTCTGTCATCTCTCTCAGGCGTGATGCTGTCGTATCAATACGATTTGCCGACAGGCTCTACTATTGTGGCCATTCTCGTTGGCTTTTTTGTCATCAGCTTCGGCATCGGTCAGCTTCGGAAGGCGGCATGACGTCGAATTCAAGTTTGCTATTGACATAAATGATTTGGAACGGCAATACTAGTGCCATGCGAAGGTTCACGCGCTTCATCGCGCTCCTCACCTTAACAGCGTTTGTCGGCCTTTCGGCCGTCGAATCTTTTCATAGCCACCATGCGAATCAAACGGAAGCGAACTGCGCTATTTGTCAGGTGGCGCATCAAACCCCGGCACTCACGAGCAAGGCACCGACGCTTGGGTTTCACGGGGTCAGCACAAGCACTCCCTCTACGGCTGTTCTTCAATCCTACGTTCAGTTTGTTTTTGTTTCCCACGGCCTTTCTCCACCCGTCCTCTAACTCCTAAAAGTCGTTCACCCAAGTCACGCTACAGGCCCGTCCTGGCGTGCGGTGATGTTTGATCTCAGAACAAACAAAGGAGATATTTATGAGGAATCATTATTCATTTTGGAAGTGTTTCGCACTTGCTATTGTGCCGCTGTTATCGACTCGAATCCCCTTGGCTGCGAGTCCGTCTGATCAAGATGTAGCCGTCAGCAGCACTCCGCTTACGCTAGCCCCCATTACGATCACGGCATCACCAACCCCTAAAAGCGCCTGGAATTCACCGGTCTCCGTTTCGGTCGTGGAAGGCCGCCAGATGGACCGCCAGCGTGGCGAATCCGTTGTCGCCGCGATTCAGAATGAGCCCGGCATCAGCATGATTGCGGAAGGTGGGACAGTGGCCAAACCGGTGATCCGCGGCTTGAATTCCCAGGAGATCGTGATTGTGGAAGACGGTGTCCGCAGCGAAGCCGAGCAATGGGGGAATGAACATGCGCCAGAGATCGACCCTCTGGGCACCAACCGCATCGAGGTGATGCGGGGACCCAACAGCCTCTTGTATGGATCCGACGCCATCGGAGGTGTCATCTCCATCAATCATCCGGAGCTACCGAACGCCCATCTGGGTGACGGGCCCCTGCGCGGACTATTCTCCACGATCGTAAATTCGAACAATAATTCGGCAGGAGAGAACTTTGATGTATCAGGAGCTTCGGGGGACTGGGGCTATCGCGCGAATGTCAGTCAGCTCCAGGCGGGCAACTTCCGCACGCCGGAGATCGGCGCTGTCCCCAATACGGGCGACGTCGAAGTCCACGGCTCAGGAGAGGTGGGAGTGCGCAAAGACTGGGGAGATTTGGACGCTTCCTTCGCCAAGTTCAACAAGCGCGTGGAGCTGCAAAACCCCAATAATCCCTTTCCTCCGACGTCCAACCTCAATGATTCGGAGTTTCAGGTTCTACAGCATGAGCACGGAAAGATCCATGCCGATGTGAACACGGAGCCGGCGCGGCTGGACATCACAGGCGGTTACGACTGGGTGAACCGTAAGGAATATGATTCCCCGGATCTGGACACCACGCAGACGGATTCCGCAGGGAATCCTATCGGAACGGTAGCTCCCCCTAAACCGCACCTCAACTGGATCGAGTCGAGCTACACGCTGGACACCAAGGCGCATCTGGTTCCCATGGGGCTTTTCCAGGGAACCGTCGGTGTTTCCGGCTTAAGGCGCGTGGACCAATCCCTCGGTGTTGTCGATCTGACACCGTCCTATAACGAAAACAGCTTCGGCGAGTACCTTGTGGAGGATGTTCCGGTGGGGAAGTTTGACTTCACCTTTGGTGTTCGAGGGGATCAGAGCCAGTACAACATCCAGGCCAACAATGATATCGGTCTTGATTTCAGCAATGGCATGGTCTCCCCGTCCGACAGGCGTCCCGTCGCGGCGCAGATGCTGAATTATTCCGCGGTGACCGGAGCCGCCGGCGGCGTTTACCACATCACCGAACCGTTGGCCTTCGCGGTCAACCTCGGCCGCGGATACCGGAATCCGGTCCCCTTCGAGCTGTTTGCTTTCGGGAAGCATGAGGGAACAGGCGAATTCTCCATCGGAAACCCCAACTTGCAACCGGAGACCTCGTTGGATACCGAGGCGTCCTTGCGCTGGGCTTCTTCGCGGGTGAAGGCGGAGGTGGGTGTGTTCCGCAACTACATCCATAATTACATCTACAGCACGTTTGTGAGTCAATCGCTTCTGCCTGCGGATTTCACCGATCAAACCATTCCCGTGGTCCAGGAACAGCAGGCCAATGCCACCGTCAAAGGAGTGGATGGCGCCGTCACGGTGGCAGCGACCGATTGGTTGACGCTCAATACCGTCTATAACATGGTTCGTGGCTTCAACGACCAAGGCGATCCGGCGCTCAATACCAACTACATTCCGCATGTGCCGGCAGACAACCTGCTGATCGGATCGGACTTTCACGTGAAGTCTTTGGGGCCGATCGTGCATCCTTACTTCGGCGTAGATGAGAAAATAACCGCAGCGCAAGCGCGCACCAACGCCGAGGAAATTCCCACCCCTGGTTATGCGTTATTGGGGCTGCGGACAGGGGGTGAACTGGTCGTCATGGGGAATAGGATCACGCTCGATGCAGGGGTCGATAACCTGCTGAATAAGAACTACATCGACTACAACAGTATTCTGAAGGAATTCAACATCGGAAATCCCGGACGGAACGTTTACGTGAAATTATCCGTCCCATTTGGATCTTAGGAGGTCTTATGCCTAATTTACCGTTTCTGCAGCTTCTGACAAGTACTGGCGGCGGCTGGGTCATTTACCTGTTGTTCGGGCTCTCGGTGCTGGCCCTTGCCGTTATTATTGAACGCACCATCATCATTAATCGGCAATACCGATATCAGGTTAAAGTTCTACCGGAGTTGATAGAAAAGCTGGAAGAGGGCCCAGCGGATGGAATTCTCAAATCCCTCCGGCCGGATTCTATTCTCTATCGCATTGCGAAAGAGCTGGTGGATCATGCCTCCAAGGGGAACTTGTCCTTGGAAAGGCATCTGGAAACGCGAATGTCTTTGGGACGGCGTTACTTGAGCAAACGCGTTGTCATTCTGGGAACCCTCGGTAACAACGCTCCTTTTATTGGTTTGTTGGGAACGGTTCTGGGTGTCATCCGGGCCTTCCATGATCTGGGAGCTTCCGCTGGACAGGGACCGGAAGTCGTGATGCAGGGGATTTCCGAAGCGCTCGTCGCGACAGCCATCGGTATTTTGGTGGCTCTTCCCTGCGTCTTCTTTTTCAACTTTCTACAGACTCGAATCAAGGACACGTTGATTGATGCCGATCGATTTGGGAAACAATTGATCGCCGTTCTCGAGGCCGAAAACGCCGAGAAGAAAGGTCGATAGCTATGGCCAGCGCACAAGAAGACTCGGACGAACCGATTTATGGCATTAATGTCACGCCTCTGGTGGATATTACCCTCGTGCTTCTCATTATCTTTATGGCGACGGCGCATATCATCGTGCACCGTTCGATGAGTTTGAGTTTGCCCAAAGTGGCCAACGCGTCGACGGTGCCCACCCAGAGTATTCAAATCCTTCTTGAGGCGGACAAAACCTTACGGCTGAACAATCAGCCCGTGACCCTCCAGGACCTTTCCGTGAATTTAGCGCAAATGGCGAGATTGGATCCAGGATTGAAGGTGACCTTATCGGCAGATGAACGTGTTACCTGGGGCGATGTCGCGGCCATTCTGGATGTGATGCGCGGCGCCGGTGTCACCCATATCGCGACGGAAGTGCAGCCGAAAAAGTTACGGCCATGAAATGCTTAGCCTCACCCTTGGCCCTCGCTATGCTCGAGCACTCCCTCTCCCTAAGGGAGAGGGAGTCGGCCGGAACGGACGCGGAGGGTGAGGCATGACTCCTCGCTGGTTCTTAAGTGACGACAACCTTTTCTGGGAAGCACTTCTGCTTTCTCTGGGGATGCATGTGTTTTTGTCGTTTAAGGCGGGTGAGTTTTCGCTGCACTATCAGCAAAAACACACGGTCGAAATCGATATCACGAATATGGGCCACGTCGGAATGCCCGGACCCGAGCGAAAAACAGTGGCACCGGCTTCCGCGTTCAAACCGGTCGCGCCGAAGAAAGAATGGGTCAAACCCGCTCCGGATCAAAAGATAATTCCGGCGCCAATTCCCACGCAAGCAGTTGCCGCCCCAGCTCCTGAAGAGCCGCCTCCTCCCGCCGCGACCGGAACTGGAACCGGGGAATATGGGATCGGGACCGGCGACGGGAGCGCCAATGTGTTGTCGCGAATTCCTCAGCTGCTTAACTTGTCCGATTTGCGAGCCATCCTCCAACGCTTCTATCCCGAGGAAGCGCGCAGTCAGGGCCGCGAAGGAACGGTGGTTCTAGACATCCACATCGATACAGCCGGTCATGTAACATCCGTGGACATCGTACGATCCGCTGGCGCTGATTTTGACCAGGCCGCCCAGAAAGCAGCCAAGCTCCTGCGGTTCACGCCGGCTTTTCTCGGCAGCCAGCGCGTGGGTGTGAAAATGCGGCAGGCCATTCAATTCAAACTCGAACAGTGAAACTCGACAATCACTTTGAAAATCACACCATGACCAAGCGCCTGATCTGGATGAGCTTACTCATTCTGCTATCCGGTTGGACTTCTGCGCTTCGCGCGGACCAATTCACTAATGGTTCCGAACGCATCCCGATGCGCTTTATTCCAAAACTTGGTGCGCAAATCCCGATGAATCTTACTTTCTCTGATGAAAATGACGGTTCTGTAGAGTTGGGAAAATTATTTCAGAAAAAACCCGTGATTTTAAATCTCGTCTATTTCAATTGTCCGATGATGTGCACCGAAGTAATGAATGGTTTGGTTCGAGCGATGCAGAAAATGTCTTTGGAGCTTGGCAAGGATTATGACGTGATCACGATCAGCATCGATGATCGTGAAAAACCGCCATTGGCAAAAGCCAAGAAGCGAGTGTATGCCGAACGTTACCATCGACCGGGAATAGAACATGGGTGGTCTTTCCTGACGGGTGAGGCCAAAGCCATTCAATCGCTGGCCGACGCCGTGGGGTTTCAATATCACTACTATCCGGACATCGATCAATTTGATCATGCCTTGGGGGTTATCGTATTGACTCCCAGTGGCAAAGTAGCCCAATATTTCAAGGGTGTCCGTTATAATCCTGGTGAATTGAGTTCGGCGTTGGTAAGAGCGTCTCGGTGATAAGCTCGCTGAAACAATCCGGTCTGGTTTTTATCCTCCTCCCCGCTGTTTCGATGTCCACTCTTTGGTCTGATACGCTTTCAACGGTCCCGGAGTCTTGCTTGTACGATCCGACGGGCCGACCTTTGCTGGGATTTTATGGACCTTACAATATGTCTCGCGAAGCCTCGGGAACCTCCTGGCAGCCGGATGCCACACCGCATGAGGGATATCACTGGAGCAGCGAAAATTGGACGTATATGCTCCATGGATTCGCCAACGTGGGTTATGACGATCAGGGGGGTAACCGCGGGGATCGTCAAGGCTTCACGACGAATATGTTGATGTTTTCCGGTCAGCGTCAATTTGAAAATGATGCCCTTGGATTTCGCACGGCGGGCAGTTTGGAGCCTGCAATGGGACCCAACGGGTATGCTGAATTGCTGCAGACCGGAGAGACAGGGAATGACATCAGCCCCTTGGTTGATCGCCAGCACCCCCATGATCTTTTTATGGAATTAGCGTTAACGGAAAATCATCAACTAACGGAAAACAGTTCCGTTTTCCTTTATGGAGGGTTGCCGGGAGAGCCGGCCATGGGGCCCACGGCCTTCATGCATCGGTTATCGGCCGAAGATAATCCGGTGGCGCCCATCAGCCACCATTGGATGGATTCGACTCATATCACCTATGGTGTTCTGACGACCGGTTATATTTGGAAGGACTTTAAATTAGAAGGCTCCTCATTTCGTGGGCGGGAACCCGATCAGGATCATTGGAATATCGAAAGTCCGAAGCTGGATTCTTATTCTGGCCGGTTGTCCTATAACCCCAACCAAAATTGGTCGACTCAGGTCAGTATGGGTCATCTCACGAGTCCGGAGGAGCTTTTCCCTAGTAACAACACCAATCGTGCGACCGCCAGTGTCAGCTACACGCGGGTGTGGCAAGACGTTTGGAGCGCAACTACTCTGGCATGGGGGAGGAACTGGCAGGAGGGCATCGACACGTTGGATTCGGCCTTGATTGAATCGTCGTTGAATATCTATCGGACACACACGTTTTTTACCCGCTTTGAATACGTTCAAAAAGATGATCTCATCCCCGCACTTCCCCTATCGTCGATTGTCGGATTCGGACGGACCGTGGACTACCATCCTTTCTTCCCCTATGGTTCGACAGCGCCCTTTACTCTCAGCATCTTTGGGGTTGAACAATTCACACTCGGATATATTTATGATTTCCCAACCGAAGGATATCTGCAATGCGGGGTGGGCGCCTCGGGAAGTGTCAGCATCATCCCCGACGGCTTAAAACCGTTTTATGGCAGCGATCCCTTATCTTTTTTTGTGTTCTGGCGCGTAAAAATCGGGAGGCCCAATCCCTCCTCTCCTGATCAACACAAACAGAAAGCTCCATTTGAGATGATCTGACATCGCGTTACGAATAATTTCAGTTGATCGGTTCTCCTTTTCGGAGTTACGATGTCATCAGTCGCTGCCTCGCCCATTGTCCAAAGGAGGTCGCCCGCCATGATCGATCTAGTCGTTGCCCCTTCCGCCTCACAAATCCAAAGCATCCCCGTTGACCAGATTAAGTCCTCTCGTTATCAGGCCCGCAAGGATTTTGATGAAGAGGATGACAAGAAGCTTGCCGACTCCATAAATAAGGAAGGCCTCATACAGGCCATTACCGTCCGCAAGGTCGAAGGAGGATACGAAGCCATTGCCGGTGAACGGCGGCTTCGGGCGGTCAAGCGCCTGGGAAGGCCCACCATTGAGGCTCGAATTATTGAGGTCGTCAGTGAAGCCGCCGCCTGCGCCAAGGGACTGGTCGAGAACCTCCAGCGTAAGGATTTGAACCCTATTGAGGAAGCTGAGGGATTCCTGTCCCTGAACCAGCTGGATCCGACCCACTGGACCCATGACGAGATCGCCAAAGTAGCGGGAAAGGATAGGACTTATATTACACGCTCCCTTAGCCTTTTATCCTTGCCTGCAGAAATACAGGCCAATGTGCGGGCCCGCACATTAAGCCGTAGTCATGGTGTGGAATTTGCGCGTTTAACAACGCCGGACCGCCAAATGGAAGCTCTGAAAGCTGTATTAGCCAAAAAATTGAGTTGGGAAGCGACCCGTAAACTGGTCGATCAGATGTTGGGGGGAGGGGGGAAGAAAGAAGCGAAAAGCGGAGAGCCAACACCTAATAGCTCAAACCAAGGCTTTCGATTCGCCAAAAA
>Ga0206903_10346_pt1 | contig 11422 bp, 7 predicted proteins | sample Alteio_BWOrgHeat_45_FD_152959 | JGI IMG/M metagenome (GOLD analysis project Ga0206903, IMG submission 152959) | Enriched cells from forest soil in Barre Woods Harvard Forest LTER site, Petersham, Massachusetts, United States -... | ecosystem: Environmental > Terrestrial > Soil > Temperate forest >... | reverse complement strand
AGCGGGTCCCTTCCAGTGGGCTAAAACTTTTTTTCTACAGAAACCAGGCGATCCGGTATCCGAGCACCAAACCATCTTGGATCGGGACGTTGCGACCAGGTAAACCGGGAACTGTCTTCCAGGAGAACCGACATCGTATGTTCCCGGGTATCGACGAATTCGCCAAGCAGTTTGCCATGGTGCGAAATTGAATCACTTTCTTTAAGAGGAATGGTGAAGGTGTAATCGCTGTTTTTCAACGGGCGGTGGCAATGGACACATTCGCTTGCAAAATGGGTATTCTTACCGTAGGGTTTTAATTCTTCGCCCAGCCATCTCCCAAATCCCCAGCCAAGGGTAGACGAATACCTGCTGCTCTCCTTGATCATGAATTCTACCTGGTAAAAGGAACCCCTGGTAATATGGCCGGAACTGTCCGCCTGTTGTTTCCAGGCAGCTTTCGCAAACACCGTTCCATCCGGCCAGGGGTTGGTCTTTCCCTCCGAGATCGCTTTTACCGCGGTTTCATTCCCATAGATCGCGCGGAAAGAACCGTTGTCAAAACGGTCGGTGATACTCATTAGCTGCCAATTTTCAAATCCGTGAATAAAAGCAACGCCATTCCATTCGGGGCTCACGGTGCCCGGCTCTTTATATTCTACTATGTTACTGGCCCGGTGAATCACGGGTACGGAAACAGCGGTAAGATAATTTTCAAGAACGGATAGTTCCTCATCATTGATTCGCGCGTTGCCATGTAGGCTTAGGTAACTAGAGAGCGGCATCTCTCCATTGCGGATATCATTCACCGACCAGAACAACATGGATTTCTGTGTTCCGGCATCCAGGCTATCCCAGGTAGAAAAGTTCAGAGCCCGGCGTGCATCTTTAATATGATCCGCTACCAGGAAACTAACCGGCGTGATTTTATCGAACCACTTCAAATCGGTTTTGTTGGAATGACAATCATAACAGCCTTTCCGCAAAACCGTCCGCACACTGTCGGGCACTTCCACCTCCCGGGTGACGGGCGGATTGGCAATGGTTGGCCGTATGAATTGCACCAGACCAAACAGCGCTGCTAGAAGAATTAATATGAAGACAAATTTTCTCATAAATGATGAAGTTTGTTTTATTAATTGCTCGTGGCAGCGGCGTCATCTAATAAAATCCGTTTTATCGCCGTTTTAGGTTCTGATGCCTCCCATAAAGTTTCTAATTAAGTCGGGATTTACCAAATCCCGAAGTTGCGCTGTTGTTCTGTCAAATTATTCCCCCCTAACTTTACCAACTAGAGTAAATGACAAAAAAAGTAAAAAATAAGCAAGATAGATTTGAGATGGGCTGAAAATAAATACCGGAGTACTCCCCTTATCGATATAATAGGCAAGTCGATTAACTGGCGGATCCGTTGTTTCAAAGTTTTGCTCCTGGAAATAAGAAGTGAGGATATCTCCCGGTTTCATAGCATCTTGACCTTTCGTTTTACAATATTAACCAAATAATATTTACTCCAAAACCTGGTAATCTAATTCCGGGTCATCTTCATAAGCATATTCCTCAATAAATACCTGGTTCACCCGATATTTAATTTTCCTATCATTATCATTTTTAGGAAAACTGATTGCATATCCTATTATTGGGAATTCAATCGAAGAATCTTCCCAGCCTTCAGGTTTAGGATCAAGTGGATAAATAATTAATAAACCTTCGGAGACCGCACGATTCGCACGAATGTTTTTACCGGATGGAATTTCGGGAGGTTCGGGACGTTTACTTTTTCGCTGGCTGACTTCCCAATCATCGATTGTCAATTGAAGCGCGTTTTTAAAGGCAGAGCTTGAGGTATCAAAGTCTAAATATTCATGAGTAGGATCAATAATGTGACTCCTGCTTATTTCGTAATAGTTTCCTTGCCCATTTTTAGCATCACTTCTCATTGTTAAACCCACAGATGTGTTATTGCCGTCAATCGATAAATAAAAACGTCGTTTATTTTTATTACTTATGAGTACAATGGTCCATTTAGTAAGAAAGTTAAATTTAATCTGTTCGGTAATATATTCAAGCAGTTTTTCATGCTCCAACTTATTATCAGCTCGATACCCCTGCAGAAATTTTAAAACATCCTGGTTGTATTTTGCTCCGTACCATACAAAAGGTTGCCCGTTTTTTTCTGCTGGAGCACCTAAAGTTTTAATTATCGAGATAGTATGTTCAAAATTGGCTTCGAATATTTTTTTGTCCCGCCTGAAACACCATGTTTCCCTGAGTTTATCTGAAAATGTGAGCTCCATTTCTTCACTGCTCCTCATTTTACTCGTCGAGGTTATTTGAAGTACATCAGGATCCTGCCGCACTTTGATACCGAATTGTTTCGGACTTTTGTGTTGCAATTTCATATCCTCAAATTCACTTAATAATTCCTGTGTCGCAACAGTTATATACTTATACCATTTTACCAGTTCTTCACTGGTATACAACCTACACAGGTCTAAGTAACCCGGACGGAAGCCAAACCAACGACCCATTTGCATCAGCGTATCATACATTTTGGTCGCCCGGAGATAATAACTTACAGAAAGACCTTCGAGCGTAAGTCCTCTGGACAACTTATTTCCGCCGACAGCTATTACAGAAAGTCCCTTTTTCCGGTGATTATAATAATCAAGCGAAGTGATATTAGTGTATTCTAAACCTTCTTGGGTTGAATCTCCATGAATAGCACGTACCTGAATTTTAGATGCAGCCTTGCTTAATTGGGTCTCTACTTCAAACCAATCGGACAAATATAAAGATTGATCATCATAATTGGAAAGACCCTTAATTATTTCTGTAGTTGTTATAAAATCTCTTTCGTAAAGATTTTTTAGTTCCAAAATGAGAGTGCCCTGTTTATATTGAATCTGATGTTGATAGAACTTCAGTAGGCGATTTACTAATGTGGCCGTTTTATTCTGCCACCTCACAAAACGGGTAACATGTATCAACATAGAATTATGCACATCTGTTTGACCCCGAACTCTTCTGATTGCACAAACCAAAATAAAAGACCGGATGGCTTCCTTTAATTCTACTGGTAAATCATCGGGCAATTCTTCATCTTTTTTATGTTTGTCAGGATAAAAAGGCTGATAGGTAGTAGCGGCAAATTCCCTCACTAACGGTAGGCCCGGATGAGCGTCTGAGCGATCTGCACTAATATCCGCATCAATTCCAAATATTTCTTTGGGACCTGTGTAGTTAGATGGGGGAGGAATATTGATAATAAAATCTCTGGGAAAAAGATCCTTTCCTGAATATAGCCAGAATTCAGGAATTCGGATATTCAATCCACTTGAAATATAATCATTCCCTTCTGTAAGCGGAATAAATACATTCGCAAAAGGAGTAGCTGTATATCCTACGTAAGCGCTTTGCTGAAAAAGAGATAACAATGATCTTATCAATCCATTAATAGTAGATGTACTTTCGGGTGATACATTAATCGAGGCATTATCCGCTTCATCGTCAATTAAAAGTAAAGGAAGATCCTTAACAAGCCTTTTCCCGTCCGTCAGCTCTTCCCCTCTATCGGCAAACCATCGGATAAATTCTTTTAGTACAGTAGGATGCTTTTTTACGACTACAATTATATGGCCTGACCGGGGGTTTGTACCGGTTATATATCTAGCTGTAGTTTTAAAATCTCCATCTAGAGCGCTGGTAGTAAAATAATGAGCCTGTGGTCTGTTATCATATTTACTTACCCCAAAATTTCTGCTTTCCATGCCTTCTCTGTCAACTTGCGTATCCCATCCCAGAAAACCTGTATCCGTCCTCAGCTGTGTCTGAGATCGTAAATCATTGGTGGTACCCGCAAGTATAACTATGATTTTATATCCGTAATCTGCCGCCTTACAAATTAGACCTGTATAATTACTATTTTTGCCAGATTGTACCTGACCTACCACCAAGCCTCGTCTATCCCACTCTCCCGAACTTGTGGGATCTTTTAAATGATCTAGTATATCATCTGTAATATCGTCCAGTTTATCAACTGTATCAGGCGCCCATTTTAAGTCTTTTTGCAGATATTGTATATATCTCTCCCAAAAACGTTTTGAAATTGATCCCTTTTTGTAATGTATCCAAGGCTCATAGTTATCCACTTCATCCAACGTAATATGCTTATCTGATTCAACGGCAAATTGCTTTTCCAGATATCCGGAAATATATTTAAGATTGATTTCACTTTTTTCAAAAGATCTGGCGGCCCTCGTAATATCCGCTTGGATTTCTTCTTGTTTGATCGGACGTTGGCGATTATTTAAAAAGGTAAGGGCATTTTGTATTAGGCTTTCATTTTCGGTTTTGATACGATCTATTTCCGTTTTTAACTCCTCCAGTTCTTGCCTGATTTCTACTGGAACCTCTCCTTCAAGTGCATACTCATATAACTTTTGTGCTTCTGTGAAGTCTGCATTATCTAGGGCAATATAGGCTGCACTCCGGAACAGGACAGAACGAGAGGGTTCCAACTGTTGATTATATAACCCCAACGCAGCTTTTTTTTCATAAAGAAAAGCGTCAGCGGATAATTTTTGAAATCGTTCAACATCACCGTTATGCAAGGAAATGAGTGCTAGTTCGGAATTATCCATCGCCATCCGGTGGAATTGTTCTAATTCTTCATTTGTCATGAGATATTTCTTAAGCCGGTTTTTATTTTTGGCGTACTAAATTCAACGATAACTATCAGAGCTGGTAGCTGAGTACCGTCAGACTTTTCCGATTGTTTCATCTTAGTCTCAAACCGTTGATCCAGCTGCTGAGTCGTTCCGTTTCTTATGCCTGAAACTTCGAGTCTTACTTTGTTTTGGAACAAAAAACTATTTTCTGTTCCCAGCCAGTAATCAATCCCCGTTTTCTTTTTTGATTTCTCAATGGCTTTAACATTCATTTCGCCGGACGCGACCAAAAATGCTACGCCATATGCGCCCTGTTCTGTAGTGAATTCCTCGTCGCCCCATGTTCGTTTCATCTGATTATTTACCTCAAAGCGTGTGGTTAAATATGTTTTAATAAACTGTCCTTCTCCTAACATTTCAACTTTTAAAGCGTGTCCCTGGCTTTCCAGGCATACTGACGCAGCGTGTCCGAAATTGGCCCCTGCTGCTGGTGTCAAAAAATGATGCCGTTCGGTTTCTAATTCTGTAAGATTAATTTCCATTTTGAATATTTTCCGTCAATTCAGGGTAATGATTAAACGGCTCTGTACGCAGAATTTCTCCAATAGCTTCTTCATGCGATAAACCATTGCTAATAAATGATTGATATAATTCAGTAATCATTGCTACCAGATCCGAAATTGATTTACCTTCAAAAGGGAGATTCTGCATATCCTGGTATTCACTTTCGTTCAAGATAATTATCGCCAGAGGTAATGTTTCCTCAAGCAAATGAAAGAGGCGGTTTAATTTTGCCTTGTTGTTACCATACTCAGCAATGAAATTCTGAATAATAGGATGCTCCCGATTAATCTGATAAGATCTTTTACCTTTCCTTTTATGCGGGGTCCATACAGGAATATCTTCTCGAGCAAACCGGTTTCGTTTTTTTTTCCCTATCTGACGATATACCTCTACTGCCTCCTTTCTTGATCCATCTGCAATACGTTTCAGTTGCTGGCGGATATCATAAGGAATCTGTATTGCTGATTTTTTTATATCCAACTGCCATTCTGCATCCAATGCAGGAGTACTAGATATATCGACCAGAATGCGGGAAAGTTTACTATGTTCTTCCTGTTTATACAAACCTAGCCACTCTCCGGCAATAATTAAACGGTGATTACGATATATGTAAAATCCCTGATGGGCATTCCACCCTTTAATCCATGATCCCATTTCGAATTCATCGCGAGAAAGTCGCGAGTGATGCGGTAGAACATACGCTTGAACAGTAATATTATCTCTGAGTTTGTGTTGAGCAAACATACTTGTAGAGGAATTACTACTGAAGTAAGGATCCCAGGCGGGAATTTTATTATTATTGATCCATATATTCAGTTTTTTATTCTGGATAAAAAAATGAAAAACCATGGAGAGGTGTTTTTCCATTTGTTTTATCTTCTCTAAGAAAACTTCCAGTTGTTCTTCATTTTCAACGCTTGTACCTTTAACCAAATGATCAATATCCTGCCATATGACTGCGGTGCCACTCTTTAGTGACCGTAATCTGTTAATAAGCTGCACATCGCTAAGCCAAGCTAATAACTTCCAACCGGATTTGTATACATAATCCATATTCCAGGATCTGAAGATAATATCATTGTGCAATGCCTTTGTGGCAACGGTAAGAATACGACATTGTGAAAATGATGCAGTCTTTAGGCCAAGACCAAACCTTCCTAAATCTCCATTTTCTCTGGCCAGCATCGGACTTTTGGAAGAAGGTCGCATTGCTGTGACCAACTCATCTAAACTCATACCGACACCATCGTCAGTTAACGTAATAGTTGTATTTTCCCCCTTCCAGTCAACGTCTATCCATATGTTTCCCCCTCTGGCAGCTATGCTGTTATCAATGATGTCGGCAATGGCGGTTTCGAGGCTATAACCTATCGACCGAAATCCCTCGATCATGTTAGCGGCGTGTGGGGCAGCATCTTCACTTTCATATTGCTCGAGTTGATTAACATTCATAATCTATTCGGTTTAGTCACTTTCAACTATTTTGCCGTGCAATAGCTTTCGCGCCATCGGTTGTTTCAATACCCATCATGAAACTCTTCAAACAAAATTTGTGATATTGCCTCTGTTTCATCAATATTATTTCCTGTTGTTTGGACTACCACACCGAATCCCTCATCTGAACGCACTAGGACTATTTCAATTCTGCCATCTTCGTAACAATTTTTTATAAAATCATGATCGTGACAATTATACGGCATTGAATTAATGACCTTAATTATGTATGGAGATCTTACAAGCTTTCGGGAAAAGCGCAATAATACATCCTTACCATGATCATCACGCAGGTGTATTTCTTTCTGGCTAAAATGTAAATCTGTTGTGCGTAATCTTTGTCCTATACGTGAACCAATCCAGTCCTTATGAACTTCAATATGTCGAACCTGACTGGCATGTTTAACCCTAACTATCTGCTCATCATACCCCTCTTGAGTGAACTTAAGACTGATCTCATCTATATTCCAGGTTTCCGCCGAGTAAAAGCTAATAGAAACAGTATTATATAGGTACGCAATAGCAAGACCCTCGACCGCCAACATCACTTCACCAACCCAAAAAGCATTTGATAGTATATAACGCTCTTCTATGCTAGTATCATTATTGTCTATATAAGGCTGTCTTACAATACTTAGCAATAGATGTTTAAGCGATTTGCTCACAGCCTGATCATTGAGCCAATCGATTACGCAATATCCTTCAAGTAAAGATTGAACATAGAAATCAGGCCTTATTGCAAGCCTCGACATTCCAAGGTCTCTTCCCTGTTTACATACCTGTAGTAAATTCTCTATACCTGACCTGCCTCTTTCTATGTTTGGAAAGGCATTCTGAAGACATAATTCGTTAAAGACAAAATCCATAAAGAACCGCTAAATTAATTTGAAAAGTTGAGAACTCCATTCATCTAAAAGACCATTAGGATAGTCACTTAATTCTCCATTCTTATCAACGTTAATTGTTGTAATGACTGATTCATGTTCCGCTTTACTATTCGATACCCGGTTGAAATAGTAAATAGCCACATCCGTGCATTCAATTTTATTCTCTTTGACAGCGACCCTAATCCCATTAAGAACGTGATCGCTATGTGTTTCAATAAATAATTGACAGCCATTAGAGGCGCATAACGCGATCAGCTCTCCGATTTTGGCTTGGCCCTTGGGATGAACATGAGATTCAGGATTTTCTATAATAGTAATTTTATCCGGATTAGCTGTGAGAAGTGCTACAATTACAGGCATTGCATAGGTGATGCCGAATCCTACATTTATAGGCTTGTATTCGTTTGTATATCCACTTTCCGTTTCGTATTGAAAGCTTAGGCGAATTAATTCAAGACCTTTAATATCCTCTACGATAATTTTCACCCCAGGGCTGATTTCATTCAGCCAGGCCTCCACATTGTGAAGCAACCGATTTGACCGGGCGTTTGGATGGATCAAATTTGAATACTCTACTGTCTCCAGCCCATACTCAGAGAGAAAGTGCACCGCGTATTCGCCACGTTTTCCTATTTGCCGATTTTGAATAACTTCAAATTCAGACTTTTGATAGGTGTTTTGAGGGACAATATGCTCTGCGTTTAAGTACTGAAAATTTCGATTAAAAAGACTAAACTTTAATAGTGTGTCTGTATACGTAGCTTTATCTGCAATTTTTAAAATATCAGAATCGGACAGGTATTTGAAATCCCAGAAAAAACTATAGTTGTCGGTTTTGACCTTAAACTTTAATAGATCATCCTTGCCTGCAAATTGATAAAATATATCCTTACCGGTTCCCAATTCGACGAGATCTCCTTTTAATATCAAACCGGTAGTCTGCAAGACTCCTGCGAGCTGGGATTGTCTTAACAATAATAGTATTTGAATAAAAGACGATTTCCCGGTGCCATTTAGACCTGTAAACAGCGCGAGAGGTTTTAGAGAAAGTTTTATTTTTTTAAACAACTTAAAGTTTTCTATTTCGATGCTTTTAATCATTGCAGTAGTATTTTTTGGATTAAACCTTCTATAGCGGTAAACCTCTTTATTACTCTAGTCTTATCGCCTGTTCCAGAACTTAGCGCATCTGAAAAAGCCTCATCACTATGTAACAAAGAAATGAATCCATCAATCAGCTGGTCTTTTTTCTTTATAAGGGATTCAATTTCGGTACCTGTTAGTTTAGCCAGCGAAACCGACAATACCTCAAAGAGTGCCTTATTAATAGGCTTGCGATTGTCATTCCGGTTAAATCGTTTCCTGAATGCATCGTCGCCAAAAATTCTGTAAGCGGCGTCCATTGACAAAATGAACTTCGCTTTTATATCCTCTCTGTCACTTTCGCCTACCTTCTTTAAGCCTGCCATCGATTTATTCATAAAAGTGTCCAGATCCGGTTGGTAGTCGTTGTAGTTGTTCAGATAAAAAGATACAAACCTTGTCACAAAGTCTCTATCCAACATTCGATGCGTTTTAATTGTATAGCATGTGGCCTTTTTAAACTCCTCCAGGTCAGCAAGTTGCTTAACAAAAACTGCAGGTATTCCCTGATTAATCGCATGTCTTATCTCTTGGGGTTCGAGAATAAGTGCAGTAGTATTAATCCGCTTAAACACATTGTACTTTACCTCGTCCGGTGTGCCGGGATTAATTATATAAACTGTTATCTCCGCTTCATCTATCCTTCGTTGCAAATCGCGAGGTAGGTCATTATAACCGCAGCCATTAAATTGTCCAAGAAATTCAAGATTTTGGAGCTTCAGCGATTTTTTAATTACAAAATTTCTAAAAGTGCTGATTCTCTGGAGCCCGTCAACGATCAACCACTGATTGTCATTAGTTCCATCAAAATAAAATGCCGGTAAGGGGAACCGAATCAAAATCGACTCTATCAGTCGGCTTTGTTTTGTAGAATCCCACAAATCACCCTGTCTTTGAAAATCTGTAAGCAAATTAATCTCATCACGAACAATTCGTTTGAAGACCGACTCCAGTATTAATGTCTTGTGCGTAATATCAATCTTTTTGGGATCAAACGGCTTAACAATCTCTGAACCACGGATATCTTCATGTTCCACGTCCGGATTATATTGGTCGCGGACAATTGCATCGTCCAGGTCGTCTCGCATGTCTTCATCCATCGCAGTTTCGTCGTATTCATCGAATCCATTTTCGTAATCGGTTAACCTTCCATCCAGTATTTTGATTCTGCGGATAACCTGATCCTTATCCACTGCATCTGTTCTTTTTCCTTCATCCGTCAGTCTCCAAAAGGCGCGACCTGCTTTACTGAGCAGGCCAAATCTTTTTAGATAATTCCGAGACCAAGCCAATCGATAGCCGAGTTTTGTACGATTCCCTCTATGTACTTCCAGCACATCTTCATTGGACAAATTTAATAGTTCAGCAACCTTTGCTTCAATTTCCTTAATGTTAGCCTCGCCACCGAGATTCTTAAGAGCCTGGAATGTAGGATCAATCATATCGTCAAAATTTGGAACTGACATATATCAAATCTACTTTAGTTCTATACTTAATTGCCTGGTTGTATTTTGTCTTCTATTCGTTACCGTTTCTCTTAGCACCTTTTTGCCCATAAAAACATTAAGCACGATAGTTGCTATTTGACTGGCCAATAATGGCGGAACTGCGTTTCCAACCTGAATAAACTGAGCTGTACGCGGGCCGCAGAAAAAATAGTTATCCGGAAATGTCTGCAACCGCGCAGCTTCTCTCACAGTAAGACTACGACATTGTGTAGGGTCATAATGAATATAATAATGTCCATCCTGCGAGATATGACTTGTAATTGTTTTTGACGGCTTATTTTTTAGTTGCACCCTGAAACGGTCTGCAAACTTTCGCGTGATGCCGCCATCTTTATTATAAACATTTTTATGATCGGGCAACAAGGCCGCGGGAAAATCCGCCAATTGCGGAGAATACCCCTTGATTTTAGCAAAACAGGAGATAAAAAAGTAGCGGTGGAGATCACTTTCCATATTTCCCCTTGCAACGTGATTACAGATTCCTTTTAATCTAACGTCAAGAAACCAGTCAGCCCTATAATGAATGTCGATTGATTTATCAGCCACAAACTCCGTCCCTGATCCTTCGCGAGGTAGTGTTAACTGATCAATTTGTCTTATGATTTCATCCTTTACTTCGCCTGTTATACCTGTAAGTATGCCTTTTTTAAGTATTCTTTTTATAGAATCTTTCCACAGTTCACCCTGGTCAGGTCCAGTAGAAAGTTTACCCCTAAGCCTTGGAAGTCCTGAAAGTACCTTTGAAATAGTAACGTCATTTGTCTCCTCTAGAACACCAGGAATATAATTTATATCATTCCTAATACCTAAAAGTATTATTCTATGTCTTGTCTGTGGAATGCCAAAGTTTTCTGACTTTATCAAAAAATCTTTCTGGGAAATAATCGGATTACCATAGTTATCAAAATTTTCCGGCGCGAGTACGAGTGAAAATATTTTGTAACCTGGGCAGATAAGCTCCTGACCGTTTCGGTTGTAATCTTTGAGATACGCTCTAACGGGCGTTGCAAGGTCTTCAAGAATCTTAGTAAACATAGGACTTGCCTTTGTAGTAGCGGATAAAAGTCCTTTGACATTTTCCATTACGAATACTGCAGGGTTGTGGACAGCCAGTATACGCAGGTATTGCTTATATAGACCGACTCTTTCATCTGTGGATTCATCTAAGATATTTTGC
>Ga0206903_10256_pt1 | contig 11430 bp, 11 predicted proteins | sample Alteio_BWOrgHeat_45_FD_152959 | JGI IMG/M metagenome (GOLD analysis project Ga0206903, IMG submission 152959) | Enriched cells from forest soil in Barre Woods Harvard Forest LTER site, Petersham, Massachusetts, United States -... | ecosystem: Environmental > Terrestrial > Soil > Temperate forest >... | reverse complement strand
TGTCTTCGCGCATTATTGTGGAAAATCACTACGGGAGGTTGAAGATTTCCGCAATGTTCAGCAAACAAGAAAATCGGTCCAACGGCGTGGATAAATCTAACGGAATATCGACCTTTGTTCGGCAAAGTTTCGCCATTGTCGATGTAGAACTCCGAAAAGTGGGACGCGACCCCACAGAGATTTTTAGCCGCGCGATTCAACCCATCCTGTGGCTCGTGATTTTTGGGCAGGTCTTTGAGCGGATTCATGGCATCCCAACGGGCCAGATCTCATACACGGCCTTTCTGTCCCCTGGGATTCTCGCGCAAAGCATCCTTTTTAGTGCTATTTTCTTTGGCATCGCCGTGATCTGGGAGAGGGATCTGGGCATCATCCACAAAATGCTGGTGAGCCCGGCCAGCCGGAGGGCGCTCGTGTTAGGGAAGGCTGTCGCCTCGGGAGTACGTGGAATAGGACAGGCCGTACTCATTTATGCGCTCGTCATGATCATGAGGATTGAGCTACGGTTTGAGCCACTGGCTCTTCTCGGAGTACTGGCGGCGGTCATGGCCGGTTCCGCGATTTTTGCGACGTTTTCCCTCTTTGTGGCTTGTGTAGTCAAAACGCGAGAGCGTTTTTTAGGGATTGGACAGCTCCTAACAATGCCGCTCTTTTTCGCCTCGAATGCCATCTATCCTATCGCGATCATGCCGCGCTGGTTGCAGGTGGTTTCGCGACTGAATCCTCTGACGTACCTTGTAGATGTTCTGCGCGGGTTAATGATTCAGGGAGGACAGAGCATCCATGGGGTTTGGACCGATTTCGGTGTTTTAGGACTTGTCTTTATTGTTCTTTTAGTGGCGACAGCCGAAATTTATCCTTCGATCATCCGCTAAAAACCTTCGTCTCGGCATTCCTGAAAACGGTTTAGTATAATTCCGAAAGATTTGACGGTTCGATTTTCGCCCGGTTAGCTCAGTTGGTTAGAGTACTTCCTTGACATGGAAGGGGTCACAGGTTCGAGTCCTGTACCGGGCAGATTTGATCAACTCAGAGCTCAGAACTCAGGACTCAGAGATTTGTGAATCTCCCTGAGTTCTGAGTCGAGATCTGGAATCTCTCGGAGTCGGTTTCAAAGTTTAGACTTTGCTGTGATGACGGATCTCGCCAGTATCGCCGTAAGTTCTTCGCAGCGACTGACCAGCCTCATCAGCGCGTCGCCCTGCAGCAGATTTGATTTATCAACGAGAGCCAACCAATAGCTCGTTTCTCGAATCTCCTTCAATCCTATCTGAAGTTTATGCACAAAGTCGGCGCTAGATTCGGCAGACTGCGCTTCATGTACATTCGCCCCAACCGAAGTGCCGCTTCGCAATAACTGATCCGCGATCTGTCGTCCTGGGGTCGTTCGCGGCAAGTCTTTAACCAGCACTACAATTTCCGCTCCGAATTCTAAAAACTTTTCCTGGAACCGCTCTTTTTTCTCCATCGTCGTGCCTCCTAATGTTTGATCTAGCACTATATTAGAGGCACTAGAGGTAATATTTATTCAACTCAGCGCTCAGAACTCGGGACTCAGGGATTTGGGAATCTCTCTGAGTTCTGAGTTGAGATCTGAAATCTGAAATCTCTGAGTTGCTATCGGATCTTCAGTTTGCTGAGGCCTTTGGCGGCGAGTGGAAACTGCGGGTCCATTTCCTTCAAAGTTTTGACGATGGTGTAGGCGACAAAGTGATTGCGATACCACTTGTGGTTGGCGGGAACGAGATACCAGGAAGCGTGTTTGGTGCTTGTCGCCCGGATCGCCTCCGCGTAGTATTTCTGGTATTGCGGCCAGAACCGGCGTTCGGCGATGTCCGCCGGGCTTAATTTCCAACGCTTATTCGGGTCCTTCAGGCGCGACTCCAGACGCTTTTTCTGCTCCTCTTTCGAGATGCCGAGATAAAACTTGAGAATGGTTGTGTCGCTTTTGACCAGAAGCTTTTCGAAATCATTGATCCGGTTGTAGCGGTGTTCAGCCTCTTTATCCGAAACCTGTCCATGCACGCGGGTGACCAGCACGTCTTCGTAATGGGAACGGTTGAAGATGCCCATGGTCCCCGCCGGTGGGACATTGCAATGGATGCGCCAGAGGAAATCATGAGCCCGTTCTTCCGGCGTCGGGACTTTAAAGGAGGTAACCCGGCAGCTCTGGGGGCTCACCCCACTCATCACATGGCGAATGGTGCCGTCTTTGCCGGAGGTGTCCATCCCCTGAAGAATAATGAGTAGCGAACGCCGGCCTTCGGCATAGAGACGGTACTGAAGGTCGTCGAGATGCTCAAGGAGTTTTTCCGTCTCGGGTTTGGCATCGGCCTTATCCTTGAAGGGGCGGGTGTCATCCGGATTAAAGTGTTTCCAATGATGATAGCCCGGCAAATCACGAATGTTTTTCATACCCTATTGTACAATTGAGCCCTCGGATGCGACTGTAGCGCTAAGGTGCACGGAGGATCCATGAAGAAAAAAAATAACGAAGACGAACTCGCCAAGCTAGTTAGGCTCACCAAGATGTTGAAGAAGGATAACGTCAAAGTGGCGCCTAAAGGACCTCCTCCGCGAGGTCCAAACAAATGGCGCCAGCAGGATCCCAAATTTGCACCCCCAATGCCAAAGCCCGCCAATCAAAATCTTGTGGAAGCCGGTGGAATGCAGGTTGATCCTTCGCTAAAGGATGCGTATGAGCAATGGCGACAGGACAAGATTGCTGAACAGAACGCGCGGCGCGAGATGGCGGAACGACGACTGAAAGCGAAAAGGGCGGCTTATTTAGAGGAAGCGACGAGGAGAGCAAAAGAAGACAAGACAGACATCTAAGCGACTTCTTCCTGCCTGGGAATGACCGGTGGTTTAGCAAGAGGTATTGGGCGTTCCAAAAGCGTATTCACACAATCTCCCGTCTCAATCAGATTCAGAGGTTTGACCATCGAGGCGCTAGCTCCCATTAACCGTTCAATGGCATGCTGACTTGGTAGGCGTGGCATGCTGGACATCATGATGATCGGAATAGAATGGGTCCTCCAATTCTGCCGGAGTTTACCGCACACTTGATAACCTGTGCTATCTGGCAATATCAAATCCAGCATGATCAGGTCGGGCTGATGTTGCAGGACCATCTGCAGCCCTTCGGCGGCAAAACAGGCCGAAAAAACTTCATGACCCATCTGTGTGAAGTGATCATTCAGGAGTTTAGTCAACATCAGGTCGTCGTCAATGATAAGAATGCGTGCCATAGTCTGCCTTGAGGTTAACAGACAATTGTGACAATTATGTTAACAAATCAAAAAATATACGTGGAATCGATCAAAAAGAAGAAAAATGGGCCCTTAGGCCCGCTTTTGGTGGAGTGTGAGAGCATTGCCCTCGGGGTCAAGGACAACGGCCATTCGGCAGACAGAGGTTGAAAAGGGGTCAACCTTAACGCGAACACCCTTATTTCTAAGTTGAGTCACGAAGCGGTCCACATCATTAACTTCGAACGCCACGCTGCCACCGGCCTCAGAACTCGGTTTCATCGCCTCACCAGTCATTGAGCTAAGCGCAAAACAGTTGTCCCAAAGGTGATATTCAATCCATTCGCCTCGGAAATCGTGTGCGACTCGGAGTCCGAGGTTTTCCTCGTAAAACTGGCGTGCGCGCGCCATATCCGTCACGGGGTAGACCGTGAAGGCAATCCCCTTCACAGTATTCGGCATTTCGATTCGTACGGAGCTGGGAGGTGTTTCCGGCAGGGGGTCAATGATCTTCGGCCGCTGCTGCCGAAACGCCGGGCGCAAATTGACAAAAAGAATAAAGAGGCTTGCCGGAAACCCCAAAACGCCGGTCAGAAATAAGCTCGTGTTGTTATGGCTCATTTCCGCTGTTTCGGAAATGTTAGGGGAGTCAGGTACGTAGAAAAGGGCTATCGGACTCCCAGGTTGAAGTCGTACGAATGCGTCGCGACTAATCCCCCCGCTACCTTCGAAATGTCTGCCGCTTACGTTAAAGACATAGTCCACCGAATAGGTAATGGATCCTTTGTGACGCTGAAAGGCTGTTCGAAGGACGGAACCTTGGACCGGGACGGATTGATGCTTGAGCAAATAATGCTCGCCAAACGTCCAGGCATTAAAGGCCAAAAAGACCAGGCCTAAGAGAACGCCGAACACTCGGGAAAGCGATGAGGTGTTTTGGTCTGGTGCTGGAATCAAATGGTTTTAGAGAGAAAGCGCGTGTAGAGCCACGAGGCCAAGGCGGCCCCGGCGATGGGTCCAACCCAGTATATCCAGTGATTATCCCAGTAGCCCGCGGCAATAGCGGTGCCAAAAACCCGAGCAGGATTCATCGCCGCGCCGGTCACAGGTCCACCCACAAGAATATCTACCATCACGGTCAATCCGATACCAAAGCCGCCAATTTTCGGGGCCATGGAATCCATGGCTGTTCCAAGAACGGCAAGCATCAGAAAGAAGGTGAGTGTGGCTTCCAAAATGAGGCCAACGGCCGGCGAAACGCCCGCCGACAAACCCGGAGTTCCCAGATGTACAGCCTGCCATGCAGCTTCGGGAAAAATCCCGCGCAGGAGAAACCCTGCTAAACTTCCACCGACAAGCTGTGCAACAATGTAAAGGACAACCGTCGATCGATCCACTTTTCCAGCCACCCAGGCTCCGACCGTTACCGCCGGGTTAAAATGACCTCCGGAAATCGTGCCGAAGGCGGACACCATGATGGATAGTATAAGGCCGTGCGCAAGGGCGATCCCGATGAGTCCTACTGCGCCATGTGTATAGCTGTCCGTGACAATCGCACCCGCGCCGATAAAAAAGAAAGCAAATGTTCCAACCAGCTCCGCCAGCGCGGGACGAAATTTATCGCTCATGTCTATACCCCTTTGGAGTGAATTTGTGATGGCGTCGTTACGGCGGAGGACGCTCCGGAATCAGAAATTGGAATAGGTGTCGATTCCCCGCAGCCCGAAAGAATAGCCGCCAGCGAAACGATTAATATCACAGTGCGTCTGATTCGCATGCGAATGATTATAACTTAGCGTCGTTTAGGCGGCTAGTGTGTTGGAGGAGGTCTGCGATAATATGACGGCTGAGGGCAGGCTGAAAGAAATGGTGGTTCCCAAACCCAGTCCACGCGATTGGGCAGTAATGGCTCCTCCGTGTGCCAGGACAATTTGTTTGCAGATGGCCAATCCCAACCCGAGACCTTGAGAACTGGTTGAACCACCAGGAGAAACCTGGAAAAATGTATCAAAGACCCTTTCCTGCATTTCCGCGGCTAGACCGATACCCGTATCCTCGACTTCAATTAGGACCGTATTATCCTTCATGCTAGCGCGAACGCTAACGCGGCCATCCTCCGATGTGAATTTCATCGCATTATGAATGAGATTCCAAAGGACCTGACGGATGCGCGCTCCATCCACCAAAACCTGCGAGGCCGATGATGGCAGATCGTCTATTAACTGGAGGGTGATATGGTGTTCGCGAGCCTCCATCTGGGATTTATCGACCTCGTCATGAAGAAGCGCCACGAGATTAATGGACGCGGTATGAATGGAAAAACGGCTTTTGTCCATCCGGGCCAGATCAAGGAGGTCATCGACCATGCGCTCCTGTAGTTCGACCTGGCGTTCGATCATGGAAATCATTTCCTGTTGTCCCGGACTCAGAGACCCAAGACTCTCCTGTTTAAGAATTTCCGAGAAACCGCGGATGCCGGTCAGAGGACCGCGCAGATCATGGCTGACCAGCGAGAGAAATTGAGATTTCAATTTGTTGATTTCGTTCAACTGATCGATGTTGTCACGGCTTTTTTGATGAAGACGCGCGTTTTCGATGGCCAGGGCTGCCTGGTGGCCAAAGGTGATGAGAAATTCGATTTCGCGTGGGAGAAACGCCCTTGCTTGTTGAGTGGTCACCGCATTGATGACCCCAATCGGCTGGTGGTCAAGCGTGAATACTGGCACGCAGAGAAGGGAACGAATCGGTTGAATGCTGGTGTAATAATGCGGATCCCCCAGTGCGTACTCCGCCCAGTAAGGTTGACCCGTTTGCAATGCCCATCCCGCCATTCCCTGACCCATGGCCAGACGAAGCGGGCTTTGGATTTTAAAATCTCCCCCCCGGACCCATTGGGTTTGAAGGCAATTGTCTTGCGGGTCCCAAAGCATAAGAGATGCTCGGTCCACTTTGAGTATAGAGAGAACGCTATCCAGAATGCGGACCGTGGTTTCTTCGATGCCTTGCGTGGACCCTCCGAAAGTCGCCAACGCGGCCGCACCGACTTCAAAAGAAAATTTCAGGTCACTAATTTTTTCCTCTAGCCTTTCAAAGAGGCCACGGCGCTGCAGGGCGACGCCCGCGGACTGCGCCAGCATGTCGAAGAGATGCATTTCTTCTGTATCCCACATCTCTTGGCCGTAGGCGCCAAGGAACAAAACGCCGAAACAGGCTTGTTCGTTGACGATCGGAAGGCACAAGTGCTGCGTAAAATTAAACTGTTCGCTCGCACAAGGGTCTGGTCGAGCCGGGTTGTAGTGAAAAGGCTGCCGCAGAGCAAACGCGGGGCACGCCGTCATAGGCAGATGATTGGGTGCTCCGGGTCTAAGTGCCGGGTGTTCCCCGAGACCTTGAAGAGTCTTCCAGGCCTGATTGGCGATCCAGAGTCGGGCGTGGACGTGAAAGGGTTCCAGAGTTGACCTTAGGACATTAAGAACGCGCGTTTGAAGCTCATGATTCGGTAGCGCTGGCGGAATCGCATTCACTTGTTCGAGAAATTGGACCATCGCGCGCTGGATACGCAAACTTCTGGCTACCAAACCATCTTTACGGACGAATTGGCGGGCTGTCCATAACGCGGACAGGATGACGATAGACAGAAAAGTGAGCTGGCCGATCCCCAGGTCCATGTAATGCTTCGAGCCGAGATGGCGGGTAGCCCAGAGCGTTCCTCCGTAGCAGAGGATGGACCAGACGCCATCCCAGACGATCATCCCCGGATCGAGGTGAAATACATGGATTAAAAAGGGAAGAGGGTACAGATAGAAGAAAGGGCTGTTGGCTCCGCCGGTAACCGCAACCGCTGCGGAGATAGCGCAAAAATCAGAAAAACTGAGCGCGTAACGAAGTATGAAAAGCGCTGAAGCGTCTTTCGGGGCCCACCATTGCGAAAGCCCGTAGGGGATAGAGTACAGAAGAACAATCCAGATCAGGGGTTGAAGAACGGTGAGAAGGCCGGCGGCGTGCAAAATCGAAGCGAGGAGAAGAGCGGCGAGCGAAATGACAAAGCGTAATTTATTATCGAAGCGAAGAAGGTCTATCTGAGCTGGTTGAGGCTGGTCGCTCATGCGGCAAGGAGACGCTCCACCTCGGCATAGAGGTCTTTGGCGTAGAAGGGTTTTGTGAGATAACCTTCGGCACCGACTTCGCGCCCGGTCATAAGGTCTTCCTTTTCTTTGCAGCTGGTCAGAAAAAGGACGGGGGTCTCCTGGCTCTGTGCATGAGTCTTGATGATCCGGCAGAGCTCAAACCCGTTCACCCAGGGCAACATAACGTCCAGGATGACCAGATTCGGATTGTGCCGCTGAAGGAGATCGGGAAGTTGGACGCCGGTCGATGCCAGAATGACCGTATAGCGATTATTCAACAGTTCTAAAACGATGCGGCGAACCACGGGGTCGTCATCTACGACCAGGATTTTTGGGCGGTCTTTTTGGGCAATGGTAGAGCCATCTTTCATATTGTCGGTAACTGTTTCCTCGATAGATGTTTTCCGTCCGCCCTGGCTCATACGCCCTCCGCTTTTGTGTTGATTTATAGATCCGTTTTGTAAGAAGTTGGAATCGATCTCTCGACAGATCTAACGAGAGATGTCTATCCCCGAATCAGGGGGTTGTCAATGTCTATTTTGAGGTCGAATTTACGACGGTGGAAGAGGTGCTTACGGTGTGGGTACTAATGGCAGGAATAATCGGAGTTTGGATAGCTTCAAGGTTGTAGGAACAGCGTGCATTCCATAGTGTCCAACTGGGGAGGCCAACGTCCGCGCCGGCCTGCATCTGGGCACGGACTTCCTTTTTCCCGTAATGAATTCCGTGATGCGGGAGCGAGAAGTCCTGATAATAAGGCCGAAGTTTTTTCAGCCCATCGGGGCCTAGCGTCTTTAGTGCATCATGCATCGCCAGATGGATGACTCTATAAGGCTGATCATTGGGATTTGGGATGCCGTATTCTCCCTTATTGTAATGAGAGGGATAAACCATCGGGCAGACATAATCAACTTGTTGAGTCATCGGGACTATAAGCTGACCGATTCCCATCCCTGTATTCACGGAGGTCGTCAACCCAAAGACATCAATCGAGATTTTGGTTCCCAAGGGTTCAAGGAGCTGCCTGGCTTGACGGAGAAAGCTGACCAGCGCCTGAGATGCCGCCTGTATATCATAGGGCTTAGCAAACCGCTTCTCGCTTGGCTTTCCATCCGTTGGAAACCGGATATAGTCAAACTGAACCTCGTCAAAACCGAGCTTCGCCGCCTGAAGGGCAATGAGGAGATTATAGCGCCCTGCCTCTGGATTATATGGATCCAGCCAGGTAATCTTGTTTTTGTCATGCCAGAGATCCCCCTGAGGGTTTTTGACGGCGAGCGATTTGTTCTTGTGTGGCATAATGTTGTCTTTGAAAACGACAATGCGCGCGACCGTGTAAATCCCCTGGTGCTTCAGGTCGGCGACCCAAGCGGCGATATCCGGCATGGCGGGGACGTAGGCACCAGCTTTTTCCGCCATGTTTACGCCTGGAATATAAACTTCCCCCTCGTACTCCTTTATATCGATCACGACGGCATTAATAATCGTTGATTTAAACACCTCATTTAAATGCACGCGATATTTCTTTGAACCGGCCATCCAGGCGGTGACGTGCAGGGCATGAATCGGTTTTTCAGCGTTATCAAGACTTCCTGTGGACACGGCGATGGCTGGACTAGATATGGAAACAGCTGACGATGAAGTGCTGGTTTGTGTGAGCGTGTCCGTAGAAGCGCCATAGAGAAGCAAGGGCACCGCCAGGCTGCACAGAGTGATCAGGGTGTAATGCGATAAGCGATTCAACGTATTATTTCGAAGTGTCCACGATTCTGCGGAATTCTAGCATTTGCAGGCTTGACAAGGCTTTCTTTAATAGGACTATAATGGAGTGTAGCCGCAAATAGCCATCCAGTTCAATCGGTTCTCCCCGAACCGGGCTCCAAAGGGAGGGGCATCATGTCTAATTCACTAGTCATTACGCCGTTTATAGAAAGAAGAAGGTGCGAGCGAGTTTCATCGGCTCCTACTCATGCCGAATTGCACTCCACCAAAAATCATCTGTGGAAGGTGATCTTTGGCGTGGTGACGATTGCCATGCTGGCGAGTGCTGGAAGCATACTCGTTCAGCGTTTTAAATCAGTTGAAGTGCCGATGACCACTGTAGTCCCGGGTCCAGATAGTGCTGGGTTCTATCGCTGGGACGGCTATCACCGCATTGCAGCCTTATTCAATTTGAAACAGAGTTGATTAGGCAGCTTGGCTGATTGTTTGAGGGACGTGAGTAGAAGGGCCAGTATGGTCGTGTCCTTGTTGCCCTAACTTTATCGCTGCTTGCGCCGCCGCAAGGCGCGCGATAGGTACGCGGTAAGGCGAACAAGATACATAATTCATTCCTACATGATAAGAATACTCCACTGAGGCGGGATCGCCACCATGTTCGCCACAAATTCCGATCTCTATCTCCGATCGCACACTCCGTCCTAATTTGATTGCCCATTCAATAAGCTGGCCGACACGTTTCTGATCAATGGTCTGAAAAGGATCTGCGTCAAAGATTTTCTGTTTCAGATATTCCGGCATAAATGATGCGTAATCGTCTCGAGATATCCCGAGCGTTGTCTGTGTAAGATCGTTTGTGCCAAAGCTGAAGAATTTTGCATGTGCGGCGATTTCGTCCGCCGTGGCGGCCGCGCCGGGGAGCTCAATCATGGTCCCAACCATATAATGCACTCTCCGACCTGCCGCTTTAAAGACTTCTTCCGCGACGCGATCAACAATCGCTTTTTGATGATCAAATTCTTTAACGTTGGAGACCAGTGGAATCATTACTTCGGGTGTTACTTTCATTCCTTCTTTTTCAACTTGGACAGCGGCTTCGAAGATCGCCCTTGCCTGCATCTCTGTGATCTCAGGATAGGTGATTCCTAAGCGAGCACCGCGATGGCCTAGCATCGGATTAAATTCATGGAGTTCTTCGACACGCCGGAGTAATTTAGGAAGCTCCGTATCCAATTGATCAATTGAAATATCGTATTCATTTGATAATCGATTTCTCTCTTGGTCATCCGCATGCCGTAGCTTTTCAACATCCACCATCAAAACTTCTCTTTTAGGAAGAAATTCATGCAGTGGCGGATCCAATGTGCGAATGATGACTGGAAATCCGTTCATGACGCGGAACAGTCCGGCAAAATCATCACGCTGCATGGGCAAAAGTTTACCCAAGGCCGCTCGACGTGTGGTTTCATCTTTGGCTAGGATCATCTCGACAACAGCGGGTAAGCGATCGACGCCAAAAAACATATGTTCTGTGCGACAAAGCCCAATCCCTTCTGCTCCGAAAAGCCGAGCGACCTCGGCATCCTTAGGCGTATCTGCATTGGCCCGCACACCAAAGGACCCGCGGAACACATCTGCCCACTTCATCAATGTTGCGAAGTCAGGAGAATTAGGATCGGGTGCCGTTGTCTTGGCTTGTCCGAGTTTTACCTCGCCTGTTGTCCCGTCCATCGAGATCCAATCGCCTTCGTTCACAGTGATTTGTGCGTCATTTGCCGTTACGGCGAATTGCTTAGTGCCTTCATTAATCGAGATCGCGCCCGCACCGACGATGCAAGGACGGCCCATTCCACGAGCCACTACGGCGGCATGGCTAGATTTTCCGCCAATCGCTGTCAAAATGCCTTTAGCGGCGTCCATGCCATGAATGTCATCCGGAGTCGTTTCTTTTCTCACTAGAATTACCGGCCCGCTCTTTGCCATTTCTACTGCTTTGTCAGCCGTAAAAGCTGCTCGACCGACGGCGGCCCCTGGTGAAGCGTCGATGCCTTTTGCGAGGTGAGGGAGTGAATCGAGAGATGCCTGATCGAAAACAGGGTGTAGAAGTTGCTCAAGCTGCAGAGGATTTACACGAAGGACGGCCTCTTTTTCCGTAATTAAACCTTTCTTGGCCATGTCCACGGCAATATGGACGGCGGCCGGTCCTGTGCGCTTCCCCGTACGCGTTTGCAACATGTAGAGCTTCCCTTCTTGAATTGTAAATTCAAAGTCCTGCATATCCCGGTAATGATTCTCGAGCTTCTTCGTAATGTCACGAAGCTGCTGATAGGCTT
>Ga0206903_10329_pt2 | contig 11456 bp, 10 predicted proteins | sample Alteio_BWOrgHeat_45_FD_152959 | JGI IMG/M metagenome (GOLD analysis project Ga0206903, IMG submission 152959) | Enriched cells from forest soil in Barre Woods Harvard Forest LTER site, Petersham, Massachusetts, United States -... | ecosystem: Environmental > Terrestrial > Soil > Temperate forest >... | reverse complement strand
TCAAGCTCCTTGTGATGCGGGAAGCGATGTCCAAGAACCCCCGCTCAACTCAGCGGCAAGTTATCGACAGCAGTGACGGAGAGCTGCGTCGAACGGCTGGGGCCCGCCGGTGAGGCACGGACGATGTAGCGCTGAGGGGAGCGGGGACTGCGTCCGAAGGGGTAACAGGTTATGAGTGTCAGCGCATCATCGGACGTGGGCGCTAGCAGGCTTACATCTTCGGGCGCGACCACACGGATGGTGTTGACCGTGTATGTACGCAACCGCAAGCCGCCGCCGCGGGTGTCATACCATTCGAGTTCGATGGTGTCGCCGAGCGCCAGCCCCTGAAGCGGCTCGAACCAACCGGTGCGGTGGCCTGCGAGTTCCAAATTGCCGGGCTCTCCAAAGGCCGCGCCGCTGAACAGCCGTGCAGGACCAAAAACCAGCGTGCGCGGGGTGGCGCCCTCCAGAACAATCTCGTCGTAATTCAAGCGTGGGATGCGCAAGCGCGCCACCGGATGGGTGTCCGCCCACGGCCACGGCGGGCGAGACTCGCCCGAGCGTGCGGTCTCTTGCCAAGCCCGGCGGATCAGGACGCCGGCAAGCTCGGCTTTCGCATGCAGGTAGAGGGCGCGACCAGTGAGGGACGCTCCTGCGACCAGCGTGAGTGCAACGAAAAACCGCAGGGGCTTCACGAGAGCACTCTTACTCTGCGAGTTAAAAGCGACAGCACCAGGCTCAGGAGGAGAAACACAACGCCGAGAGTTTCGAGAAAGGCGTCGGCAGTGCCGGTGGCTGGTGCGCCGAAGACCTTGTCCATTTGCATGCCGGCCGGCAACTCTGTAGGCACAGGAACCGGGGTGGATGCACCGCTAGTGTTCGCCACAAGCTCCTCAACGGCGATGAGCGAGGTAAAGCGCGTGACGAGCCGGTAGCGGATGGCGTGAGCGATCAGAGTTGCGCGAATCCCCGGCCTGGCGTCCTCGTCAGAGAGGCGCCAGCGGTCCATGAGGTCTTCCACGCGCTGCCGCGCCCAGAGAGTAGTGATGCCGGGATGGAAAGACGCGGTCGAGGCGTCGAAAACGAAATTCGCTTCGTAAGGCTGGTCGCCCGCACGAGCGGTGAGGTGCACGCGACCGGTGTGGCCTTGGGAGATGCGCCCGTAGAGAAGGAGAGGTTGGCGCAGGAAAAGATCGGGTGGACGGTGCGGGTAGACTTCGGCGACTTCGACTCCTTCGAAGGATAACTTCACATCGGTGAGCACCGGACTCTCTATTGTTGAGAGGAGCCGCCCCATCTGCTCGCGAATCTCGCCGATATCCGCGATATGCGTGAAAGTGCCGCGGCCGAATTGCGCCATTTTCGTGGCCAGGAAAAAATTCGGCGAACTGCCGATCGCAACCGTGTAAAGGCGAGCGCCGCCCAAGTTGCTGTGCAGCGCAGCGAAAATTTGCTCTTCGTTACCGAGGTCGCCGTCCGTAAGTAACACGATGTGGCGCAGGTAGCCGGAAGTTTCAGGCTTCCGCATCAGGTGGAGGAGCGCGGGAAGCATCTCGGTGCCACCACCTGCTTGAAGGTGTTGGACGAAACGACGTGCGGCGGCGAGATTTTCCGTGGTGGCAGTCAGCGGCTCGGAGGCAAATTCATAATAGACGTGGTTAAAGGCCAGGATGCCGAAGCGATCGTTGGGAGCGAGACGGTCGAGGGCCTGGAGCAGCGCTTCGCGAGCTTGTGTGATGGAGGTGCCGGCCATCGAGCCGGAGACGTCAATCATGTAGAGCATTTCCACTGGCATGCGCTTGACGGGATGCACGGTGGGAGGAAAGGCAGACAGGAGGAAATATGTTTCGCCAGAGCCTGGTTCGGGGGAAAGGAAAAGAGCCGTCTGGGGTTGTGTGTTTTCGGCCTGCTGGACTTCCAGGACAAAATCTTTATTGGGAATGGTTGCGCCAGAGGCGAGTTCTACGTGCCGGCGGCCGTCCGGCAGACGACGGACAGTAATCGCGTGAGAGACAGAGTTGATCGACCCGAACTCGAAGCCGGAGTCAAGATCGACGGAGATGGAGATGTCGTGGCCGGGACGGCTGTCCGGATTGCGGACAGGAGGAGTGATTCGGGAGGCGTCAGACACGGCGTCGGTATCGAAAGCCCAGCCGGTGCCGGTGTGACCGACGGCTTGCGTTCCGGGGATGTAGCGCGGACCCACAACCATCGGGAAAACCAAGCGGATGCGCCCATCTTCCCAGCGCAAGGGCTCTACGTAGCGTAGGCGGACATCGATGTGGTCGCCTGGCATGAGGTTCGCTACCGAAGCAGTGAAGATGGTGGGGCGCTCTTCTTCCACGAGAGCGGCGCGCTTGCCTTCGGACTTGGCGGACTCGTAGACGCGTTTGGCCTCCTCGCGCTCGCGGATCGCGCTTCGGATCAGCCGATTGCCAATGCGGATTTCCATGTCGTAGACAGCACTGTCGTGAGGTAGAGGAAAAACATAGACGGCCTCGATAGGCTGCGTCCCGGAATTCACGTATTGTTGCGTTACCGTCGCTGCAGCTGCGAGACCGCGCACGTCGAGGGTGACGTCGGTATGGACCAGCGGCACGGATTCGTAGCGGCCGGAGATGGGCGAGCGATAGAGGAGCGATCCCTCATAGACTGGAGGCGGGGCGCTGTCGGACTGTTCGCCCTGCCCGCCAGACACCCACCCGGCAAAGACGGTAGTGACTGCTAGAAGCGCTAATGCGAAGCGCATACGCGCTTTGCAGTGAAGCCAGTTTCCCGGGAACCGTGGCATGGTCTCCTCCTGCATTAGATGTGCCGCATGTACCGGAGTGCAAGTGGCGCGCCAGGAGGACTTCGTGCAAAAGGCCGGCTCAAGTGTCAGTCGATCAGCCATTTAGCGTGGTTGGTGAGTCCAAACCGCATAGTGCACCCGTGTTGCGGCGCCCACGAGTGTGTGAGCACGACAACGACGGAGCGACTGCTCCCATTTACATTTCGTTGCAATCCGGCGCGACGCACGCCCTGGGCTGAGCGCAGGCAGCGGGGCGCCAATTAGTGGAAAGCCCTCGTCCAAGGACACAAGCTAGGACTAAGACAGGCCTGACTAACGGTCCGTCCGAAAACCATCAGCCGGTTTCGAAGCAGCGGACCCCGACACTTGACGAAAAGGTTGGCCAAGCGATCCAGACGTCCCGCTCGGGGGAACGGCTGGTTCACATCAAGTTCAAGCACTTCGTTCGCTTGCCTGTTTTGTCTTTTAATGCCGCACCGCGTATTCTGCTGAACTGTCCTGACGTGCCGAGGAGATTCCGTGTCCTGCCCGATCTGTGAAAAGCGCAAAGCCGCCCGCTTCTGCCCCGCCAAGGGCGAAAAGATCTGCGCCGTCTGCTGCGGCACCGAGCGCGAAGTCACTATCGACTGCCCCTCCGATTGCTCCTATCTCGTCGCGGCACATCGTTACGAAGACGAGCATCGGCGCTCCCTGCCCGCGGACACGCCATTGCTCGTCGAAAAAATTGCGCAGGATATCGTCTACACCCACCAGCAGCTCATGGCTGCGCTGGCCTTCTCCATCGCCAAGTTCTGCGCCGTCCAGCCTGCTACCGTGGACGCTGACGTCCTAGCCGCCATCCAGGCCCTCGCCCAGACCTACAAGACATTGAGCTCCGGCATCATCTACGAAAAACCGCCCGCCGCGCCGCTGCCGCGCGAACTTTACGCTGCATTGATCGCACTTTTTTCCGAACTCAAAAGGCAGCAAGCCGAACGCGCCGGCTCCGCAAGTCTGAAAGACTCCGACCTTTTCAATCTGCTGGTTTTTCTCTACCGCATGGGTTTGCTGCGCACCAACGGCCGCCCCCGCTCGCGCCGCTTCATCGAATTCCTTCGCAGCCAATTCCCGCAATCCCCGGAACTCAAGCGCGAAGAATCTCGCATCATAGTCCCCTAACAGGTTTTTTTTTCCGTGGCACAGCCACTCCTGGCTGTGCGCCTTCTTAACCGTCTACCCTGCCGCGCATGACCGCGTAGGTTCCAACTGTTGTGCCACCAACGCCGCATCCCAGCCCAAAGACAACTGAGAGCAAGGCGTCGTGTGCCTCTTTTCCACCCACGGCCGCGACCGAAATCCATACTTTTCCCGGATTCGCGCCACGCGCTCCGATGCTTTGCGCCGGTACTCCTCCGGCGCATACCCGTTCTTCGCATACCACTGTTTGTACTGCTTCGCCAGCCGCGGAAACTTCTCCTGCACAAATGGCAGGAACTGCTTCGCCGATGAAGGCATCAAGAACAGCACTCCCGAGAAAAACCACTGCGCGCCCGCTTCTTTTGCTGCTGCCGCGACTGCCTCGAGCTCGCCCTCGCCGTCCGTAATTCCCGGCACCAACGGCGACGCCGACACGCCGACAGCTAAACCCGCTTCGTGCAAATCCTTCACCGCCGCGAGCCGCAGGTCCGGCCGCGGCGCGCGTGGCTCCAGCAATCGCGCCAGCCTCGCCCGCATCGTCGTCACCGTAATGTCGATTTGCAGCGAGGACCGCGCGGCAATCTTCTTCAGCACGTCGAGGTCGCGCACGATCTGATTCGACTTCGTAATGATCGAAATGCTCAGCCCCTCGCGCTTCGCCAACTCCTCCAGACACGCCCGCGTCACCCCGTGTTCCCGCTCCGCCGGTTGATATGGGTCCGTCGCCGTCCCAATGGCGATGTGGTCCGGCTTTTCACCGTCCGACCTCTCGGATGCATACGAATACTTCCGCGAGATGTCATGCGCCAGCAGTGGCGCCGCACCCTTCTTCACATAAATCTTTTTCTCGAACTCCGACCCGTCCAGCTCCATATACTCGTGCGTGTACCGCGCGTAACAATACTTGCACGCGAACTCGCATCCTCGATAAGGATTGATCGTCCATTCGAACGGCACGCGCTTCGAATCGCACCGGTTCAGGATCGACTTCACCGGCAGCAGAAAATACTCCGGCCGCTCTGCGGAATTTCGCCGCGTCTCCGCCGGCGGGGAAGTTGCTGCGAGGCGGGCAATGCCAACCAGTCGCGCGTGAGCGCGTTCGGGGGGCGACGCGGCATCATTTCGTATCGGACCTGCTTCACGGTTTTGGGTTCCGTGCTGGGTCCTGGACACCGGGGGGCAATCCGCCGTCACTTGATTCGAATTGCTGCCGCGTTGGTCAACAACCTGGGCAAGGTCGTGGACCATTTGCATTGGGCTTATGACATCAGGGCACTCAGGAAAGAGTCCTACTGTGGTTGGTGAAGCGCGTCGGCGTCGAAACCGAAAACTCGGCGCCGGTTGGGAGTGAACTGGAGACATAGCCCACCTCGAAGCACCCCGGAGTATTTCGCTTTTTATTCGCTTAGTCAAGTAGTATTTTCGCTTTTTATTCGTTACGTCGTGCGTCTTGGCATCCTGCCTTTCCACCGTATCTCCATGGATACCGCGACTCTTCGCGAAACCCCGCAGACAATTGCCTACCTCACCCTCACAGAGTATTCTCAATGTCCGGGAGAACCGTCGTCGGCATGCTTCGGGGTTCCAAACACGTTCTGATCGCAGCATCTGTGCTGCTTGTTGCCTTGCCTGCGCTATCCTTCGGCCAGAATCCTCCACCAGCAAAGAAGCTGCCTGCAGGTCCCTCCGCCCCTCAATCGACCCACTATCCCATTCTCATTCTTGCCTTTGGCAACGATCCCGACTGGAGCCTCCGCATCGGCCAAAAAGGCCCTGAACGCCTGGATCGCCCCGGCTACCCCCCCATCCCTCTCGAGCCCTCCGATGTCGCCCATGAAGCCGCCGCCGATTCCTGGACCTATCACGCCAAGGACTCCGCCACCGGCGCGGCTGTGGCCGTTCACCTGACCCGCGAAGCTTGCACCGACGCTTCGAACGACACGCTGACTTCCGCGCCGCCGCCCGCGGGAAAATACTTCTTCCGTGCCTCCGTCGACCACGCGCAAATCGGCTCCCTAAAAGGCTGCGCCCGCATCGCCGCCGAGCTCTTCCCCAAGATCAACAATCAGCCCGACCAGGAAGAAGACGACGACGCCAAGAAGAAGCCGCCGGTTCCCGTTTCCTCCGTCACCAATTTCAAATCCCCCGTGGCCGTTGCCTATCTGAACGCCAGCCAGCAGCTAGTTCTTAGACGCGGACAAGTCTCGCGAGTTGTGTCACCTCGGCCCTCGTCGGGCTTATCCGTCTCACACGATGGCAAGAAGCTTTTATTCACCGCGGACGACGCGCCGGGCCCGATTCGCACTCTTTACCAATATGAATTAGAGACCTCCTCGAAGCACGAACTCCTCCGCGCGAACGTGCGGCAGGCATTTTGGTCTCCGGACGATAAGAGAATTGCTTTTCTCAAATGGGACAATTCAACTTGGTCGCTCTGGATTGTGAGTCCAGACAATCCGCAACCTGGGGCCAATATTCTTACGAGAGAAGGCATGGAGTTGTTTGGCTGGGCGGACGATTACACATTACTGGGAAGCAATCAGGACGGCCTGCTCTGGATCAGCGACGACGGAAACATTCGGCAGCAGCTACCCTTCCAGGAGGTTTTCGGCAGTAGCTACCATCTTGCCCGGATTGATTGCGTTCGGCTGAATCCTGCCAATCCCGACATTCTCCTCATATCCTTTCGGTATGTGCCACCCGCGACCGAGGTGCCACTTGACAAGCATGAAGGGGATTCGCCGGCGCTTCTCCTCTATGAGATCAAATCGAAACGGAGGGTCGTGTTGACTCCGGTGGGAACCTGGGCTGAATCCGCAGAATGGTCGCGCGATGGCTTCCAAATTTTCTTCACCGGTGCCGACTCATCGCGTCGCTACGCCACCTACCGGATGTTTTGGGATGGCATCGGCCTGCAAAAATACCTCTCAGGCACTTCCCTTGTAATCGGCCAGTAGCCTTCCCGCCCCACAGGCTCAAGACCGCCAGACCACCCTTGCCCGATACGTCGCCGCCACTCGATTCCACGCCTCTCGCCGTCGTCCTGGCGTTATACTATGGTTTGTGAGTACTAGCTCCACCCCCATTCCTCAGCAGGTCGGCATTCTTGTCCTCGACGACAATGCCCCTGGTGGAAGTGCGGTTAAGCAGATCCTGGACTCCGAGGGGTGGCGCGTCCGCATCGTGGCTGACACCCAGATGCTCATGGCCGAGCTGAAAACGGGGGAATGGTCTCTAGTCATTGCCGATGTGGCTCTCACGGGAGTGGAAGGTCCCGCCTTCGTCACCCTGCACGAGCTTGCCAGCGTCTCTCCGGCTGATGGCGGCCGCGTCCGCGTTCTATATCTCATCCCGGAACTATCCAGCGGCCAATACATTGTCCAGCTGGAAGCCGCACGCCTTCCCTACGTGCTTCGCCCCTACCATCTTCACGACTTTCTCGAAAAAGTCAGCGACCTGCTCGTCGAAGTGAAGGCCATCGAGGGTCCCATCCGTCAGGTCCGCCATGAATTCGGCGCCCTGCGCAAGAAGAAGAAACAGGCCAGCCGTTCCAACTCCATGTTCGCCTCTCGCGACTCATTCTCTTACACCGACGAGGAACTCGCCGAATACGAGAAACAGGAAGGCGAAGCCTCCAAGTCCAGGCGCAACAAGCCTCGCGTCAACCTCGGCGACCCCCACGGCTGAAGGGGGCGAAGCAAGCTCTTCGCTCTTCGCTCTTCGCTCTTCGTTCTTCGTTCTTAGTCCTCAGTTGTTGCTAGGCAGCCTCGCATTCTAGTTCGTCCCTCTGCCCGTACCTGCTTCACCAAGCCCGCTCCTTCTTCCTGACTCTTGAGGAACTCCCTGTGATCGTATGATGCGGCGACGAGTTGGAACCCAAGCTGCCGGGCCTGTTTCCGGAGCCTGGCTTCTAGACATTCGCGGTTTCGTACCTCGTTTTGCACGCAGATGGTTTCATCGTAGGCATGCCTAGTTGTCACGATGTGATAGATGATGCGGGCTAGTTTGTGCGCCGTGGCGGTGATCGCTTTCGGAGCCCCGAGTTTGGCGCGCATGCGGCGATAGAAGTGCCCCGCTCATGTTATCGCAACGAAGCCCCCGGCTCAGTTCCTTACCTGGTTTGACCCGCGTATCGCGGGTTCCTTGCTAAGAACTAAAAACTAACAACTGATACCCACTTCCCCTGCAAGGTTTCGCCGTCTCGCCGTTCTAATTGCGAGTGGTATCCCCGCTGGTTCGCTCTGACCGGATCGGGGTTCTCACACAGGAGGCTTTCATGGAACGTTCGATTTTCACCGCCCTGATCGGCGGACTTCTCGGTATCACCACTCTTGGCGGCCTGGCTTTTGTCGGCTCGGCGCCGGGCTCACCTTCCGCTCCCGCTTCTCGACCTGAGGGCGACTGGAGGCTTCTCGATCCCGTCACCTACGATAACATCTCCGTCTTTCCAGTCGTCAGCTCCTACAACCAAGACACCAGTCCTTTCCTCACACTTGAGGAAGGTCTCTCCACAGGCGACGTAGCCGTCCGTGAGCAAGGTTCCGAGAGCATGGTTCGCGGTCGCGATGGCCGCCCCGTGTATCTTCCACAACCCACCACCGGCGCTTCCGTCAACCAACTGGTATTGATCAACCGCAGCAAGCGCCCGCTGTTGCTCCTCGCCGGCGAACTCGTCAGCGGCGGCAAGCAGGACCGCGTCATCGGCAAGGACCGCATTGTTCCCGCTGGCGCTCCGCCGCTCCCTCTCGATGTCTTCTGTGTCGAGCACGGCCGTTGGACCGGGAGCTCGGAATTCGCCGCCGCCAATACTATCGTTCACCCCAGCGTGCGCGAACGCGCCGCCGTAGATCAGAAACAAACCGAGGTTTGGGATGCAGTGCGAAGCGGCACAACTGCCAAGGCGGCCCCTGCAGCGCCTCCTCCGCAAATCTCCGGGTACAGCATCCAGGGCGCGATTGCCGGTAACGGGCGCACTGAAGCCTACGAAAAAATTTACGAATCGCGCGCCATCGGCGTATCCATCAGTGATTTCGTTGACGAAGTGCAGCGCCGTTTCTCGCAAGCCACTTCAGGTTTGAAGAATGAGCGCGTCGTTGGCGTAGTGGTAGCCTACGGCGGCGAAGTGGCTTGGAGTGACATCTTCGCCTCCGGCGATCTCTTCGATCACTACTGGCGCAAACTTCTGCGCAGCTACGCCGTTGAAGCCCTCACTCGCCCCACGTACCGCCAAGTCGCCTCGCGCGACAACGCCAACGACTTCTTGCGCCGTTTGAACGGCCGCGAAACTCAGGAAACCGAACCCGGCGTCTACCGCTGGCGCGAAATCAAGGAAGGCCAGCTCGCCCAAATCGAGCTCGATGCCCTCCAACCCAAACCCATGACCCTCCACCGTTTGCTCTTGCATCGCACCAGTTGAAGCGTTTTATTTGGCGGCAACCGTAGGGGCACGATATATCGCGCCCCTACCCGGCCTGTCGCACCGTACTGCGATCCGGCGTTTCCTCAAGCAGTTGTTTCACGGTCCTTTGCAAACTCGGGTGCACCGCCTCCGGCGCAATCTCCGCCAGCGGCACCAGCACAAACCGCCGCAGATGCATCCGCGGGTGCGGCACTTGCAATTCCGGCGTGTCAATCGTCTCCGAGCCGTAGAGCAGGATGTCCATATCGATCAGCCGCGGCCCTTTCACTACCAGCTTCTTGCTTCCCATTCGCAATTCGATTCCACGAAGGGTTCGCATCAATTCCAGCGCCGGAACGTCCGTCTCTCCCTCGACCGCGCAATTCAAAAACCAGGCCTGCTCCAGGAAGTCCACCGGTTCCGTCTCATAAAACGATGACACTCGAGTCACGCGCACACCTGCATCTTCCAACGCCGCAATCGCCGTGCGCAAATTCGCCTCTTGGTCCCCCACGTTCGATCCCAGCGAAAAATAAACCGTCTTCTCAGCCATGCGCTGTCATCGACGGAGCCTACTTCACCGTGTCCGCGCCCGCTTTCGCACACTGCGCGTCTTGCGCGCTCGTCGCGCCTGAAACTCCGATCGCTCCCACAATCTTTCCGTCCATGACCAGCGGAATTCCGCCCTCAACGGCCACCACGCCCTTCAGAGAGAGAACCCGCAGCCCGTCTCCCCCAGCCGCCACTACATCCTGGAACGCTCTCGTCGGCCGCTTGAAGAGTGCCGCAGTGCGCGCCTTGTCGATGGCCACTTCGGCGCTCCCGAGCTGCGTGTTGTCCATCTTCTCGTAGTAAATCAGATTGCCCGCCGGGCCCACGATCGCCACTGCCATCGTCCAGTTGTTCTTCGCCGCCTCTGCCAACGCCGGCGCGGCGGCCTTCTTGGCATTCTCCAGGCTGATGGGCAATCCATATGGATTCGGCATTTGCCCCACAGCGCTGCCGAGTGCACCGAGCACAACGAACGAGACAACGAACATCTTCACCAAGCTTTTCCGCGACATGTTCTCTCCTCCTCAGATTCAACTTGTAACTGCTTTCGCCTCGCAACGTGCCTTAGAGCACTTCGAAACTCTCAGGCAATCCTTTTCGCTCACTTGCTATCGGCCACGCACGCAAAATTGCCCGCGTCGTTCGTATCTCCTTTGCCCTTATACTTCGCAATCTGCGGATACGGACAAACCGGCCGGGTCATCTTCACGCCCTTTGCAGGGTCGCCGCTTTCATACTTCGTCGCCACGATCGCGTTTGGCGCAATTCCCTTCTCCACCCATTGTTCCAGCGCCAGCTCCACGTTGCGCTGCGCGTCCTTCGCTCCCGCGCCGCCCTGCCCAAAAGAGTCCGGTCCGGGACCACCGCCGCAGTGCTGCATCCCCGGCACCATGTAAAGCCGCAGGAACTCCTCTGGCCCCTGCCCACGCATCCTGTCTAGGACATCGTTGTAATAGTTAATGGTGTTGAGCGCCGAAATTGCCGGATCGTTCCAGCCATGGTAGAGAATCAGTTTCCCGCCCCGTGTCTTGAACGCCACAAGATTTGCCTCCGTGGCATTCAGGAATTGCGCAGTCTTCTCATCTGCCGCTTTCTCGGCTTGATCGACGCTGGCATCCTTGTAATTCCAGTCCGCCTTCCCATAAACCATGTTGGAAAAATATCCGCCGCTGAAAGCGAACAGCAGGCTCTTGCCAGGCGCCGATCCCGTAATCCACGTTTCCCATCCTCCCGGCCCCTCTTCCGCTCCCGGCAAATAGCCCGGAAAAACCTTTCGTCCTATCGCATCGTTCGGTCCTTCGTACAATTTTTTCAGCGCCGTAACTTGCGCCGCCGTCAAGCACTTCTCCGAATCGCCTTCTTTGCAAAGTATCGCTCCCGGATCGAAGTGACATTGCCTCGGGTCATTCAGTACTCCGTCGGTCACTCCATCTTGCGCGTCGCAAGCAGCGTTCACCGCGCGGGCGATCGCCGGCAGCTTGCTCGGCGGGATATAACTGGATGCATCAAGTGTCGTCGCCTGCGCGTCCGCAAGCGCTTTGGTCAGCAGGTGCGTCC